>MDTG01061511.1_pt1 | contig 10648 bp, 6 predicted proteins | sample 811421 | NCBI WGS metagenome assembly MDTG01 (sample SAMN05326645, study PRJNA326480) | marine metagenome | isolation source: seawater | place: Pacific Ocean: South East | collected 2011
CACCGAACCGGTTGGCGAAACTGTCAAAGAGCAGGCGCGCATCGCCCCCGCGCTCACGCAGGGGCGGTATGCGAAGCTCGATCGTGTTGAGGCGATAAAGCAGATCCTGACGCAGGAGGTTCCGCTCGACCGCCTCCCGCGGCTCGATGTTCACCGCGCTCACGACGCGAATGTCGACCGGAACGGGCGCGCGGCCACCGATGCGGTCGACCTCGCGCTCCTGAAGCACGCGCAGCAGCTTGGGCTGCAACGCCATGGGCATGGCGGAAATCTCATCGAGAAACAGCACGCCGCCGTCCGCCTGCTCCACACGCCCCATGCGCTCGCGGTCCGCGCCGGTGAAGGCCCCCGCCTCGTGGCCGAAGAGTTCCGCCTCCACCATGCTCTCGGGCAGGGCCGCACAGTTGAGTGCGACGAACGCCCCCTCACGCCCGGGCGACAGGTCGGCAATGGCGCGGGCAACCACTTCCTTGCCGGTTCCGGTCTCGCCGACCACCATCACCGAGGCGTCGGTCGCCGCGTAGTGGCTGATCTCGGCACGCAGGCGCCGCATCTCGGCACATTCGCCCAGCAGCCGCGCCTCGAGCCCCTCCATGTCGTCGAGCCGGCGCGACAGGGCACGGTTTTCCAGAACCAGGCGGCGGTGCGCGGCAGACCGGCGCACGACGGCGGCCAGCACGTCCGGATCGAAGGGCTTCTCGATGAAGTCCGCAGCCCCCTCACGCATGGCCTCCACCGCCATGGGCACATCACCATGCCCGGTCAGAAGGATGACCGGCAGGTCGGGATCTATCGCCTTCACCTTGCGCAGGAGCTCCACGCCGCTCATGCCCGGCAACAGCACGTCGGTGACGATGCAGCCGGGAAAACGCTCGTTCACATGGGCAAGTCCGCCTTCCGCGTCGACCGCCTCAAGCGGCTCGAAGCCGCCGAGACGCATCCACTGGCGCAGGCCCGCGCGCATGGCGGGATCATCGTCGATGACAAGAACGGGAGGACGCGGCTCTCCCTCGCCGCCCACGCCCCCGGGCGTCTCCGTGCCCGCTCGATCCTGCTTCGCGGTTGCCCTGTTCATGTCTCCCCGCATTCCTCCGCACGCGCCTCGGGCACGGCCTGTCGCTGCTCCGCCTCCAGCGGCACGTGGAGCACGAAGCAGGCGCCACCGTTTTCCCCGGTGCCGATCGTCAGCGTTCCGCCAAGGTCTTCGACGATCCGCGCCGAAATCGCAAGGCCCAGCCCCAGTCCGCCGGACGCGGGTTTGGTGGAGAAAAACGGCTCGAAGATGCGGTCGCGCAGGTCCTCCGGCACGCCGAGGCCATTGTCGGAGATGCGGATCACCGCAAATCCGTCCTTGCGGCCCAGCCTCCCCTCAACGCGCGGCGACGGGGCGGCCTGACAGGCGTCGACGGCATTGCGCAGAAGGTTCACCAGCACCTGCTCGAGCCGCAGCGGCGCGGTGGACGCGACCACCGCCTCGCCGGGAAGATGCAGCGCGAGGGACGTGCCGGTTTCCTCCACGCGCGGACGCAGGAGTTTGGCGCTCGTCTTGAGACACTCGCGCAGATCCACATTCTCGATGCGGGATTCACCGGGTCGGGCGAACCGCTTGAGTTCCTGCGTCAGCGTCGCCATGCGGTGGCGCAGCGCATCGATCTCGTCCAGGTTCTCGCGCAGCCCCTCGCCGTCGCCACGTTCCTCGAACAGCCGCGCCCCGGACACGAACATGCCGAGCGCGGCCAGCGGCTGGTTGAGTTCATGCGCGACCGCCGCCGACATCTCACCGACAGCCGCGAGGCGGCTCGCACGCGCGAGACCGGCCTGCGTTTCGCGCAACTCCCGCTCCACGCGACGGCGCTCCTCGATCTCCGCACTCAGGCGGCGGTTCAGACCGCGCAGGTCGGCCGCATGACGTTGCAGCCTGCGGGTCGCACGCCCGAGCGCGCGGCTGCGCAGGAGCAAAAAGACCAGCGCGTAAAGGAGGACCAGCGCCACGGCCGCCAGCCAGACAATGTCGCGCCCGGCGTGAAGCCGCGCCTCGGGCGTGAGATAGTGCACGGTCCACCCCAGCACGCCGACCTTGAGCTGCCCCTGGCGCCAGGCCTCGCCATCGAGGGAGAGCACCTCCGCGTCCGCCGGCCCGTCCTGAAGGCTCGGCAGCGGAACGCCGCCGTACTGGCGGTTCGAACGGATCGCGGCCACCACCATGTCCGAGAGGGGTTCAAGGGAGGAATAGAGCCAGTCAGGCCGGGTGCCGAGGAAGATCACCCCGTTGCGGTCGGTGAGGAAGACCGTCTCGCCCGCGTCACGCCAGCTCTGCTGGAGACCGGCGAGATCCACCTTGACCACGAAGACCCCGCGCGGCCCTTCGCCGGGCGGGGTGGCGCGGGCGAAGAAGAAACCAGGTTTGCCCGTCGTCGCACCGACCGCATAGAACTGGCCGAGTTCGTCGTCCAGCGCCGCGCTGAAATAGGGACGGAAGGAATAGTTGCGCCCAACGAAGGAGCCGAGACTGTCGTAGTTGCTCGCCGCGACCGTTAAACCTTCCTCGTTCATCACGTAGAGCGCGTCGGCACCGGTGGTTGCCGCCATGTCCTTGAGGAAGCGGCTCGACGCGAGCATCATGGCCGGATCCTCGATCACCGCCGCCGCGCGCGGATCGCGGGCCAGCACATGCGGAAGATAGCGAAACTTCTCCAGTTCGCGCAGCACGGTCTCGCGATAAAGGGAGAGGCGTTCGCGCGCCCGCAGTTCGCCCTCCTCGACCGCATCCCTCTCGACGAGGCCGGCGACAAGCATGGCAAGGGCGAGAAGCCCGGCAACGGGAAGCAGGAACAGGCTCCAGCGTGCCAGTGACCTCCAGAGGCCCGAGGGCACGTCACCGCCTTCCGCAACGGTGGTGGACGACGACACGCCCGAAGAAGCCTCGCCAGAGGCCGTGTTCCTTGCCATAACCGTGTCCAGCGCCCCTCGGGATCCGGCTGAAAGATGATTGGGAGGACGGGATGGATTTTGCCCTCAGCGAGGAAGAGTATCTCATTCGGGACACGGCACGAAAGCTTGCCGCCGACCGGATCGAACCGCTTGCCGAAACGCTCGACCGGGGCGAGGGCCGCGAGGCCTTCCTGTCCAATCTCGGGCTTCTGGCCGAAAACGGCTTCATGGGGCTGAATGTCTCTCCCGATCATGGCGGAACAGGTGCCGGAACCGTCGCATTCGCGCTGGCGGTGGAGGAGATCGCCCGCGCCTGCGCATCGACGGGCGTCACCGTATCGGTCTCCAACATGGTCGCGGAAGTGATCCAGGCGGTCGGCTCAGACACGCAGCGAGAGACCTATCTGCCGCGCCTGACCGGAGGCGACTATCCCGCCGGCGCCTTCTGCCTGACGGAAGCCGGAGCGGGATCCGACCCGGCTTCCATGCGCACGCGCGCCGTCGCCGACGGTGACTCCTACGTGCTCGACGGCGCCAAGCTCTACATCACCTCTGCCGAATACGCGGGCATCTTCGTGGTCTGGGCGGTGACGGATCCGGACGCGCCGCAGGGCAAGGGCATCACCTGCTTCCTGGTCGAAGCCGGCACGCCGGGCCTGATCATCGGCAAGGAGGAAAAGAAAATGGGTCAGACCGGATCGGCGACCAACGAGGTGCTGTTCCAGAATTGCCGCGTGCCCGCGAGCGCGGTCATGGGCAAGCTGAACGACGGCTTCCGCATCGCCGTTGGAGAGCTCGCCGGGGGCCGCATCGGTGTCGCCTCCCTCGCGCTCGGCATCGCCCGCGCGGCGATGGAGCGGGCCAAGGCCTTCGTGAAGGAGCGTCGCCAGTTCGGCCGGGCGATCGCCGACATGCAGGGCATCCAGTGGATGATCGCCGACCGGGAGACGGAGCTAGAGGCCGCCCGCCTGCTGATCCTGCAGGCCGCCGCCCTCAAGGATCAGGGCAAGCCCTTTGCCCGGGAGGCCTCCATGGCCAAGCTGTTTGCCTCCGAGGCGGCCCAGCGCGCAACCTACACCGCGCTGCAGCTCCACGGCGGAGCCGGCTATGTGCAGGACTATCCGCTGGAGCGCCATGCACGCGACGCGCGCATCACGACGATCTACGAGGGCACCTCCGAGATCCAGCGCCTGATCATCGCCCGCGAGACGATGAAGATGGTGTGAGAGCGGCACGAACGGCGAAACTGTCCCTACGGCATGGGAAATCCACCTATTGAATGCCTTGCCCTTCATTGCGTTAACTGGACGCGACGCGAAACGAACCCGTTTGATTCCGGTCAAGGACCGGTGATCCCGATCCGCCTAACCTGCATTCAACGGTGAACGGATCAGCGGACACGCTTCGGATCCGTGTCACGCAAAGGAGGGACTACCCAATGGCAATCAAGGACATTCTCACGCTGGTCGATCTTGCCGGCAAGCAGCACGCGGCGCGCGCGGCCCTGGACTTCGCGTCGCGCTGCGACGCCCATGCCACCGGCCTGACCATTGCCTTCGAGCCGGTCGTTCCCGGCTTCGTCGCGGCACCCATGCCGGCCGACTACATCGAACTGGCGCGCAACCAGGCGCTCAAGGCCGCACAGGACGCGGGCAAGACCTTCAATGACATGGCCCGCATGGCCGGTGTGAAGGCGGAAGTGCGCACCGCCGAGATGATCACCGGCGGATCGGCGGAGACGGTGCTTGCCCATTGCCGGCTCACGGATCTGGTCGTCGTCGGCCAGGAAAACCCGGACGAGCCGGAGCCGATGCGCGAGATGCTCATCGAATCGATCCTGTTCGAGTCCGGCGTGCCGGTTCTCATGGTGCCCTATATCGGCGGGCAGCTTCCGCTGAAGAACGTCATGGTCGCCTGGGACGGCAGCCCGACCGCGAGCCGCGCCGTGCATGCGGCGATGCCGATGCTGCAGATGGCCGACAAGGTCACCGTGATGATCGTCGAGAACGGCCGGCGCGCCCACGGCGAGCCGGGCAGCGACATCGCCACCTATCTCGCCCGCCACGGCCTCGACGTGACCATCGACGTGGTTCCGCGCCCGAGCGGCGGTGTTGCCGACGCGATCCTCAACTACGTGTCCGACAAGTCGATCGATCTCGTTGCGATGGGCGGCTACGGCCATTCGCGGATGCGCGAGTTCCTGTTCGGCGGCGCAACGCGCGAGATTCTCGCGGCCATGACCGTACCGGTGCTGATGGCCCACTGACACAGACGGAAAGGGCGCCATGTATCGGCGCCCTTTTCGCAAGCCAACGTGCCTGGGGGGTATCCTGAGGGGATGCGACAGGCACGGGGACGCCGCCGTTCGGGGGGATGGCGGCGTCCCGCCTACCACCCGTGGCGGGGAAATGCCGTAACGGGGTGGCAACGACCGCAAGGCTGACACAGACTTCGGGGAGGATGGACCGCGGAAGGAAAGGACCCACCGTGACGATCCGAAACCTCGAAGGACTGTTTCGTCCGACCTCCATCGCCGTCGCGGGGCCAAGCAGATTGCCCGGCGGCGCGCTGAAGCTCCTTCTCGACCGGCTGGCACAAAGCGGCTTCACGGGGCCGTTGTCGCTCGTTGGCGGCAGCGAGTCCGATCTTGCCGACATGCCCGAACGGTTCTCGCACGCGCGCGCGATCGAGGATCTCGCGACACCTCCCGACCTGCTGATCCTGACCGGGGCTCCGGGCGAGGCGGCCTCTCTCGTTTCCGCCGCCGGTGCCGCCGGAACCCGTGCGGCGATTGCGCTTTCGGCCGGCTACGACCGGTGGAGCGCGGAAGATTCACACGCCGCCCTTCTGGCCGCACGGCCTCACCTTCTGCGCCTTCTGGGGCCGGGCAGCCTCGGGGTCGCGGCACCGGCAAGCCGGCTTGCCGCACATCTGGGCGCCTGCGAGGCCGGAGCGGGTGACCTCGCCTTCGTCGCCCGTTCGGGCACGGTGGTGAACGCCACGCTCTCCTGGGCCAGGGCGAATGGAACCGGGTTCTCCGGCATCGTCTCGCTCGGCCAGCGCTCGGACGTGGATGCCTCCGACCTTCTCGACTGGTTCGCCCTCGACTACCGCACCCGGGCGATCCTGCTGCACCTCGAAACCATCGTGCACCCGCGCAAGTTCCTGTCCGCCGCCCGGGCCGCGGCGCGGTCCAAGCCGGTGGTGGTGCTGCGCTCCGGCGCCAGCCGCGAGCGCTCCCATGACGGCATCACCCACGCCGGGCGCATCGCGCGCCCCGACGCGGTCTTCGATGCGGCGCTCGCCCGCGCCGGCGTGCTCAGGGTCGACACGCTGGACGAGATGTTCGAGGCGGCGGAGACCGTGAGCCGGCTCAAGCCCGTCACGGGACGGCGGCTCGGCATCGTCGCCACGGGCGGCTCCCTCGCGACACTCGCCGGCGATCACCTCAAGCGGCTCGGCGGCGAACTCGCCAGCCTGTCCGAGGAAACCACCGGGGCACTCGCGTCCCTGCAAAGGCCGGGCCTTGCGGAGGCCAATCCGCTCACGCTCGACGAGACCGCCCCCTCCGAACGCTATGCGAGTGCGGCCTCGACGATGCTAGGTGACAGGAATGTCGACGCGGTTCTGACGGTCGTCGCCCCCTCCCCCTTCGTGGACATGAGCGAAACGGCAAACGCGCTCGCCTCGCTGGCCACGCCGGGGCGGGGCGGACATGCGCGACGCAAGCCGTTGCTCGTGGCATTGACCGCCGGCGCGCCCCTTCCCCGCAAGGCGCTGGACGCGGCCCGCGTGCCCTGCCACGGCACCGCGTCGGAATCCGTTCGCGCCTTCATGCATCTGGCACGCTATGCGGAAGCCCGCGACCAGCTCATGGCCGCTCCGCCCAGCCTGCCCACCGATTTTTCACCCGATGTGGAAAGCGCGCGCGCCGTCGTTCGCGCGACCCTGGACCGTGGCGAGACCTGGCTGACGCCACCCGACGTGCGCAAGGTGCTTGCCGCCTACGGCATCGCGCAGGTGGAAAGCCGTTTCGCCAGCGACCCGGCGCAGGCCGCCGCGATTGCCACCGAGATGCTGCCGGCCGCGGGCCGGCTGGCGCTGAAACTCGTCTCGCCCGAGTTGCCCTTCAAGTCCGACGTGGGTGGCGTGGTGCTCGACCTGACCACGCCCGAGGCCGTGGAGGCCGCGGCCGGCGACCTGCTGGCCCGCATCGCGACGACCCACCCGCAGGCACGGGTCACGGGCATCGTGCTTCAACCCATGGTGCGCCACGCCCATGCGAGCGAGATCTTCATCGGTCTCGCGGACGATGCGACCTTCGGTCCCGTCATCGCCTTCGGCCACGGCGGAACGGGGGTCGAGGTCATGGGAGACGTGGCCCTTGCGCTGCCCCCGCTCGACCTCAACCTTGCCGAGGCGCTCATCCGCCGGACGCGGGTCAGCCGCCTTCTGGAGGGTTTCCGCGACCGTCCGCGCGCCGACATGCATGCCATCGCCCTCACGCTGGTGAAGGTGTCGCAGATCGCCATCGACATTCCCGAGATCCGCGAGATGGACCTCAACCCGCTGGCCGCCGACCATCGCGGCGCACTGGCTCTCGACGGACGCATCGCCGTCGCCGAGCCGGTCGTGCATCCGGGCCGTAGCGGACGCTCGCGGCTTGCCGTCCTGCCTTATCCGCAGGAATGGGAGCGGATGCTCACGCTCAAGGACGGCAGCACGGTCAAGGTGTCGCCGGTAAAACCCGAGGACGAGGACCGCTATCGCCGCTTCTTCGAGGAAAAGGTGACGCCCGAGGACCTTCGTCTTCGTTTCTTCGCGCCCGTCAAGGAGTTCAGCCACGCGTTCATGGCCCGCCTGGTGCAACTCGACTATGCGCGCGCCATGGCCTTCGCCGCGTCGGATCCGGCGAGCGGCGAGATCCTCGGTGTCGTGCGCCTGCACGCCGATCCGGACCACCAGACCGGCGAATACGCGATCATCGTGCAGTCGGGCCTGAAGGGCAAAGGGCTGGGCTGGGCGCTGATGCAGCTCATCATCGACTATGCCGCCGCCGACGGAATCGCCACGATCAAGGGCGAGGTGCTGAAGGAAAACACGACCATGCTCGCCATGTGCGGCGCACTCGGCTTTTCCGTGCACCCCTCGCCCGACGACGAGTCGATCGCCGAGGTAACCCTGCCCGTGGCGGCCGGTCACACCGCCGCGGACTGATGGGATGGGAAAGGCCGGACGGGAGGCGCACCACGCGCCACCCGCCGTCCCCAGGCGGCCTCAGCCGGCGCGGATCTCGCTCAGGCTGCGCACCGGCGTGATGGCTTCCGGGTCGAGCTTGAGGTGCAGGAGCGCCGGCGTCCCGGACGCCCGCGCCCGCTCGAAGGCCGGACCGAAGTCCTCCGCACGCTCGACCGTTTCCGCATGGGCGCCATAGGCCCGCGCAAGGGCCGCGAAGTCCGGGTTCACAAGGGTCGTCGCCGAGACACGCCCCGGGAACTCGCGCTCCTGGTGCATCCGGATGGTGCCGTACATGCCGTTGTCCACCACCACGAGGATGATGTTCGCCTTCTCCTGGCAGGCGGTGCCGAACTCCTGCATGGTCATCTGCAGGCAGCCGTCTCCGGCAAAGCACACGACCTCGCGCTCGGGATACCTGAGCTTGCCGGCAACCGCCGCCGGAAGGCCATAGCCCATGGAGCCGCTGGTCGGCGCAAGCTGGGTATTGAGCCTGCGGAACCTGTGAAAACGATGCACCCAGGTGGCGTAATTGCCCGCGCCATTGGTCAGAATCGCGTCCTCGGGAAGATTGCCCTCCAGCCAGTCCATGACCTGCGCCATCTGAAGCGCGCCCGGCACCTTCGGCCGCGCGCCCGACCAGGCGAGATAATCCGCGTGGGCCTCGGCGGCGGCACCTTCCCACGGGCAGGCATTGGGCGGCTGCACGGCCTCGAGCGCCGCACAAAATCCGTTCGGCGTCGCGTTGACCGGCAGATCCGCCTGATAGACGCGGCCAAGCTCTTCCGCACCTGCGTGAACATGCACGAGGGTCTGGCCGGGCCGGGGAATGTCGAGCAACGCATAGGATTGGCTCGGCATCTCCGACATGCGCCCGCCGACGAGAAGCAGAAGATCCGCCTCGCGCACCCGCGCTGCAAGCTTCGGGTTGATGCCGATGCCGACGTCGCCGGCGTAGTTCTCGTGAAGGTTGTCGAACAGCATCTGCCGGCGGAAGGAGCAGGCGACGGGAAGCTGGAAACGCTCGGCAAAGCGGGCGAAGGCCGCGCGGGCCTGCTCGCTCCAGCGGCTGCCGCCCAGGATCGCCAGCGGACGTTTCGCGGCCCAAAGGCGCTTTTGCAGGTCCGCCATCTGGGCAAGCGAGGGATGGGTCTCCAGCGGCTGGTGCGCGGACAGGCTCGCAACCTCCGCAACCTCGGCCAGCACATCCTCGGGCAATGCCAGCACCACCGGCCCCGGCCGACCCGAGGTGGCGGTTGCATAGGCGCGGGCGATCATCTCGGGGATACGGGCCGCATCCTCGACCTCGGCGACCCACTTCGCGATCGAGCCGAACACCTGGACGTAGTCCACCTCCTGGAAGGCGTCACGGCCACGCATTCCGGTCTCGATCTGGCCGACGAAGAGGATCATCGGCGTGGAATCCTGCTGGGCCACATGCACGCCGGCGGCCGCATTGGTGGCACCGGGCCCACGGGTGACCATGCAGATGCCGGGCTTGCCGGTCATCTTCCCCCAGGCATCCGCCATCATGGCCGCACCGCCTTCCTGACGGCACAGCGTCACCGGAATGCTGGCATCGTGAAGCGCATCGAGCACGGGCAGGTAGCTTTCGCCCGGAACGCAGAACACGCGCTCCGCGCCCAGTTCCTCCAGCGCGCGCACGATGAGCGCGCCGCCCGTGCCGCTGTGCCGTTCACCCCGGTTGGCCATGTCGATTACCCCGATCCATCAAGAAACTGACTGATCCGGGTATAGCGACGGGAAAGGCCCCGTGCAAAGCCGGGAACATCGCCAACCAATTCCGAATTGGAATGACTCCGGACGGCCGGCACGCCCTGCCCCGCAGGCCTACACGTCCTGGACGGTGACGACCTGGAACGTGTGGAGTTCGCCGTCCTCGTCGCGGATCGAGACATACTCGCCCACGTTGAAGGCGTGACTTCCAAACCTGTAGCCGGCCTCGTCATCCTCGTCGCCGCCGATGTCGTAATGGAACGCCCAGGACCCGCCCGGCCGGTGCATGAGGTGGCCGATATCCTCCTCCTCGTCCGCCCAGAACCGGCGCACGCGACACTTCTCGCGCAGCTTTTTCCAGGCTGCCGCATCGATGTGCCCGTCCGCGTCGAGCGGGGCGGTGAACTCGTATCCGTGCCGCGCGGAGCCGCCGGGGAACTCCTTCGTCCGGGCGAGGTTGAGCCGGATCAGCTTCAGGTCCACGGAATCGCTCATGAAGGCTTCACTCCCTTGCCGCCGGCTGATCGAGCCGGCCCTTGTCGTCTTGTGTCCGGTTCACTCCCGCCCTCACCGGGAAGGAACAAACCGCATTCAGGGTACCCTGACACAGGCGCGGAGGAAAACATTGAGCAAGGTCAAGGGGACAGACGCGAGAGGACGCGGCAAACGCCCCGGCGCCGGAGACGGGAAGGATGGGCCCGGCGAGCCGGCCCCTGCCATGAGAGACAAAAAGGCGGGACCGGCA
>MDTG01250333.1_pt1 | contig 10648 bp, 10 predicted proteins | sample 811421 | NCBI WGS metagenome assembly MDTG01 (sample SAMN05326645, study PRJNA326480) | marine metagenome | isolation source: seawater | place: Pacific Ocean: South East | collected 2011
CCTTCAAGACGCTGTGGGTGGTGGGCGTGAACAACGGCGCGGGCAGCGACTCGCCGCCGCTCCTCGCGGGCATGCACCACGGGATCTCGGTGGGCAAGGCGGACGGTGATCACGCCGGCGCCGACACCGGTGCGGGGACCGAGCAGCAGGGCAGGATGAAGCCCGAGATCGTGGCCCCCGGGGACTTCACGAGCTTCGCCACTCCGGTCGTGTCGGGCTGCGCCGCGCTGCTGTACGAGACCCACGACGTGACGCCCGGGCTGGCCGGCAATTCCATCGCCGACCTCCCGCAGGTCATCAAGGCGGTGCTGCTCGCGGGCGCCTCGCGGAACGAGTCCTGGACCAACAACCCCGAATCGAAGGGTGGCCAGCGGGGATCGACGTCGAGACCGATCGACGAGGTCTACGGGGCCGGGATGGTCGACATCGACCGGGCCCACGCCATCTACACGGGGCTCGAGCAGTCCGGTGCGGCCGACGGCAACCCCTCGTCGGCCACGATGTCCGGCCCCGGCTGGGATTTCGAGTCCATGTCCAACGGCGAGGTCCTCTGGCACCGGTTCTCCCTCGACGCCGTCGCGGAGGAAGTCGGGATCCTCGTGACCTGGAACCGGATCGTCGCGGCGAACTTCGCGAGCGCCACCCATCCGAACCTCGACCTCGAGTTGCTCAGGATCGTGGACGGGGTGCCGGTCCCGCTGGTCGGGGCCGACGCCGCCTTCTTCGCGTCGGGCAACGTGCGCAGTTCGAGCGATGTCGACAACGTCGAGCTGATCCACGTCCGGGGTCTCGCGGCCGGCGACTATGCGGTCCGCGTGTCGAGGATCGACGGCAGCTCGGTGTCCACTCGAGCGGCGATCGCATGGTGGATCCCACCCGCGGCGGAATTCGGGCCGGGCGACCTGAACCACGACGGCCGGGTCGACGGGGCGGACTTCGGTGAACTCCTCGCCCGCTGGGGGACGTCGGATCCCGAGGCGGATCTCGACGGAAGCGGGTCGGTCGCGGGCGGCGACATCGGCGTCCTGCTCGCCCTTTGGACGGGCTGACCCGACCGACGGGGTCGCGGAGTCCCGGCGAATCCGCGTAGACTCCGCGAAGCATGCGGTCGAACTCCCTCGGCAAGTACGTCTCCCTCTACGGGCTCATTGCGCTGCTCGGGGTCGTCCTCGTCTACCCGATCTGGCTGACCGTCCGCGGCGGTTTCACCTCGGTCGATGGCGGGTACACGCTCTACCACGTGCTGGACGTGTTCCGGGACGAGAATCTCCGATGGGGCCTCCTCAACGCGCTGTTGATCGCCACCGCGACGACCCTGCTCTCGATCCTCATCTCCATGCCGCTCGCGATGGTGGGGGCGAGGCACGATTTCCCCGGAAAGGCGTTGTTCGGCGCCCTGGTGCTGATTCCGCTGATCCTGCCGCCCTTCGTGGGGGCGATCGGGGTCCGTCATCTCCTCGGGCGGTCGGGATCCTTGAACGCCCTCCTCTCGGATCTCGGGCTGATCGACGCGCCGATCGACGTCCTCGGCGATGGCGGGGTGTTCGGGGTGATCATCGTGGAGGCGCTGCACCTCTACCCCATCATCTACCTCAACCTGCTCGCGGCCCTGTCGAACCTCGACCCGGCGCTCGACGAGGCGGCGAGGGACTCGGGCGCCTCGGCCTGGACGCGTTTTCGCCGGATCACCCTTCCACTCGTGCGCCCCGGGCTGTTCGCGGGCTGCACCATCACCTTCATCTGGAGCTTCACCGAACTCGGCACGCCGCTGATGTTCGAATTCCGGCAGGTCACTCCCGTCCAGATCTTCGACGGACTCAAGCAGATGGAGACCAGCGCGGAACCGTTCGCGCTCACCGTCGTCATGCTCTCGACCGCGACGCTCCTCTACGTGCTGGGCCGGGTGCTGCCCGGCGTCAGGGGCGTCGCCGCGAGCGCCAAGGCCTCGCGCGCCGATTCGTCGAGCCGGCTCGGGCCGGTCGCGGGCATTCTCGCGGCGCTCCTCTTCGGCACGGTGATCGGAATCGCCTCGATGCCGCACGTCGGCGTGATCCTCGCGAGCCTCTCCGTCGAAGGGCAGTGGTACCAGTCGATCCTCCCCCGCGCGTTCACGCTCCACAACTACGCCGAGGCGCTGTCCCATCCGCTGGCGCTCGGGTCGATCCGAATCAGTCTCTTCCTCGCGTCGATCGCGGTGCTGCTCGATCTCGTGGTCGGCGTGATCGCCGCGCGGGTGATCGTTCGCACCACGCTCCGGGGACGCGGACTGCTCGATGCGTTGTGCATGCTGCCGCTCGCGGTCCCGGGCCTGGTGATGGCGTTCGGCTACGTCGCCATGACGCTCGAATGGCCCTTCCAGGGTGCCATGCCGGGCTGGATCGCCGCGATTCTCGGCCCGTTGCTCCCCGCCTCGACCCTCGCCGCCCTGGACGACGGGCCGCTCCGGTGGGCCGCCGACGTCCTCGGGGCGAATCCCAACCCCATCCCGCTGCTGATCGTCGCCTACGCGGTACGTCGGCTTCCGTACGTGGTGCGCTCCACGGTGGCCGGGCTCGAGCAGACGCCGGTCGACCTCGAGGAGGCCGCCCGCGGGCTCGGGGCCGGTCGACTGACGGTGCTTCGTCGCGTGGTGCTCCCGCTGGTGGCCGCCAACCTGGTGGCGGGGGCGCTGCTGGCGTTCAGCTTCTCGATGCTGGAGGTCAGCGACAGCCTCATCCTCGCCCAACGCGAGGCGGACTATCCGATCACCAAGGCGATCTACGTGCTCTTCGAACGGCTTGGTGACGGTCCGGGAATCGCCTCCGCGATGGGGACCTGGGCCATGCTCCTTCTGGCCTGCACCCTGGCGGGGGCCAGCCTGCTCCTCGGGAAGAAGCTCGGAGCGGTGTTCCGTGCGTGAATTTCCGGAACTCGGTCCGTTTTGAGACCTCGCGTCGCTGAAAACGGCGTTGAAGGGGTCGAAATGGGGTTCGGCCGTGGTCTTCGGCCACCCGTCGCATCTATACTGGTGACCCGTCACCGTTTCCTCCGGAAACGCCGTTCGCAATTCGTCTCCCTCAGGCCCGATCCATGCCCTACACGATGAAGCCTGACGAGGTCTTCGGCCTCGATATCGAGAACACCGACTACCTCAAGGACCATGTCCAGGCCCCGGATCGCTGGGTCCTGAACTTCGGTCCCCAGCACCCCGCGACCCACACCACGCTTCGACTGGTGCTGGAACTCGACGGGGAGCGGGTGGCCCGCTGCACGCCTCACATCGGATATCTCCATTCGGGCTTCGAGAAGCTCGGGGAGCATCACGACTACAACCAGTACGTCTGCACCGTGAGCCGGATGAACTACGTCTCGCCGATCGCGAACGACATCGCGTGGCACACGGTCTGCGAGCAGCTCTTCGACATCGACGTCACACCGCGCTGCAAGGCGGTTCGGACGATCATGGCGGAGCTCGGCCGGATCCAGGACCACCTGCTCTCGATCGGTGCGGCGGCGCTGGACCTCGGGGCGTTCACGGGTTTCCTGTACGGATTCAACGAGCGGGAATTCATCTACGACATCGTCGAGTACCTCTCCGGCCAGCGGTTCCACCCGGACTGGACCCGGCTGGGCGGCGCCTGGCGCGACATCGACGACGACGAGGTGTTCAAGCGGATGGTGAAGGATTTCATCCACACCCGCCTGCCCAACGCCCAACGCGATCTCGAGGCCTGCCTCAACCGGAACCGGATCTTCAGCGACCGCCTGAAGGGCGTCGGGACGATCAGTCGCGAGGATGCGATGGCCTGGAGCCTCTCCGGCCCGGTGGGGAGGGCGAGCGGCCTCACCCGCGACATCCGGAAGTCGGATCCGTACCTCTGCTACGCCGACGACTGGGACGGCCGCGGCGCCGAGGCGGTGCAGTTCGACGTGCCGATCTCCACCGACGGCGATTCCTTCTCCCGGTACCTCGTGCGTCTCGAGGAACTGCGGCAGTCGGTTCGGATCATCGAGCAGCTCATCGACGACATCCCGTCCGGCCCGATGGACACGCTCGCGGACTCGAAGGCCCGCATTCCGGAGAAGGGCGAGGTCTACGGGTCCATCGAGGGGACCATCCAGCTCTTCGAACTGCTCATGCACAACCGCGGGGTCGACGCGCCGATCGGCGAGATGTACGGCTCCGTCGAGAGTCCGAACGGGGAGCTCGGCTACTACATCGTCGCGAACGGCACCAAGTACCCGACCCGGGTCCGCACGCGTCCGCCCTCCTTCATCAACTATTCGGTCTTCGCGAAGCTCATCGAGGGCCACCTCGTGAGTGACGTGGTGGCCGTGCTCGGATCCCTCAACGTCATCGCGGCCGAACTCGACCGCTGATCGCACCGCACTCAATTCCCGGCCGATCGTCGGCCGGGTGCCAAGAGGTCAATCGATGTCCTGGAAGATCGTAGATTCCGGAAACGCGAAGATCGATCAGCGCGACGCGCCGTGGTGCACCGAGGCCATGAAGGCGAAGTGGTCCGCCGAGATCCTTCCGAGGTACGAGACGCGCCATGGCGCGCTCATGCCGATCCTCCACGAGCTCCAGCACGAATACCGCCATGTCCCGTACCAGGCGATGATCGAGCTCGCGACGTTCCTCGGGATCCCGCCGGCCGAGGTCCTCGACACCGTCAGCTTCTACGAGGAATACACGGTGGAGCCGGTCGGCCGCTGCGTCATCGGCATCTGCCAGTCGATCGCGTGCGAGGTCTGCGGCCACCAGGCCCTGCTCGACCACGTCCGCGACGAACTGGGCATCGAGCCGCACGAGACCACGGGAGACGGCCTCTTCACCCTGCTGGCGATGGAATGCCTCGGATCATGCGACACCGCACCGGTGGCGCTCTTCAACGAGACGCTGCACGAGAACCTCGACATCCCCACCATCGACCGCCTGATCGCCGCCGCACGGCAGGTCGGCGACGGATCGGAGCATTGAGCCAGGATGACCGGCCAGGAATCGAAATCGATCATGCGTTCGCTCGGCGAGTTCGTCGGGCACGTCGCCCGCGGCATCCGGACGGATCCGGCGGCGCCGAAGACCACCGAGGTCCGACGCGAGGTCGAGACGGAACGACGGGGCGACGTGGTGCTCCGCCGGACGACGATCGAGGAGATCGAGATGCCCGCGGACGGGGTCCCGGGGTCGGATGCGATTCCCGACCGGGATGCCGACTCCGGATCGGATCGGTGAACGAACCCCAGCACACCCGACTCCAGGACCCGCATTCGAGATTTTCGGAATCCCCATGAACGATCCAGTCCTCACCAAGCGAATTCCCACCCATCCCTGGGGCGATCCCAAGGACCGCCACACGGTCGGTCTCGAGGAGTTCGTTCGGACGGGCGGCTACGCGAACCTCGCGAAGGCGCTCGACCGCCCGCCCGAGGAGATCGTGGAGGAGGTCAAGGGCGCGGTTCTCCGAGGTCGCGGCGGCGCGGGCTTCCCGGCCGGACTGAAGTGGTCGTTCCTGCCCGAGGCCGACGGCGGGCGTCGCTACCTCGCGGTCAACTGCGATGAAGCCGAGCCCGGAACCTTCAAGGACCGCCTGCTCTGCGACTTCGATCCCCACCTCGTGCTCGAGGGCATCGCGATCGCCTGCTACGCCTGCCGGCTCGACACCGCGTACTTCTTCATCCGCGGGGAGTACCACCACCAGGCCAAGGTCATGCAGCGGGCGATCGAGGAGGCCTACGAACACGGCGTGTTCGGCGAGCAGGGGCTCCTGAAGGGGAGGTCGGACTTCGCGGTCGACTGCCACCTCCACCGCGGGGCGGGGGCCTACATCTGCGGCGAGGAGACCGGTCTGCTCGAGGCGGTCGAAGGGAAGCGGGGCTGGCCCAGGATCAAGCCGCCGTTCCCCGCGGTCAAGGGGTTGTTCGGTCGTCCCACGATCGTGAACAACGTCGAGACCCTCGCGGCGGTGGTCCCGATCATCGAACACGGCGTCGAATGGTGGAAGGGGCACGGCTGCGAGAGCACCGCGGGCGGTCCCCCGAGCTACGGCACGAAGCTGATGGGCGTCTCCGGCCACGTGGAGCGACCCGGCGTGTACGAGTGCGATCTCGGCATCCCGCTCCGCGAACTGGTGGAGAAGCACTGCCAGGGGATGCGAAACGGCAAGCGGTTCAAGGGGGCGATCGCGGGCGGCGTCTCGATGGGGGTGCTCGGGCCCGATCAGTTCGACGCACCGATGGATTTCGACATCGGTCGATTCGACGTCCTCGGACTGGGCACCGCCTGTCCGACGGTGTTCGACGAGGACACCGACATGGTCGCGGTCGCCCGGAACATCTCCCGCTTCTTCAAGAACGAATCGTGCGGGCAGTGCACGCCCTGTCGGGAGGGATCCGGCTGGATCCTCAAGCTGCTCACCCGCATCGAACGCGGCGCCGGAACCACGAAGGACCTCGACCTGCTGCTCGAGGTCGCGGGCTCGATGGGACTCACGCCCGGCACGACGATCTGCGGCCTGGCGGATGGAAACAACTGGGCGGTCCGCACGATCGTCAACAAGTACCGCGGGGAATTCGAGGCTCGCGTGAAGCCCCAGTTCATCCCGGTCACAGTGACTGCGGGAGCCTGAACGACGATGCACGCCGAAGGTGAAACCGACGGTGGATCGGCGTCCGAGCCGTCCGCCGAACCCGAACCTCCGGAACCGGGATCCACTCCGCGGATTCCGGTGTTCCCGTCCGTCGCGAGCGTCGAGATCCGATGCCCGGCCTCCGAGGGCGCGGAGGTGGACGTCGCGTGGATTCGAGATCGAGCCGATTCGGTGATCCGGCTGGTCGCGACCGAACACGACGCCGCCATCGATCGCTGCACGGTTCGAATCGTCGACGACGTCGAGATGTCGGCGGCGCACGAACGTTTCAGCGGGGTCCCGGGTCCGACCGACGTCCTGACCTTCGTCTCCGACGCCGGGGGGGGGCTCGAGATCGACCTGCTCGCCTGTCTCGACGAGGCGACCCGCCGGGTCGAGTCGTTCGATCACGACGTGACGCACGAACTCCTCCTCTACGTCGTCCACGGGGTTCTCCACTCGGTCGGGCACGATGATCACGATCCCGCGTCCCACGCCCGGATGCACGCGGAGGAGGACCGCCTCCTGACCGAGATCGGCGTCGGGCCGGTCTACCGGGCGGATGGAGGTCGAGGATGAACGGCCTCCTGGTACTGATCCTCGTGGGCTGCGGGGTGGTGGCGGCATGGTGCAGCGCGGTGCGACTCGCCCTGCAGGATCCGAGCCGCAGCGAGCTCGAGCATCGGCTTCGGCGTCGCAACGGCGCGGAGGAGAGCGAGGAGACGCCACGCGTCGAATGGATCTTCGGGCGGCGTCCGAGGCTGGTGACGGAATTCGCGTTCCTGCGGATCACCTGCAGCGTCGCGGTGACCGTCTCGTTCCTCGTGGTGTTCAGCGACGGGGGGACGGGCGAATCCTTCGACGCCCTGGATCTCCTGCTCGCGGGACTCGCCTCCGCCTTCACGCTGTGGCTGCTCACGGGGGTGATCGCCGGCGCGCTCGCCACGCATCTCGGCACGTCGCTGCTGGTACGGACGCTTCCGCTCCTCCGGCTGGTCGACCTCGTCCTCGGACCGCTCGCCGGGATCAGCAGCGTGATCGACGAGGCGGTCCGACGCCTCAGTGGAGCGAATCTCCGGGCGGCGGAGGCGAGCGATCGGCTCCGACGTTCGATCGAGGACACCACCCTCGGGGGCGACCTGGACGAGGTGGCGGCCGAGATGCTGGAGAACGTGGTCGACTTCACGAGCACCGAGGTGGGAACGGTGATGACGCCTCGCACCGAGATCGAGGGGATCCAGTCGACCGACGACCTCGCCGACATCCGTTCGATCATCATCGAGGCCGGTCACTCCCGCATCCCGGTCTACGGCGACAATCTCGACGAGATCCGGGGCATCCTGTACGTGAAGGACCTGGTCCCGTACCTCGGGACGGAGGTCGAGGACTTCCGTCTCGATCGTCTTCTCCGACAGCCGATCCGCGTGCCGGAGACCAAGCCCGTCCAGGACCTGCTCGGCGACTTCCAGCGGAGCGAGGTCCACATGGCGATCGTGGTCGACGAGTACGGCGGCACCAGCGGGCTGGTGACGATCGAGGACGTCCTCGAGGAGATCGTCGGCGAGATCCAGGACGAGCACGACACGGAGGAGGAGTTGCCGCCCGCGATCGCCCGGGTCGACGACCAACGGTGGGAGATGGACGCGAGATTCCAGATCTACGACCTGAACGAGATGCTCGAGACGGCGCTGCCCGAGGACGACGACTTCGACACCGTGGCGGGGTTCATCCTCGAGCGGCTGGGCCGGGTCCCGGAGACCGGAGAGGTGGTCGAGGATCTCGGGCTTCGATTCGAGGTGCTGGAGGCGGAGCCGACGCGGATCGAACGGGTTTCGGTCACCAGGCTCCGACCGTCGGGCGACGATCCCGGATCCGTGGCCTGATCGCCCTCCGATCCGCCCTGAAATCGCTTCCGAGAGGATCCCAACAAGGTGACATGCGAAGCACCGCGACCATGAACGACCCGGCGTCGGACCGGGAATCCGGGGAGGCGGCGGAATGCGCCGCCTTCGTGGTCGATTCCGCCGGCAGGGTCCGCCAGCCTTCGGTGTGCGGCACCGTCCGCGCCGTGCTGGTGGGAAGTCATCTCTGGCCGTTCATCGGCCTGGTCACCGGCACCCTTCCGTTGCTCTGGATCGGGGTGATCATCTTCTGGGGCGTCCTGAAGGATCGCTCCAGCCTCGTCGACGACCAGGGACGCGAACTGATGAACGTCATGCTGACCTTCGTCGTGCTCGCCGTGATCCCCATCATCGGGTGGCTCGCGCTGCTTCCCTGGATCCCGGTGATGCTGGTCTCGTCGATTCGCGGGGCGATCGCGACCGGTCGCGACGGCGAGTACTTCCGCTATCCGATGACCTTCCGGTTCATCGGATAGGCCGGGACGCCTGTCGATCAGTCGAATTCGTCACCGCGGAACGTGCTCGCAAGGTACGCGTCCTTGACCACCGGATCGTTGATGATCGTCCGCGGGTCGCCGTCGCGCAGGTTCTTTCCCTCGTGGATGATGTAGGCGCGGTCGCAGATCCTCATGGTCTGCTGCACGTTGTGGTCGGTGACCAGCATCGCGATGCCCTCGTCGGCGAGCTTCCGGACCTCGGTCTGGAGTTCCTCGACCGTGTGGGGGTCCACCGCGGCGAATGGTTCGTCCAGCAGCATCAGGCGTGGCCGGGTCACGAGCGCTCTCGCGATCTCGAGGCGTCGGCGTTCGCCGCCGGAGCACGTCCGCGCCTGTTCCTTCCGCTTGTGGGTCAGACCGAACTGATCCAGGAGTTCGTCGCATCGTCGGCGTCGGGCTTCCCGGTCGAGGCCTCTGGTCTCGAGAATGGCCATCACGTTCTCCTCCACGGAGAGCTTCTGGAACACGCTCGGTTCCTGGCTGAGGTATCCCATGCCGGCCTTCGCGTGCTTGTACATCGGTTCGTTGGTGACGTCGCGACCGTCGAAGATCACCTGGCCCTTCTCCGGCGTGAGCATTCCGATGGCCATTCGGAACGAGGTCGTCTTCCCGGCGCCGTTCCGGCCCAGCAGTCCGACGATCTCGCCCGCCTCGACGGTGAATCCCACCCCGTCGACGACCCGTCGGCCGCCGTAGGTCTTCTGGAGATCTTGGACTTCGAGGAGTGGCATCGGTCGAGATTCTAACCGGGGACGGCGGTCGGGCCCGGCCGCCGCTTGCGGCCCCTCCCACGGGCCGCTACAAACGAAGCGTGAAGTCGGAAACCATCGACATTCCGAGATCGATCGCGTTGGTGCTCGTCGGGGCCATGTTCGCCTCCGCCCCGGGTTGCGTCCGGCGGGTGGTCGAGATCACCTCCGATCCGGACGGTGCCGTGGTCTGGATGAACGACCGTGAAGTCGGGTCGACGCCCTGCGAGGTCGAGATCCTGCACTACGGCGAGTACGACGTCCGCGTCGAGAAGCCCGGCTGGGAGCCGGTGATGACCGGCCGGTCGGCGAAGGCGCCGATCTGGGATCTCCCCGGTCCCGACCTCGTCGCGGAACTCGTGCCGGCCGAGCTCGAGAGTCGCAACGTCTGGCACTTCCGGCTCGTGGTCGAGTCCGACGACGCCGACGCGGTGCTTCTTCGCGCGGAAGTCGCCCGCGACAGGACCGCGGCCGAACTGGAGGACGAGGCGCAAGCCGGGAAGGCGACGGCTCGAAGTCTCGAGGAGGCCGTCGAGGCGGCGGATGGCAGCGGGTCGGCGGGGGCGGCGGTGGAGGGTGGTCCGGCGCCCGTGTCCGAAGCCGATCCCGGGCTTCCGGCGCCGGGCGATCCCGGGGTCGGATCCGGCGCGGATCCCGGTCGAGATCCGGCGATCGACCCCCAGGCGGGCCCGACGAACGCCTCCTGAACCGCAGCGTCCCCCAACCGGTGGAAAGTCCGGGATCCGACCAGGTGGATCCTTTCGACCGTCGTTGCCCCGGAAGCGGGCGGTCGCCGATTCCACCGGCGAGTGCATCGCGTGCGGGAGGCTCGAGCGACGAAGCCGGGCAGCGGAGCGTCGGACGACATGCGGAATCGCACCGGACCAACC
>MDTG01443680.1_pt1 | contig 10648 bp, 20 predicted proteins | sample 811421 | NCBI WGS metagenome assembly MDTG01 (sample SAMN05326645, study PRJNA326480) | marine metagenome | isolation source: seawater | place: Pacific Ocean: South East | collected 2011
AATCCGTAAGTATACCAGGAAGAAGTATATCAACTGCCGATTACATGGCTGATAAGCAGATGAATAAATTTCCTAATACGCTTATTGATTCAGAGATTGAAATGACCTGGATTTTAACTAATGATTATTACATGAAGACAATGTTTGATGGTTGGTTATCATCTATTATCGATATGGACACATATACACTTGGTTATAAAAATGACTATTCAACTGATGTTATAATTCAGCAATTGAATATCGATAACATACCAGTGTACGGTGTTAAATTAGAAAAAGCGTTCCCAATTAGTGTTAACCAAATTGATTTATCTCAAGCAGAGAATGAAATTGCTAAGGTTAGTGTTACTTGGGCGTATGATAAATATGTTGTAGAAGGACCAGTAAGTAGTACCAAAAGTGCTATTAAAAATGCTGCATCCTTACTTGGATTATAGAATAGGAGAATAAATTATGGCTTTGCCACAAGTGAATGCTTCCCGTTATACTATGGTTATACCTAGTACGGGAAAAGAGGTTGAATTTAGACCTTTCCTCGTGAAGGAAGAAAAAATTCTAATGGTAGCATTGGAATCGAAAGACAATGTTCTCATTATGAAATCACTAAAGGATGTAATTAGTGCATGTACTTTTAGTGAAGTAGTAGTTGACGAACTAGCTAGTTTTGATTTAGAGTATATGTTTTTACAGCTCAGATCAAAATCAGTAGGTGAAACAGCTAAGATTGCAATTAAGTGTGAAGAGTGCGATGCATCTTCTAATCACAATGTAAATCTTGAGGATATCAAAATGGATATGCCAAAAGATAATAAGGTTGTAATGTTAACTGATGATGTAGGTATTCAATTTAAATACCCATCAGTTAATCAAATGCAAAACTTAAATGTTGGTGAATTAGATGAAATGTCACCTGAAGATAAAATGCAAGCTACTATGGATTTGGTTGTATTATCGATTGATAATATTTTTGATGCAGAGGATGTACACTCTGCAAATAATTATAAAGAAAGTGAATTAGTAGATTTTGTTGATGGATTAAATTCTGCACAATTTGCTAAAGTTACCGAATGGTTCGGTAATATGCCAGCATTATCACACAATCTAAAATGGGATTGTAAAGAATGTGAGCATAGTAATGATATAGAGTTAAGAGGGCTACAAAGTTTTTTTACCTAGGCCTTTCTCATGAGACTCTGGTAAACCATTACAAAACAAATTTCGCGATGATGCAACATCACGGATATAGTTTAACAGAGTTGGATAATATGATACCATGGGAAAGGGAGATATATGTAGCACTGTTACAACAGTTCATTAAAGAAGAAAATGAACGTAATGAAAAGATGAATAGTAAATTTAAGAGGTAGAGATGGAAGAAGAAATCAAAAAAGCAGGGTATCATCCCGCAGACACCAACGGAGACGGAAAGGTGACAAAGAGAGAACAGGACATGTATCTCGAATTTAAGCGTAAAGAGCTAGAAGACGCTGATGCAATGAGAGATGCACAAAGACAGATGGCTTGGTATTCATTATATGGAATGCTACTTTACCCAGTATTAGTAATCGGCTCTAATGTAGTTGGTTATGAAAAAGCTGCTGATATACTTGGAGATATGGCTGGAGTATATTTCATTGCTGTTGCTGGTATTGTTGCTGCATTCTTTGGTGCACAGGCAATGGGCAAAAAATAAGGAATAAAAAATGGCAGACACTACGAATAAAGATTTAAAAGCATTATTAGAAACTACTGAAGGTGCTAATGAACGTAATGCAAAGAGGCAAGAGACTCTATTAGAAGCTGTAAAGCTTGGTAATAAGATAGAAGATCTAAACTCTCGTGGTGAAGGCAAAAGAGCTGAACAGCTACAAGTAGCTATGAATTCAGTTTTAGAAACATTAAAAACTTCTAATAATGGCAAAGCATTAGAAAATAGATTAAGTGAAATAGTTAATCTAAGCGATCAAGCTAATAATATACTAGATGCAAATAAAAACGTTATTGAAGGTGATGAAACAGTTAATAGATTATCACAACTAAGTGAAAGTATTAAAGGCCAAACTGATGTTATAACAACTCAGACTAAAAACGATACTGAGAGTAAAAAGTCATTAAACAAATTATTAATGACCACAGAAGCTGGAGATCCATTTATACAACAACTCAAGCAAGATTTCGAAGACTCTCAAGCTAATCTCCAAGCTGCAATTGAAAGTGGTAATCAACAGGACATAGACTTAGCACTTGCACAGGTTAAAGCCACTCAGGATACTATACAGACTGAGGAAGATAAAAGAGAAGCAATGGCTAAACAAGAAGAAGCCAATAGTTTACTAGCCAATATGGCTGATGGTATTGAAAACTTTGGTGGTAAAGCTGCTAAAACAGCTGGATTCTTAGCAGGTATTGCAGGTTTGGCTACACTATTCTTTTCACCAGAAACATTTGCAAAAATTGTACAGAAAGCCATAGAGGTTGTTAAAAATATTGTCTCTGTTGTAGATGATTTCATTAATGGTGATTTTGAATCAGCTGGTGAAACTATTAAAGAAAACTTTGGCACATTTGCTGCTATACTAGGTGCTGGAATAATTATGGTACTACCTAAACTATTAAGAGCATTTAGATTTTTACAAACAGCATTTACTACATTTAGAGTATTCATGGCTTCTGAGTTTGTAGCTAATATGATGGCTAATTTAAGATCTATGATGTCATCAGTTGGTGGTGCATTTATGAAAGTATTCAGAGGTTTAACTACAATATTCCAGACATTTAGATTATTCATGATGGGTACATTTATTCCATCAATGATTGCAGGATTTTCTGCTATGATAGCAGGTATGACTCCAGTACTACTTGCAATGGCTCCTATCTTATTGCCAATATTAGCAATAGCAGCTTTATTTGGTGGAATATATTTAGGATTAAATGCATTAAAAGAAGCTATGGGATTCACCTCTATCTTTGATGTTATAATGTTAGGTGTTGCTCATTTACAAGATGCATTTGGACATGTGGTAAATGCTATAGGATCTATTGTTAACTTTATCTTTGGAATTGTAGAGGGTATTGCATCCTTTATTGGATTCGATGTTGAGTTACCTAAAGTGCCTAAAATGTCAACTGATAATGCTGAAAAGAAAAAGGCAGAATTAGACCTTAAAGCAGAACAAGAAAGAATTAAAAAGGCAGAAGAAGAAAGAAAACAAGCAGAATTAAATGCTCAAGGCCCTGGTACTGAAATGATGGATCTTTCAGCTGAAAATGCATTAGCCAATTTAACACCACAGACTGATCAAAAAATTATTACACAACAGAATATAAATCAATCCAGTAGTGAATCAACTAGAGTTACAGTATTATCAAGTAGAGATACCATTGCTCAACAAATGGCTCGTTCATACGCCAGATAAAAAAAGGGGCCTCTTCGGCCCCTAAAAATCCTAATAGAATTTTTTATTCGTTTGCCAATTTAGCAAAGTAGCTGAGTGTATCTTCCTCAGTGCCACTATCTGCAGTATCTGCAAATGGTTGGCCATCATCAGAAGCCATTACTGGTTGTTCAACTACTGGTGCTGGTGATGGTGTGTCCATAGATACACCTGCATCAACTCCGAGAACTCTATTCAATTTGAGCTTTAACTCATCATAAGTTTTATAGTTCCCTGGCTCTAGGAAGTCTTGTAGGGAATGCAATTTGTTATACACTTCCTCAAGTTTTCCTTCATCTCCTTCAAAAAGAGGAGCAGATGAAGCGAACTCTGATTTATCATAGTTAATCCATCCTTCTACCTTTCTGATTTTGATTTTAAAGTCAGCACCTTCCCAAAAATCATAAGGATTTACTGGCTCTTCGTCTGCAAATTGTGGTTGCATAACATCCATGAGTTTATCAAAGATCTTTTTACCAAATTTATAGAGGAATACCTTTCCTTCATTTTCTGGGTTAGATGGATCAGAAACGACCATCACGTTTGATACATAATGTAAACGTCTTTTCCTTTCCCTTGCGATAGCTTTATCCTCGTCTCTACCAGAATTCCAGAGCACTGAATTCATTTCAGATACTGGATCCTGCTGTCCAATTGAGGTTAAAGAATTTTCTATATACCATAGACCTGTAGGCCCCTTGAATCCGTGATCCCAGTACCTTACCCAAGGAAGATCTTCACCTTCTTTTGCAGGTAAGAACCTGATTATCGCGAACCCATTGCCAGCTTTGTCTCTGGTAGGTTTCCAAAAACGATCATCATCATAAGAATTTGATTCGGTCTTTGGCGTGGATACTGCTTCCGCAGCTTTAACGAGTTTGTCGATTGACGAGCCTCGTGAGCTCTTTAGATTTGCAAATGACATATTATTTCTCCGTATTGCGTTGTATTATCTGAATTATCCACTTTATCCATAATGTAATACTAGTATTATACCATACTAGCATGGTTTTGTAAAGGTTTTTCTGCAAATATCTTTTACCTTATTTGGGTTAAACTTTACGAATGGAGTATACTTCTCGATTAGTCTCTTCTGATCAGGCCAAATAATTGTGTCCTTAATCTTGGAATCTTCTCTTGTAATAAACCCCAATATGGAATTAAGAATAACTACAGTTTCAAGTGTAACTTCTTCTTGCATCCATAACTTTATGATGGTAGGATGTTGTCCATCTTCTGATGACAGAAGACTTTCAATATCGTAACCATCTAAACTATTTATATCAACTTCAAACGTTCTATGAATACTTTCTTGTATTTTTTTGTATTTCATATAGTTTTGTTCAGCTTCACTATCCATCATATCGCCAATGTATTTTTCAGCATTGATAAATTGTGAGATATAAAAATCTTTTAAGTTACCATTATACTTTTTAGCCAATTTGGCAAAGAAGTATTTATCCTTTCGTTTGTAAAAACTATTAGGCGTAACTGATGTTTTAAAATTATATTTAATTGCATCATAGCTAGATTCAAAATGTAGCTTCAATGCGTTGTACAATTTATATGATTCAAAAGGATCGTTCATAATCTACCTGTGTATATTAACCACCACCTAAAAAATCTATGGCCTTCTCCATAAGCAGCCGACCGTAACCTATTGTACAATACTTTCATATAGTGCTTCAACATCTTCTACTTCAGAGACAACCTCAGCTAAATTTTGCTTATAATAAATGGTTGCCATCTTCCTTAGATGTTTTTTATCTACTTCTACCTCATCACAACAGCTAAGGATTGCTTCTTTAATGAAGTCCTTTTCTGCAGCAATTCTGGTCATACTGTTTGAGATCTCAATGATACAATCTTTGATTCTCTTCCTATCCGCCTCTGTTGACGGGATAATAACATTACTCATATTTTCTCCTATATTGGTAATTTATTTGTTTTTTTACTTCTGATTAGATTAGATTTCTCAACCTGTGCAGTTAGTTTTTCTTTAAGTGATGGTGTTAAAAGTTTTGGCACATTCCTTATGTCCAATCCTCTTTGCTTTACCACATAAGCCATAGCATCTAGGTAATCTAATTTCTTATCTGCTACTAACTCTTCCACAGCTTTTGAAAATCTTTTCTTTGTCATTATTTTTTCTTCAAGCATAGTCCTAGAGCACTCTCAATAGAATACAATCTTTATTGATTCTACCGTTGGGTGCTGTTATTTTAGTTGTTATTTTATCCCACACCTGTTTACCAATCTTGGTAGGTGCGAGGGTGAGTACATGTGGTAGCATATCTTCTGGCTTTCTAAGCTTAGCAGTTCTGCTTAGCTTTTCGTCAAAGTTTTTAATAGATGTACCACGAACTTCAAAACCTTTGGTACTAGTCGTCACATATTCAGTAAGCTTTCTTGTTTTAGTATTATATACAAACAATCTTTCTTTACCAGGAATCATGATTGGATTTATAGATGTCAGTTTATTTTCGACATCATCTGTCATAAACTGTAGTTTTGAAATTTGTTGATCTGAGGCTTTTGGCTTTTTAGCTCTTGGAACCCTAGATGATTTATTGTTTAATTTTAGTCTGTCGACATCTGCAATAATCTTTTCGAGTAAGGTAATCATTTTCTTTTTGTCACCTTTACTAATGTGTGAATATGCCTCAACAGCTTGTTCACATGTTTTATTATATGCATCTTGAACTAACTCTAACTCAAAGACCATACGTTCTCTAAACATGTTAATTCCTGAGCCTTTAATACCATGTGAGGTTAATAATCCATAAGCTGGAAATTTGATATCTTTGAATTCGCCATCCATCCATTTATCAACGACCATTTCATCGAAGTCACCCATGATTGTAGTGGCAACTTTCTTTTGCATTCTTTGTGCTGGCGATATAACAACTTTAACTGGTTGATTTTTGATTTCTTTTACAATGGCTTTACCCATTATAAGTAATTCAGCAATCCTTTCATTAACTTTTTCTATAATGCCCATCCTATCAAGTGGAATGCCAGCATTATAGCATCTGATGTTGTTACCACAACCTTGATTAAGTCTCCAGTTTTCTACCTTTTTTAAAGCCTGGATATCTTTCTTGTTATACCCTAAAACTTTTTCTGCATATAGTATAACAACAGGTGCATTAGATTTTGAGTTATTAAAATAATTGAAATAGTTAGATGCTTTATGAAATGCTCTACGTATTTCATCGTCGTCTTTAAATACTACTCCGTGATAATTTGGTTCACCACCGAGATATTTATCTTCAATGGTTGGTCCTCTTTTTCTAGCTTTTGCCATAGTTTACTCCTTAATGTATGTGTCCATTATACCAGGTCTTTGACCATTTGTACAGTGTTTTAATAAAAAAAGGCACATTTTAGATTTATGATAAGGAGTGAGTGATCTAAAATGTGCCATAAAACTATCCCTTTATAATCTTATTATTAACGGTAGTTTTTATTCCGTGAACAAAGTTCTCAGCTGCATTCTCGGCATATTGTTCAGAGTGACCTTTATACCACTCAATACCAATATTCTGTCCATTGACATAATATCTTACACCCCAATCTCTATCTTTTGGGTTACCTACACTTCGAACTACGTCTGCTCGCTTATCACCTTCAACGAATGTTGAAAATTCCATATAATCCATTATGTATTATCTCCATCTCTTGTTTTTACTTTATCTTTATCGAATAAAGATTGACCTTTTTGATTTGCTACTGCTTCTGCTGATCCTATTGCAAAGAACATTGCGAATGCTAATAGTACAAATCCTCCTATAAAACTAATTTCTGTTTCCATAATTATTTCCCTATATGTTCCACGTCCTTTCGTGGAATAACTTGATATGCACCTTTGTTATATGCTGGTGCAACTGTAAAATTCTTTGACTCTTCCGCTTTCCACGATTGGTCATCTGCTGGTTGATATGAACTATCTCCAGTCCATGATGGATATTTCTTATTGAATTCTTCCATCTGTTGTTGTGCATAAGTTTTTTCAGCTTTGTATGGCTTAAACTCATGTACTTTCTTACGTCTTTTCATTGAGTTAGTTTTACGTTTACGCCCTGTTGGATCATACCTTAAACTACCTGTATAAAAACTTGTTACTGCCATTAGTTTTTCCTCACATATTCTTCTAGTAATTTTTGACCAGTAAGTACTTCTCCAAATGTATGAATAATTTCACCATTCTTTTTTCTTACAACTATGCCACTATTGTATGATATATCTGTGACACTACCATCAGCTGTATCTTCTGGTCTATCATCGTACCACATACTGTTGAATGAATGTACATGTATACCCGATACTTGCACAGCCCACTCTTCGGCTTCTAGCATTAATCTTTGTCTCTCGACATCTTCATCATATTGCGTCATTATATACTCCTACTTTCAATATATTTTTCAACCAATTCTTTGACTTTATCTAGCTTATACCATAAGCCACTGTACATCTGAAGTCTGCCATCTTCCCATTCAACGATGTATCTTTTGTAGCCATAAGGCCTTTCACTAAAGATACGAATATCGCCGTATGAAACTTCTAGCAATCTCATTAGTCCCAGTCGTCCTTCATTGATTGATAAGTTTCCATGTACGATGTACCTGCTAGGTAATCCTGAGTTTCCTTCTCAGTATAGTACATATTTTCTTCTTTAAAACAATCTAGGCCACCTGGCGATAGATGTTTTGCTTTCTTGACTTGTTTAGTTAGTTTAGGCCTATCGTATACTGCCCTTACTGCATTTTTAAACTCTCTTTCTTCTCTCTGCTTTTCTGCAGCTGCTTTTATCATTTCTAATCTATTCATTTATTTCACCCATACATGATTGTAACGAGAAGGCATATTCTCGCAAGTATAATTATCGCTTTCTTTGTAGTTAATAACTTTAACGCACTCTCCAGTTGAATGGCTCATCTGCACTTCAGGTATAGTAAACCCGAGATGTAAGATCCATGCCAGTAGTAGCCCTAAAAAAGTACCACCTAAAATTCCTTTCAATTTGTTTTTCATTATGCTGCCTCCTTAGCATTGAACCAAGCTTTTAGCTCTTGCATACCTACGGCAAAATCGCCATCTTCCATAAGGAATTCAACCTTATAGTCTTTACGACCACTGTCGCTTTCTAAGCAACCAACCCATGTCTCGATCTTCTCTAAGATCTCAGACCTCATGTAGCCATCCTGACGATTGTCAGTGACCTTCATAAATGTAGGAACATTAGAATAAAGATTGTGTGGTCCCTCGGTTGGAGTTAAGAGTGAAAACTCAGTTACTGTTTCCCAGCTCTCACAAACCTTATCGCTCCAGTCAGCTACGTAAGCAGAAGTAACATACTCCTTTGAAGCTTCGTTAGACCAAGTGATGTACTCTTCAACAGCATCGACTACAGCGTCGACATCTGCGTCGCCACAGTTAGGAAGAACATAGGTAGAACCACCTTTGAATTTCCAGTGAGGTGTATCTACACCATGAACATAGTCCTCGTTATGAGCCGCATAGTTCTCTTGATATTGGGTTTGGATTACTAGTTTTTTCATAAATTCACTCCTTAATTTGATTTTATAGTAGTATTATACCAGGTCTTTGACCATTTGTACAGTGTTTTTTGCAATTATTTTGCAATTAATTCTTCTCCTTCTGTAAGGCTACCAAATGGAGCCATCTTTAGAGATGTAACACCGCATCTATTGTCGAACTTCATCTTTTGCCTTTCTGCTACGTAATTAGCTAAATCTTTAGCCTTTGCATCAGTAGGTGCATAGATATAAAATTCCATTGTCATTACATATCTTTCGTTTTTCATTACGCTACCTCCAAAAGAGATAGCGGACAGTTCCAAAGTCTACCGTCAATTTCTACGACAGCTTTAGTCCTTTTGATCTTTGTGACGATTCCCTTTTCAGAACCTGACCTTGAGTTAACAATAACATTTGAACCAACTGAAATGCTACTTTTAATATTCATAGCTTTCATTGACCTTAATTGCTTTTGTTTAATTTTGATTAATTGAATAACCTCGTTCATTTCGTCAGTTGACGAGATGTTATTGATTGCGTTTATTATCGACTTTTTCATTAATTCACTCCTTAATTTGATTTAATATAGATATTGTACCAGGTTTTTAGCTAAATGTACAGTGTTTTTTGCAAATAATTGCATGTTTTTTTGTACACTCTATCCAACATGCGTTATATAGTTTATTCTCGAGTGCATAAGCCGACTTTTCCCAGGGTTGGTGTTCATATACACATTCCCAATAATTACGGCCTTTGTACATATATCCGTCTACTAACTCTTTTCGGAAAAATTGTTTTGCATGTACCATTTCATGGGCTAATGCGATCATCATATCCTCAAATTCCCATCCAATTTTGGCTATTTCTATTTGAACGGATTTATGGTCGCCTGAGCAATATCCCATCGCGTCGCCGTCCACACGCCTCTTAAACGTAAGGTATATGGTTTTACTATTAAGGCGATTGATCTTAAGGTATCTCTGAAGGTTGTAGAGGTACTGAGTGACCTCTTGGTGGTGCCGTTTTCTCAGGCCTTTAACCACTACAAATGCCATATATTTAACCTTTTTTCCATTTTGATATGACCATTCTAACAGGTTTTTGGACAAATGTACAGGGTTTTTTTATACTTTTTTGTTATATCCTTATAACTATTCGTTATAACTCATCGATTCTATGGAGAACATTTAAGTTATTTATTACCGCCATGGTCACTATAGTATTAGAGATTTCTATCTCATCTTGATTTAATCTCTCGAATGCGACCATACTCCATGCAACCTTAAAGGTTACTAATTCACCGAGCTTTGGACTATTTGGTAATAACGGATTAGTCTCTTTAGCTTTTCCAGATTTTACTCCTTTATAGGTAGTCCATACATCAAGTGCATTAATTATATAAAAATATGCTATGGTAGCCTCAGTTGGTATTTCTTCTTCAGATAGTGAAAATTTGTATTTTCTCTGTTTTTCCTTTAACTGTAATCCGATCAATTGATTTGAATGTTCGTTCTTTACTTGCTCCAGCAGTGAATTGTGATAACAACACTCGAACCCCATCATAATTGCGTGTTTGGCCTTCGAGTCGAGCACCCAGGTTGACGGCATCTCCAATGACGGAATAGTCAAATCTAGATTCTGATCCCATGTTTCCGACGATGCAATCACCGGTGT
>MDTG01257151.1_pt1 | contig 10647 bp, 10 predicted proteins | sample 811421 | NCBI WGS metagenome assembly MDTG01 (sample SAMN05326645, study PRJNA326480) | marine metagenome | isolation source: seawater | place: Pacific Ocean: South East | collected 2011
ACTTGCATCAGATATTGCAGATGTTCCCCTTATTATTCTTGCAAGAACTGATGCAAATGCAGCAAAGTTAATTACAAATGACTTTGATGAGAATGATAAATCTTTTTTAACAGGTGAGCGTTCTCCAGAAGGTTTCTTTTATGTTAAAGATGGAATTGAACAAGCAATATCGAGAGGATTAGCATATTCTCCTTATGCAGATTTGATTTGGTGTGAAACTGCTACGCCTAACTTAGAAGAAGCTAAAAAGTTTGCTGATGCAATTCATGAGAAATTTCCAGGAAAGCTTTTGGCTTATAATTGTTCTCCATCATTTAATTGGAAAAAACATTTATCAGATGAAGAAATTGGACAATTTCAAAAAAAAATTAGTGAAATGGGTTATAAATTTCAATTTATTACATTAGCTGGATTTCATACTCAAAACATTGCAATCTTTGAACTAGCAGAAAAATATAAAAAAGAAGGAATGTCTGCATATTCTAAAATTCAACAAAATGAATTTGCCAGAGAAAAAGATGGTTATACAAGTGTTAAACATCAAAGAGAGGTTGGGACATCTTATTTTGATGCTGTTTCAAATACAATAAGTTCAGGGAAAAGCTCTACAACGGCAATGAAAGATTCAACAGAGTCAGAACAGTTTTAAGTAATTTAATAATAATATCACTTCAATTTATTTAACGATTAAACGTCTAATTAATTTACATTAGCTATTAATTCATAAGTGTGTAGATTAATCTTATGAACAGAAACTTATCTTTACTGACTGCAAGCCAAGTATTTGGTTTTACAGCAGCCAACGTAACAGTCTTTCTAAGTGGTATAATTGGATCTCAACTTAGTTCTATAAAGTCATTATCTACTCTTCCTCCATCAATTTATGTAGTTGGTATTGCCATATCAACAATTTTTGCAGCAAAAGTTATGAGTATTATTGGTCGAAGGCTAGGTTTTGTTATTGCATCAATTGCAAGTTCAATATCATGTTTAATTGCAGCATATTCAATAAGTATAGAAAATTTTTTCACATTTTGTATTGCTTGCTTTATTTTGGGTACAGGAATGGCTTTTATTCATCAGTATCGTTTTGCAGCAGCAGAGAGTGTTGAAAAAGAAAAGGCTCCCAAAGCAATTTCAACTTTACTTTTAGCTGGAATTGTTTCTGCTTTTATAGGTATAAGTTTAGCTAATTATACAAAAGATTTTGTTAGCGACCATTTATACGTAGGTTCATACTTAATGCTTGCATTTTTAACTTTAATGCCAGCATTTTTTTTATTTTTTTTTAAAAATAAAATCGAAACTTCATTTACATCAAAAGAAAAAATTAAAACTAGAAGTTATTTTGAATTTATTTCCGAGCCTAGATTTTTACAAGCAATAACCTCGGCATCTTTTGCATATGTAGTTATGGCTTTTTTAATGACTGCAACACCGATAAGCATGCACATCATTCATAATATGAGTTTAGAAAAAACAGGTTTGGTTATTCAGTTTCATGTGTTGAGTATGTTTTTACCATCCTTGATAACCGGAAGTTTAATTAATAAATTTGGTTATAGTAAAATTATGTATTCGGGTGTATTTTTATATATTTTAACAATAACAATGAGTTTCTTCGATCCATCTTTTTTTAATTATCTTATCGGATTAGTTTTTTTAGGTGTGGGATGGAACTTCCTTTTTGTATCCGGAACAAGTTTATTAGTAACTACCTATACTGCTGAAGAAAAATTTAAGGCTCAGGGGTTTAATGATTTAGTTGTTTTTTCATTTACCGCAATCTCTAGCTTGTCAGCAGGAATACTAATTTCAATAACTAGTTGGAAATCTGTAAATTTGTTATGCATTCCTTTTTTAATCTTAATAATTTTATCAATATTAAATGCTGATCGAAAAAGACAGAAAGAAAAAATTGAACATTAACTTATGTCTACAATAATATTTTACATATTATCTTTGTCAGCAATGGCTTTCGTTTTTTATATAGGGGCAAAATCTATTATGAAAGGTTTTAATGCAAAAAATGATAATAAACTTGAAAACCTAGAAAAAGATCAAAATGACACTGATAGCAATGAAAATACAATAAATAATAATAATCTTACTCATGAGCTAGAAAGATTAAATGCTCTCTATAATTCTGGAGCATTGAGCAAAGAAGAATTTGATAAAGCCAAAACAAAATTGCTTGAAAATTAATTATAGTTATAATTAACTAAAAATATGAAATTAGTGAAAATAGATGGACTAGATATTCAATATCACCAAAAATCAAAAAGAATTATAAATATCAAATTAGAAGACGCTATTGTTGAAAAACTTGCATTCAATTTTAAAAATTTTGATATCTTAACTTTAGAGTACAAATCTTTTTCAAGATTCACTATTGCAAATATATTAGATGAAATAACATCGAAGAAACTTAGCAAGTATATTAATACAATTTTAAAAGATAGAACCACTGGATGTTTAATTATTAGTCCAAAAAATAATAATTCAATTATAAATCAAACCTTTTTAGTAAAACTATCAACAGCAATTACTCATTTGATTGGAAACCCTAATCATGACTCAATGTCTGGAAAATATTACGCAAGATTTCATGTTAAACATGTGGATAGATCTGACAGCTATCTAAGAAAACCTTATACAAATATGGATCTTCATACAGATGGAACTTATGTGAATGAAAAAACAGATTGGCTGTTAATGTCAAAACTTGAAGAACAGAATGTAGCAGGAGGAGAAAGTGTGTTACTTCATTTAGATGATTGGGAACACTTAGAAAAATTATCAAAAGATCCAATTGGAAAACAAAATTTTATTTGGGGTTCGCCAAGGAGTAAAAATGTTGAATATAAAGTAGAGCATCCAATTTTTTCAAATGACAAGAGTGGATTGTCCCAAATATCTTATATCGATCAATTTCCTGAGCCAAAAAACATGGAGCAAGGATTGTTTCTACAGAAATTATCAGATGCTTTAGAGGGAAGTAAAAACAAAATTGAAACTAAATTGCCGGTTGGCTCTTGTATAGCTGCTAATAATTACTTTTGGTTACACGGCAGAAAACCATTTAAAGAAAATAAAAACTTAAGTAGAGAACTTTTAAGAATTAGAGGTGCTTTTTTTTAAATAATGAAAAAGCTCTTAATATTAATTTTATTTTTAAAATCAAACGCAATTGCTGATATTAATTTGTCAAAAATTGAAGATGGATTAAATAAGCCTTGGTCTATTTCTATCATTGATAAAGGAAAATATTTAATTACTGAAAAACCTGGAAATATTATTTTATTTAATGAAAAAGATGGAACAACAAAGATCATTAGTCATAATTTAAATTTATTAGAAGATGGACAAGGAGGATTGTTAGATATTTTATATGAAGATGGTTATGTTTACGTCACTTTTTCAGAGAATATTTCAAAAGGATCAACTTCAACCTCACTATCAATTGCTAAGTTTAATGAAAATAAATTAAATTTTAAAAATATATTTAGATCAATACCGCCTATTAAAAGTGGATATCATTTTGGATCAAGAATAGTCATAAAGGGAGACGATATTTATATTTCTTCTGGAGAAAGAGGCGAGGGAATAATTGCACAAGATGCCTCCAAACACCCAGGAAGTATTATAAGGATAAAAAAAGATGGATCTATTCCAAAAGATAATCCAAAGTTTACTGATAAACCAGACTGGCTTCCTGAAATTTATCAAATAGGAATTAGAAATGTTCAAGGAATGTGTCTGTCTCCTTTTGATAATAATATTTATATGACAAATCATGGCCCCAGAGGTGGTGATTGGTTCGGAAAAGTAAATAAAGGTGGTAATTATGGATGGGATAAACTTTATTGGGGTGGTACAAAATATTCGGGATTACCTGGAGGGCCAGAATGGCTACCTGGTTATGATATACCAATAAAGTATTATGTTCCATCAATAGCAACATCAGCATGCTTAATTTATAGTGGTGATGAATTTAAAGAATGGAAAGGCGAAGTATTAATAGCGTCTTTAAAACATCGTTCTTTACGAAGATTAAAATTTGAAGATAACAAATTTATTGAAGAAGAAATTATTTTTAAAAACACTTTGGGAAGAATTAGAGATATAAAACAGGAACAAGATGGAAAAATATTAATGTTAAGTGATTATGGTGAATTATGGAGAATGTCTAAAAAATAACATTTAAGCTTAATATTGTATTAATTATAAAAGAAACTATATAAAGATCGAATGTCCCAAGATTTAATCTCAATCAACAAACTATCAAAAACTTATAAAAATGGTTTGGATGCATTAAAAAACGTTACATTAAATATAAAGAAAGGTGAAATTCTTGCGATGTTAGGACCTAATGGTGCAGGTAAAACAACTTTAATTAGCATTATATGTGGAATCGTTAATCCTTCATCTGGAAAAGTTGATGTAGACGGTTTTGATATAATAAAAAATTATAGAGAAACAAGATCTAAAATTGGTTTAGTACCTCAAGAATTAACTTTAGAAAATTTTGAAACAGTATTTAACAATGTTTCTTATACACGGGGACTTTATGGCAAATCACCTAATCCTAAATATATTGAAAAAATTTTGAGGGATTTATTTTTATGGGATAAAAAAGATGATCTTTTGCGGCAACTATCAGGAGGAATGAGAAGAAGAGTTTTGATTGCAAAAGCTTTATCACACGAACCTTCAATATTATTTTTAGACGAACCAACAGCTGGTGTTGATGTTGAGCTTAGAAAAGAAATGTGGAAGACGGTCGAAAAATTAAGAGAAAAAGGAGTAACAATTATTTTAACTACTCATTATATTGAAGAAGCAGAAGCAATTGCAGATAGAGTTGCTGTTATTAATCATGGTGAAATTATCATAGTAGATGAAAAAAAAGAATTACTTAAAAAAATGGGAGAAAAAAAATTAACCATAGATTTGCACGAAAAAACAGAATCTATACCAGAAAATTTAAAAAAATATGAACTTGAGTTATCTAAAGATAAATTATCAATTACTTATACTTATGACGTACAAAATCAAAGAACTGGAATTACTACGTTGCTTCAGGATTTAAGAGATCAAGGATTAAAATTAAAAGATATAAAAACAGAACAGAGTACTCTAGAAAAAATATTTGTTAATTTAGTTAAGGAAAGTAATGAAAATTAATTATTACGGTTTTAGAGCAATTTATCTTCATGAAATGGATCGTTTTAGAAGAACACTTCTACAATCTTTAATTTCTCCAGTATTATCAACATCTTTATATTTTATTGTATTTGGATCTGTTATTGGAAATTACGTCCAAAATATTGATGGCATTAGTTATGGCTCATACATTGTGCCTGGTTTAATTATGTTAACTTTATTAACACAATCAATAAGCAATACCTCATTTGGAATTTTTTTTCCAAAATTTAATGGCTCTATCTATGAAATATTAGCCGCCCCTATATCAACATTTGAAATGGTACTTGCATTTGTTGGTGCTGGTGCAACAAAAACTATTATTATTGGTGTTGTAATTTTTTTAACGTCTATGTATTTTGTGGAAGTTTCAGTTCTTCATCCTTTTTTAATGATATTCTTACTTGTACTTGTTTCATTTACATTTGCTTTATTTGGATTTTTAATTGGTTTAATGAGTTCTAATTTTGAACAAATGTCTATTATTCCAACTTTAGTAATTACACCAATGGTATTTCTGGGAGGAAGTTTATATTCTTTAGATATGTTGCCTCCATTTTGGCAAACAGTTACTTATTTTAATCCAGTGGTATACTTAATTAATGGTTTAAGATTTGCTTTTTATGGATCATCAGATTTTAATATTTGGATAAGTATTACATCAATGATTTTCTTTTTAGTTGCATGCGTTTCAGCTGTCGCGTATGTTTTAAAAAAAGGATACAATATAAAAAGTTAATTAAAAAAAGGGGTGCCTCATTGGCTGAGAAATACCCTTAGAACCTGTCCGGTAATTCAGAAAGGGAGAATATGGATCAACTAAATCTAATAAACCAATCAACATCCATTCTAATTACATTAGGTGTAAGTTTATCATTTATATTTATTGGATTATTTTACTCAAAAAAGCATTTAGGTCTTAACAATTACTTATTAGCCAATAGATCAGTTGGTGTATTTTCATTAACATCAAGCTTGGTGGCATCTGCATTAGGTGCCTGGATCTTGTTCGGCCCTGCTTCTGCAGCAACATGGGGTGGAATTGGTGCTGTAATAGGTTACGCCTTAGGGACCGCTTTTCCGTTATTCATACTTATTTATTTAGGAGAAAAATTTAGAAAAAATTATTCAAAGGGAAAAACTTTAATTGAAGTTATTAGAATTAGATATGGAACAAAATTGTTTAAATTAATTTTATTTTTGTCTATTTTTTATATGACCATTTTTTTAATTGCAGAAGTAACCGCAGTATCTCTTTTAGTAAAATATATTTCAGGAACTAGTTTATGGGTTACTGCTGGAATAGTTGTAATTACTTCTTTAATTTATACTCTTTATGGAGGTTTAAGAGCTTCTCTGTTCACGGATAATATTCAATTTATAATATTTGGATTATTGATATTGATAGTTTTTTCAAATTTAATTTCATTCAATTCAAGTGAATTTAATTTTGATTATATAAATAGAAATAAGCCTCATCTTTTAAGTGCAGGTTACTTACCTAATTTTACTGCTGGCTTAACCTTCTTTATAGCGGTAGCGGCAACTAATTTATTTCATCAAGGTAATTGGCAAAGAGTCTATGCTGCGAAAAATGATGAAGTTTTAAAAAAAAGTTTAATTTTTTCTTTCTTAATTATTTTACCAATAGTTTTTTTAATGGGATTCTCAGGATTAATTGCAGTTTCGCAAAATGAAGCAATTATTCCTGATCTAGCCTTTTTCTCATTAATTTTAAAAGAAGACGGAATTCAGCTATCTATTATTATTGTTATTTTAGCTATATCACTAACAGTTAGTAGTATTGATACTTTGATTAACGCCATATCAAGTTTGATTATTGTTGATGGCAATAGAGTATTTAAGGTTAAAAAAAATTATCTAAAGTTTTCAAAACAAATAATGATTTTTTTATCAATTATTGCATTTGCAATAGCATCTAAAGGACTAAGTATTTTATATTTGTTTTTACTCGCAGACCTACTTTGTTGTGCTGCAGTAATGAGTGTTTTTTATGGGTTTTATAATAAGAAATTTAGTGAAAAAAAATCTTATGTTTCAATTATATTTGGTTTGATTATGGGACTTCTGTTATTCCCAAGTCCAGATTTCTCAAAATCAATATTAGTTGGTTTAATTTTTCCTACTAATATGTTTCCAGACTTTATCTCACAATCTTTATTATTTTCTTCATTTATAATTGCTACATTTGTACCTTTAATTGTATGGAAAATTAAAGATTATGGTATAAGAAATTAATTTTCTTAATTACTAAATATATTTTATGCAAAATTATAATTGGAATTATCCAACAACAATGTGGGTTGGTGAAAATCGTATAAAAGATTTAGGTTCAGCCTGTAAAAATTTAAATATTAATAAACCATTACTAGTTACTGATTATGGTTTAGCCAAATCTAAAATTGTTTTAGACGCTGTTTCATTACTTACGAAAGAGAACATAACAGTACAAGTTTACTCAAATGTTGTAGGAAACCCTACAGGAACAAACGTTATCGAAGGAGTCGAGTGTTTTAAAAAAAATAAATGTAACGGTGTAATTGCATTAGGAGGAGGAAGTGGTTTAGATGTTGGAAAAGCAATAGCTTTTATGTCTGGTCAAACCTTACCCATTTGGGATTTTGAAGACATAGGGGATAATTGGTCTAAAGCAAACTCTGAGACGATTGCCCCAATTATTGCTGTACCAACTACAGCTGGAACTGGTTCTGAAACAGGAAGAGCATCAGTAATTTTAAATGAAGATATTGGAGAGAAAAAAATTATATTTCATCCAAAATTTTTACCAGCGATTGTAATTTTAGATCCAGTTTTAACATTAGGTTTACCTTCTAAATTAACTGCAGCAACAGGTATGGATGCGTTAGCTCATAATCTTGAAGCATATTGTTCACCCGGATATCATCCAATGGCAGATGGAATTGCTTTAGAAGGAATGAGAATAATTAATAAATGGTTAATTAAAGCTGTGAAAAATGGAAATGATTTAGAGGCAAGAATGAATATGTTGACGGCAGCTAGCATGGGTTCTACAGCCTTTCAAAAAGGCCTAGGTGCAATACATTCTTTAAGTCATCCAGTAAATGCGTTAAACAATATTCATCATGGATTATCAAATGCAATATTTATGCCTTATGTTTTAACTTTTAATAAAAATGTAATAGAAAAAAAAATAATTAAAATTTGTCATTTTATAGAATTAAAAGATAAATCATTTACTGGATTTATAAATTGGATTTTAAATTTAAGAAAAGAATTAGATATTCCTCATAAATTGTCCGATGTTATTAAAGAAAAAGATTTTGACATCGATAGACTATCGAAAATGGCATTAAACGATCCATCTACTGGAGGTAATCCAAAAAAATTAACAGAAGATGATATGAAAAACATGTATAAACATAGTATGTCAGGGAAATTATTTTAAAATGAAAATAATGTTAAATAATAAAGATTGTTAATAAATCTTAATTGATATAAATAAACCTTAATGTTTAGTTTTATAATACCTTTTATAGTTTTAATCTTAGTTGTCGTTTTTATTCACGAATATGGACACTATTACTTTGCTAAAAAATATGGAGTTGGTGTTACTGATTTTTCAATTGGTTTTGGTAAAGAAATATTAGGTTGGAATGATAAATCAGGAACTCGTTGGAAAATATGCTGGATACCATTAGGAGGATATGTAAAATTTTTTGGAGATAGAAATGTATTTTCCCAAGCTGATCAAGAAGAATTATTAAAAAAATACAGCAAAGAAGATCAAGACAAACTATTTGTAACAAAACCATTATATCAAAGATCTTTAATAGTATTTGGTGGACCTTTAGCTAATTTTTTATTAGCAATAGTGATTTTTCTATCAATCTATATGTTTGTTGGAAAAGACTTTACTCCAGCATTAATTAGTGAAGTTCAAAAAGATAGCCCAGCTGAAGTTGCTGGATTAATGAAAAATGACGTTATTTTAGAAATAGATAATAATAAAGTAGAAAGCATTTTGGATGTTTCTAAATATATCGCAATGTCTACTTCTGAATATGTTGATTTTAAAGTTTCTAGATACGACCAACAAATCATATTTAAAATAAAACCTAATCTAGTTCCTTCGGAGGATAATCTTGGAAATAAAATTAATAAGAGAATGATTGGAGTTCAGCTAAGTCCTTACAATAATGAGATTAACCATGTTAAATTGGGACCTGCACAAGCGTTAATCCAATCAATTGGTGAAGTTTATTTTGTCACAACGTCTTCATTGAAATATTTAGCATCAATGTTAGTTGGAAAAGGTGACAGTTCACAATTAGGAGGACCAATTAGAATAGCAAAAATCTCTGGTCAAGTTGCTGAATTTGGAATTGTTCCTTTTTTAAGTATGATGGCTTATATTTCAATTAGCCTTGGTTTAATTAATTTATTTCCGATACCATTGTTAGACGGTGGTCACTTAATGTTTTATGGTATTGAAAAAATTTTAGGAAGACCATTAAGTCAAAAAACGCAAGAGGGGTTCTTTCGAATCGGCATGTTTTTATTGTTATCTTTAATGTTTTTTGCGACTTTCAATGATCTCAAAGATATAGGGCTATTTTAGATAATTTTTGGAAAAAGTTAAAAAAGCTAATAAAATCAATACTTCTAGAGCACAATATATAGTGTAAAAAAAATTTATTAACACAAAAAAAAAGCTTGAAAAATCAAGGATTTTATAAAAAAGTACAAATAACCTAACAACCGGAGCTAAAAATGAACAAAAAACAACTAATAGCTAAGCTATCAGACAAGTTAAATCAAAGCAAAGCTGATGCTGAGCGTACTTTTGATACTATAACCAACACTATATTGGATGCCCTAAAAGGTGATGATTCAGTAAAAATTGCTGGTTTTGGTACTTATAAAGTAGCAAAAAGAAAAGCAAGAGTTGGTAGAAATCCAAGAACTGGTGAACAAATTCAAATCGCTGCTTCTCAGAAAGTAAAGTTCTTACCAGCAAAAGCTCTTAAAGAAGTTTTCAATCGATAATTCTTTATTTTTAAACAGCCTTTATTAATTAAAAAAAATTAGTAAAGGCTGTTTCTATATGCAAAAACTGCATACCTATTTTAGAGTATAAACAATAGTTTTAATTAATTTTTTAAATATAAAAATTTCAAATCTTAATTATGGAGTTTTATGTTTAAATTTATAAAAAAAATAATCTTTTTAACAGTTGGATTGTCATTATGGTTCATAATGCCAGCTGCAGCAGAAACAACTGTTTCAGCTGAAGTAGGGTTTATATTTAATACGTTTTTATTTTTAGTTTGTGGATTTCTAGTCATGTTCATGGCTGCAGGATTCGCTATGCTTGAAGCAGGAATGGTTACATCAAAAAGTGTATCCGTTATCTGTGCTAAAAATATAGGATTGTTTTCA
>MDTG01297353.1_pt1 | contig 10647 bp, 12 predicted proteins | sample 811421 | NCBI WGS metagenome assembly MDTG01 (sample SAMN05326645, study PRJNA326480) | marine metagenome | isolation source: seawater | place: Pacific Ocean: South East | collected 2011
CTAGAACAAGAAGTTGAAAAAGCAGAAGTAGTTATTGCGGCTAAAAGCATTGTTGACGAAATGCAAGACATGATTGAGCAACTTGGTAAAATGCAGAATGACGAACTGGGTGCAGTTGTTGATCAAATGTCATACCAATATGGCGCGGACAAGGCGGCATCATTTAATACAGCGGTTGCGTCACAATTAGAAACACTACTTGGTTCATTAAAGTCAGCCAAAGAAGCAGTTAACAACGAAGTATTAGTTTTAACTGGCGAAGCACCTGCTCCAAGCGATATGGGTACAGCAGATTCAGATCTAGGTGACATGGAAACTGACGCTGATGACGGCGAAGATTTAGAAGCACCAGCGGATGATTTAACTGGCGGTGATGATTCAGCAAGTGGTCCAGAAGAAGAGCCATTAGGTAGAGCCAAAAAGGCTTAACCAATGAAAATCCTAGAAGTCATAGGCGAAGAAAAATACATCGATCAATTAGACTCAGATATTAATTCAGTTATTATTACTATGATGGCCAACGATATTGGTGAAATCAAAATGGATGATTTCCAAAAACAACTACAAGGTTTAGGATCAGTAGTTGACCCACTAGCACTAAGAACTTACTTACTTAAAAATGGAAAAATTAAATCTGTAACAGGTGATAAAATTGTTTTAGATATTCCTACTAATAACCCTGCATTTAGCAAACAGGACGACACTGCTGACCAAGTATCTAAAATGGCTTCGCAGTCGGCCAAATCTAGCATAGATAATTAATTGACATTTTGAACTTTACTTGTTATAATAATGCACAAGGAGTATAGTTATGATAAAGATGTTAGACTGGTTATTAGGTACAACTAATTCTAAATCACCTGCTAAAATAAAAGCAAAAACTAAAAAAGCTAAGGCTAAAAAGAAAAAAGCAGTAACAAGAAAAAAGAATGTGATAAAGAATTATGTTGGAAGAAAACCTAGAAGTAAAAAATAAATCACTGTTAGTTGAAAAGTTCAAATACGAAAATTTCAAAAGAAAAAACGTTGATGGTCAACGTTATTACGTGAACTCTAACGGAGATCCTGTACCATCAGTAACTTCTATACTTTCCAAAACCAAAGATATGACGGCTCTAAATGCTTGGAAAAAAAGAGTGGGGGCCGCAGAAGCACAACGTATCGTAACAGAATCAGCAAACTTAGGTACAATTATGCACAAACATCTTGAATCATATATAGAAGGTGTTGAACGTCCTAGTGGTACAAATCAAGTATATGTACAAGCAAAGAATTTAAGCGAAACTGTCATTGAGCATGGACTTAAAAATGTTGACGAAGTGTGGGGAATAGAAACACATTTAGCATTTCCTGGATTATATGGCGGCACAGCAGATTTAATATGTGTGCATGAAGGAATACCAGCAATTGGTGACTTTAAAACATCACGCAAATTTAAGAAAAAAGAATGGATTGACGATTACTTTATGCAGGCATCTGCTTATGCACTTGCCCATAATGAAGTATACGGTACAAACATACAAAAAGGCGTAATTTTCATGGTCACACACGACAATGAATACCAACAATTTGTTGTTGAAGGCAAAGAATTTGAATCATTTACAGATAAGTGGCTTGATAGAGTAGAAACTTACTACAAAATGAATAAATAGTATTATATTGGAGTAATCAAGTGGCAACAACATATACTAGAATTAAAAACAGACGTGGATTAAGAGCAGATTTACCACAGCCTTTGGCTGATGGTGAAATTGGTCTAGCATTAGATACCAGAGAATTATACATTGGTGTAGGAAATCAAGACAATCTTAACACAGACGTACAAGTAAAAAACGACATATTCAATATCAGATCATTTGTTACTGAAGATTTAGGTGGTAATACATCTTCAAATGGTATATTAATGTTTAAAGTATCTGGCACACAAACATTTTCCGGTGACGGAACAACAAATACTTTTGCACTAGGATCGAACAACGGATTACCAGCTAACCATCCATTATCAACACCAACAGCAAGTGATATTGTAGTTACACAATTCGTAAATGGAGTGCCAACAATTTTAGATCCAACTACATACACAATTACTTTCAATTCAGGTAACGGTACATTATCTTTTACTACAGCAACTTCAGTCATTCCACCAAGTGGTTCAAAAATACTTGTATGTAAATGGACTGAAGCAAGAATAACTGAAGCAGTGAGAGCCAGAGCATCATGGTCTACTAGTTCATCAGATGCATCATACAACAAATGGCAATACAACGATTTAAATAACAACCAGGTTTTTGTTGATACAACAACTGGCACAGGATTTGTTGAATATGTCACTGCCGCAGAGTACACAGCATTAACATCGTCAGCGTCAGATTGTTTTGACGGTACAGATGGAAAGATTGATGTTCCAACATCAGTAAATGCTGGTACAACTTACGGAACTTTTTTAGGTGAAAATTCTATCATACATACTCCTGTAAGAGCAGTAGAGATTAATTCAAGTTTAAAGATAGACTTGGATACACCAAAACAAGCAGTTAACTTTACAAAATATATTAATAAAAAAAGAGGATCATCAGTTGCAAGAGTGGCGAACAATATTGAGATATTTACAGAGGCAAGTCATCCACAATATCAAACAAATCAATATGTTGGCTTTATGCAGACAGCAACACTAACGGCAAGTAGCAATGGAACAATTTTGGAATATTTAACAACAGAGTCAAATATTTACAAAATTGATTATAGTTTGAAGTTAGGATCTCATTTTAGAACAGGAACAATACACATTGCTACAGACGGAACAAACACAGTAATTAACGATATGCATGTCGAAACAAACGCGACAGCAGATGTCACTTTCTCAGCGGCCATAAGCTCTTCAAAATTGCAGTTTAAATACGCAAACGCAAATGCGGCTAATGCCAATTTATCATACAAGATAGAACGCTGGTTGCAATCCTAACCATAGGTTGTTAACAGGTTTATCCTGTTAATGTGAATTTAACTATTGCTTTTACTGTACGAGTGACAGTATAATTAATATTATGCTGAATAAGAAGAAGAAGAAGCTATGAGAGAGAAGATATGAACGCATCAAAGAGTCAAGAAGACATTTTCATTATAAAAAGAGACGGGCAACAAGAACCTTTAGATATTAACAAAGTTCACAAGATGACAGAAGCGGCTTGTGATGATTTATCAGGAGTATCACCATCATTGGTTGAGATGAACTCAGGATTACAATTTTCTAATGGCATGTCAACGAACGATATTCAAGAAGTATTAATAAAGTCAGCAAATGATTTAATCACATTAGAAGCACCAAATTATCAATATGTTGCGGCACGCCTTTTGTTGTTTACAATAAGAAAAGAAGTTTTTGGCAAACACATTGACCACCAATATCAAGTACCATTGCAATTTTTAGTTGGTAGAAATATCGAAAAAGGATTGTATGATCCTAATATAATGAAATGGTATAATGATGATGAATTTAAAACACTAGATTCATACATCAAACATGACAGAGATTACAATTTTACATACGCAGGTTTAAGGCAAGTAGCTGACAAATATCTTGTACAAGATAGATCATCAGGAAAAGTTTTTGAAACACCACAATACATGTACATGTTAATCGCGGCAACTTTGTTTCATGATTATCCAAGAGAAATAAGAATGGGATATATCAAAAGATATTATGATGCGATTTCAAAATTTAAAATTAACATACCTACGCCTGTAATGGCAGGTGTGCGTACTCCACTAAAACAGTATGCTTCATGCGTATTAGTTGATGTTGATGATACATTAGATTCTATTTTTGCATCAGATATGGCAATTGGTAGATACATTGCACAAAGAGCCGGTATTGGTATTAATGCAGGCAGAATACGTGGTATTAATTCACGCATCAGGGGTGGTGAAGTAGCACACACAGGTGTTGTCCCATTTCTTAAAAAGTTTGAAGCAACAGTAAGGTGTTGTACACAGAATGGAGTACGTGGTGGTAGTGCTACAGTCCATTTCCCAATTTGGCACCAAGAGATTGAAGACATACTAGTACTAAAAAATAATAAAGGTACAGAAGACAATAGAGTACGTAAGTTAGATTATTCAATACAACTATCAAAAATATTTTACGAAAGATTTATTAAAGGCGGAGATATTACTTTATTTTCACCACATGACGTTCCAGGTTTATATGAAGTATTTGGAACTTCGAAATTTGATGCATTGTACAAAAAATATGAAAAGGACATGTCAGTGCCAAGGAAAACTATTCAAGCAAGAACACTAATTGGTGACATATTAAAAGAACGTGCAGAAACAGGACGTATTTACATAATGAATATTGATCACACAAATGATCACAGTTCATTTATTGATCCTGTGCGTATGTCTAATTTGTGTCAAGAAATTACACTACCGACTGATCCTTTACAACACATTGATGGCAAAGGTGAAATTGCACTTTGTATATTATCAGCAATCAATGTTGGTGTGTTAAAAGATATAAAAGAATTAGAAACACTTTGTGATCTAAGTGTGCGTGGATTAGAACAAATTATTGATCATCAAAAATATCCTGTAAAAGCGGCAGAACATTCTACAAAAGCAAGACGTAGTTTAGGAATAGGATATATTGGATTAGCACATTACCTTGCGAAGAATAAAGCAAAGTATGAAGACAAACAAGCATGGAAATTAGTAAATGAATTAACAGAGGCATTTCAATATTACTTGTTAAAAGCATCAAACACAATAGCTAAAGAAAAAGGTCCTTGTGATTATTTCAAAAAAACGAAGTATTCAAAAGGTATTTTACCAATTGATACATATAAAAAAGATGTTGATGGTATTGTTCCTTCAAAATTGCAGATGGATTGGGAAGCACTGAGAAAAGATATTGCTGAACATGGGTTGAGGCATTCAACTTTGTCAGCACAGATGCCATCAGAATCATCAAGTGTAGTAGGAAATGCAACGAATGGTATTGAACCACCTAGAGGATATTTGTCGATTAAGAAGTCCAAAAAAGGACCATTAAAACAAATAGTTCCACAGTATGAAACTTACAAAAAATATTACACACTACTATGGGATATGCCAGGTAACGAAGGATACATTAATATTGTTGCGGCAATGCAAAAATATTTTGATCAAGCAATATCTGGAAATTGGAGTTACAATCCATTACACTATGACAACAATGAAGTTCCTATGAGTGTACTAACTAAAGATTTTTTAACAACATATAAACTTGGTTGGAAAACATCATACTATCAAAATACGTATGATTTTAAAGGTGAAGAACCAAATATTACTGATCAAGAGAACGTAGCAACTATAGATGAAGCATTAGAAGTTGCAGAAGAACATCAAGGACACGAAGACGATGAATCATGTGATTCATGTGCAATTTAAATAAATATTGACAAGGTAGTAAAAGAGTATATAATATAATTATGGCAAAGACAGTATTTAATAGAAATGAAATAGATTTTACCAAAGAGCCAATGTTCTTTGGAGAAGATCAGAGTGTGCAGAGATATGATGTTTTCAAATATCCTGCGTTAGACAAACTTAACCAAACTATGCTTGGGTATTTTTGGAGACCAGAAGAAGTCAGTTTACAAAAAGATCGTGCTGATTACCAAAACTTCCGTCCAGAACAAAAGCATATTTTTACTTCAAACTTAAAATATCAAACACTACTTGATTCCGTACAAGGACGTGGTCCAAGTTTGGCTTTTTTACCTTATGTATCAAATCCAGAATTAGAAGGATGTATTGTTACTTGGGACTTCTTTGAAACAATCCATTCACGTTCTTACACACACATCATGAAAAATGTTTATCCTGATCCAAGTGAAGTATTTGATACAATTTTAAATGATGAAGAAATCTTAAAGAGAGCAATATCTGTAACAGAAAACTATGATAGGTTTTCTAAAATGGCTGAAGATTACTTTGTTAAAGGCAAGGGTGATATACAAGAAGTTAAAAAACAGTTATACCTTGCAATGATAAATGTAAACATCTTAGAAGGTTTAAGATTTTATGTTTCATTTGCATGTACTTTTGCTTTTGGTGAATTGAAACTTATGGAAGGTTCAGCAAAAATTATTTCACTTATTGCTCGTGATGAAGCAACACACTTGAACTTATCAACACAGGTCATTAAAAATTGGCAAAAAAATGATGACGCAGGAATGACAAAAGCAATGAAAGGCTTAGACAAGCATGTAGTTGAAATGTTTAAAAGCTGTGTTGAAGAAGAAAAAGCATGGGCAAGACATTTATTCAAAGATGGATCGATAATAGGTTTGAATGAAAAACTATTAGGAGATTATGTTGAATGGATCGCAAACAAAAGATTAAAAGCATTAGGATATGATCCAGTTTATGATCAATCTGCTAACGCGAATCCTTTACCATGGACACAACACTGGTTAAACTCAAGTGGACTACAAGTTGCACCACAAGAAACTGAAGTGGAAAGCTACATCATTGGCGGACTAAAACAAGACGTCGATGATAAAACTTTTGAAAACTTTGAATTGTAATTATGAAAAAGTTTGTGGCGATTGGAACAAGCCATACTCAAGAAAAATGCAGAAGCAACACTGACACTGACCATTACGTTGATTGGGAAAATGAGCAACGATGGTCGGAGTATCTTTCTACGAAATTAGGTTATGAAAACTATTACAATCGATCTTTAGGTTCATATGGAATACAATCATATCCTGCCAGGGTAATTTCAATAGTACAAGATATCAAACCAGATTTTATTTTATTGGAAATTCCATCTCGTGATAGATATGAATTTGCAGTTGAAGATGAAAGATATAAATCCGGAGATATATTAAAAGACAATCATTGGGTTGAATACAAAGAGAAAGGTTATGTTGAAGATCGAACTTTTTCTCATGATGATTATCTATATAAAATAAATGACGGAGATACTGACATTGATCCAACAAAATTGGATAAGTTTCAAAAATTTAAAAATCAATTGCCAGCATCGATACTGCAACAATCTACAAGGATAAATGTATATAGGAATAAAGGGTATTATGAAGATCAACTATTCGGTGTATGTGTATTGATATCAGGATATCTCGATAGTAAAAATATAGATCATGAATGGTTTAATTTCAGTAGTAGTATTGACAAATCCATCATAAGTAAGTATAATATAAAATGTATAAACAAAAAAATAGGATATAAAAGTATACGTGATTATATAAAAAAGTCTCAAGACGATAAAGAATACTATGCAGACGGTAAGCATTTGAATAGTATCCATTGGAAAAAGATCGTTGATGATATTTTTATTCCATATTTTAAAGATAGAAAGTAAAATATGTTAAAACAAAAACTAAACAAAGATGACATTGTAGTATTTCGTACTGTTGGTAGTGATGAAGTAGTTGGTAAATTGATAGAAGAAACTGACACATCATACAAGGTATCCAAACCACTAGCACTAGCAATGACTCAAAATGGAGTTGGAATGACAGCATATATGATTATGGCTGATCCTGAAGCAACATTTGAGTTTTTAAAAAGTACGATAATCACGGCAGTTTTAGCTAATAAACAAGCCAAAGACGCATATACACAAAGCACTTCTAAATTAGTTACTCCTAGCACACCATCGATAGTTACGTAATAAATACTACTATAATAGGAGAAACAAGATGCCACATGTAGCAAGAATTGGAGATGCAGACACAAACCACCCGCCTTGTGCACCAGGATCGTGTGCAACAGGTTCGCCAAACGTAATGGTGAATAATATACCTGTTCACAGGGTAGGAGACAATAATACTCCTCATGGATTTATACTTTGTGTACCTCATGTGACTTCACTTGCAAGTGGATCTCCGAATGTGTATGTAAACAATCAAGCAATTGGTAGGATTGGTGATGCTTACAGTTGTGGAATAAAAGTAAATGCAGGATCACCGAACGTGATAGCAAATAGTTAAGGAATAATAAATGGCACAGACAATATTACCAGGTGAAGATCAAGGACTGTTTAAAGATTTTAACGGATCAGCTATTAGCCAAAGTTTAGGTCCTATCGCAAAAGAAAGTTTACAAAACGGATTATTCGATGTAAAAGATGGAAAAGATCTTTGGGGCAATGATATTAAGACAATGGCCGCATTTAAAAATCCACACACAGAAAATTTATCTCAAATTAGATCAAAATTATATGACGGAAACAGTAGTGGATGGGTTGGTCTTAATGGACTTCCGGCAGGATGGGACGATCCTAATTATTCAACTAGGTCAACTGTCGATGGTAGCATACTTGGATCAGGTGAACCACCAAGAAAATTAACTGATGCTGAAGTTCTTGAATTACAAAAAGTAAATGGAGTATTGAACGATTTCAACAGGCACACAAATATACAAAGTGGCGTAGACCAAACAGATTATGGAAACTCAAATCCATTTTCATTTATGGGAGTATCAGGTGGTCCTTCATTCAGTTTACCAACAGGACACTTACCAAAACCAATTGGACAGATGTTGTCAATTGGACAAGGTATAAATGCACTTAACACGTCATTGGGTGCCGCGGCCGCAGTAGGCACAGGACCTTGTGCATTCATTGATGATATATTTGGTGCTTTGTCAAAAGGCGCAGGAATATTAAATCAAATATTAGGATTTATTGGACAGGCATTAGGATTATTAAATCTTGTTGCTGGTGTAATTGGTTATGTAGTACAACTAGCACAAATGATTTTAGCAGACTTGGCAAATCTAGCTAGTGCAATTGCAAGAATAACTAATGCCGCTATCGCAGGATTACTTGATGGACTAATGAGTGATCCTTGTATGAAACATTTAATTATGGCAGGTATAGCCGGGTTTGGCTTATTACAAACAATAAAGAAATTTACATAGAATGAAAAAAGTTATTGTATTGTGTGCAATACCTCAAGAAGTAGAAGGTTTATATGACACTGAAGTTTATTTTACTGGCGTAGGTAAAATAAATGCCGCCGCAACTACGGAACAAATTATTAGAAATCACAAACCAGATCTAATTATCAATTACGGTACAGCAGGATCACTTGACACTGACTTAAAAGGATTAGTAAAAGTAACAGGATTCGTAGACAGAGACATGGATGCAAGACCTTTAAAGTTTAAACTTGGTCAAACACCATATGAAAAAGATATCATGCTAGGTACACCTGAAGTTGTTTGTGGCACAGGTGATACATTTGCTACAGAAAAACCAAAAATAAATTGTGACGTTGTAGATATGGAAGCATACGCCATAGCAAAAATTTGTAAAAAACATAAAGTTGAATTTTTATGTTACAAATATATTTCTGATTCAGCTGATGAGAGTGCATCAGATGATTGGTTAAAGAATGTCGCCAAAGGTTGTAAATCATTTAGACAAGAAGTGTTAGATAATCTTTCACAGCCTTTGATGATATAAGTATTGACGTACGGAGAGGTGGCTGAGCGGTTGAAAGCACCGGTCTTGAAAACCGGCAAAGGGGCAACTCTTTCGTGAGTTCGAATCTCACCCTCTCCGCCAGATATACAAGTATATAATAGTAATACTTAATATATAAATATCATATTATGTTAGAACAATTAGAAAAAATATTAGAAAACAGAACCACAGTAAAAGATTTCGATGGAAATCCAATCTCAAATGATCACGCCGATATTATAAAAGAAGCTGTTAGTAAGACTCCTTCTTGTAATAATAGATATAATTTTAAAATTAAAGCACTAGGTCAATCATTAAATCATAGAAAAACTAAAATTGGCTTGTATGATTACGTTTGCACAGTATCAAAAACAAACGTTAGATATAGTGATGACGATGAAACAATGGTAATAAGAAGTCCAAGATCATATCAAGAAGCAAGACAATGGCAAAGTAAAGGAATATTGTCAACACAAATTAATGGTCAAATGTTGGCGCCTTTGATTTTAGTTTGGTATTTTTCAGATGGTGATCCTATTGAAAATGATTATTTAGATGCTGGGCTGTCATGTTGGAATACAGTGCTTACAGCAGAATCATTAGGAATACAAAGTGGTTTTTGTAGTTGTTTCGACAAAGAATGTTTGCAAAGTTTTTTAGGTATTGATGGAGTTCCGGCAGTAATGATAGGTTTTGGCTATTCAGAAAACACAATTTTAAATTCAGATAAACATCCAAACAACCCAAAACCAACTGTCTCAGATATCATTGTTTAAAACATTGACTAGAATAGGTATTTGTAGTATTATATTAGCATGACTTACATAGTAAAAGATGAATGTATAAAGTGTAAACATACAGACTGTGTAGAAGTTTGTCCAGTTGATTGCTTTTATGAAGGAGAAAACTTCCTAGCTATTAATCCAGAAGAGTGTATTGATTGTGGAGTTTGTGAACCAGAGTGTCCGGTAGATGCGATAGTGGCAGACACTGATCCTAATATAGCTAAATCAGAATTGGACTATTGGATTCATATAAATACAGAGTATAGTAAAAAATGGCCGAATATAACAAAAAAGAAAGATGCGTTACCAGAAGCAGAAGAATATGGTCCAGTTAATATGCCAGACCAAAAATCCAAAAGAGATCTTCTTTCTGAAAACCCTGGA
>MDTG01351116.1_pt1 | contig 10647 bp, 10 predicted proteins | sample 811421 | NCBI WGS metagenome assembly MDTG01 (sample SAMN05326645, study PRJNA326480) | marine metagenome | isolation source: seawater | place: Pacific Ocean: South East | collected 2011
AAATTATATTTAGGGGTATTTATTTATATAGTGGTTTGGTACTCCCTTAGTTGGGTGCCTACCCGGGGTCCTGTTTTGATCCTCCTGAATGGTTCGGGTACTAGAGTTAAGATTGGCACTTAACTTATAAATTGATAATCAACCACCCTTAACTGGGTTTGCCTAGGTTATTATCGTTGATTGGCACTATGCCAGAAAGGTTAAAACCATGGACGTTTTAATCTCTTATTCTCTTATGTACGCCTTCTTTGGCTTCTTCTTTACCTCATCTTCAGCAGCTGTTATGCGTCAATGGTTTGAAACTACACCTTCGTGTTACATTAACTGGGACGGTATAGCAATCCTCATGATTGCTATTACTGTTCTTGTCATGCTAGGAATCTTCTTCTTGGCAGCATTCCTCTTAGCATTAGATTGCTTAATGATGGATTGCATCCTCCCCTAAGCAAACTAAACAAATAAAAACTAGAAAACAAACCTTAATCAATTGAAAAGCCCATAAGGTTTGTTCATTAAGATAAGTTTTTTAATTTCTTATCTTTCAATAGGTTTATACATACTAATGTCCATGCGCATTCAGTAGGTTTAAACCTGAGGCTTCTAGCGGTCTTCCTGTTCGCAGGTAATAAAACTTTGCTCCAAGTTTTATATGCTTATTGTTAACTATATTTTATCAGTGGCTTCGGTCACAAATTTTATTGGTGTTTACACCAGAAAGGACGACGTCATGTTGTTCGTATATATTGTTTGTATTCTTTCCTCTGTTTTGCTTGGTCTTTCGCTTCGGTCCTTTTGGGTTGGGGTGTTGGGTTCGTTGATCGTGTTATGTGCTTGTGATTTTGCTGTCTATTATACAGATCAAAACCAATACGTTGGCCCCGTACTTGTTATTGAAACTCTTGAAGACTTTGCTTTGGCAAAGAAGCAAGAGTTTCAGCAAGATATGCAGGAGGTTTTGTTTATTGATAGTTACACCAACAATTGCTATGACAGCAATATTCGCACTACGAAGTCCTCCCCCAAGGGGCTTCATTACTTCTGTCAAGAAGAAGCAAAGAAGGCTTACAAGAAAAAGTAAGTGTTCTTGAGTTGACTCTTGTTAAAGAATTAAGAAACCTACCAATAAGTGTTTATTTGAACACAAGATCAGGCACTTCGATAGTGCTTGTAGGTTTTTTAATTTATCTCCTTTCAATAGTAACTTTTAACCCATGAAGGAGTATAAGAAATGACCCCTTTTGTGATTGAATGCTATATTTTAAATGTAGCATTCATTGCATCTTCAATCCTCTTCATTAAAGAGGTGTTGGAGATGTTTACTAGGGCGATCGGATTCGAGGCGTTTCTCTGGAGCGCTGGGATCTGGTTCCTAATTATGCTGGTCTGTTGGTATAACTGGCCAGCATAAAACGAAACCAAACTTAAGGATGAGTTTGGTCATGGATTAAAAAACCTACAGGGATGTTAGGTTTTTTAATTTAGGGTTTTTTTATTTCAATACGGCTTGCATCCTGCTGCTAAATTATTTTCAACACTTAGCTGCTTGCGCAGTTAAGTAAACTCTAACTGGCAATACGCCAGAAAGGAATAGCATTATGTTATTCGATTTGTTATACGCCTACTCTTTGTGGGTGGGGTTTAAAGCAGAAGAAGCTAAAGCTAATGGCAAGTTTCTTCAACAACAAGCCAACGCATTAGCTACCGTTTATCGTGGATTGCAAGATGCGTGGTTTAGCTTCTGCAAGCAAGAAGAAGGCTCTGTCAAAGCAAAACAACTTTGCATTTACACAAGAGTTCCTTTCCGTTTATTTTTCGATGTCGAGAAGGAGTTTGAAGCGACCTTTTGGGTCGACAAAAACGAAAACAAACTAGAGCACGCAGTCCCAGATATCTATGGACAATATCACAAACTGGGGGAGTTCTTAAACCCGATTCTTTTCTCCATCTTTGAAGATATCTATTTTGATTATAATTATCGGAAAGAGATCTCTAGATCCTCTTTCAAGGAGGTCTTCGAAGGTTGCCTTAAGCGGAGATTGGAGTGGATGCTTCCCGCCTTTTGTGTTTGCACCCAGTGTGGATCGATGACCGTGGAAGAAAAATCAATCGAGCACCTCACTCCAGATGAACTCGAGTGTCTCCAAATTGCTCGTACAGAACTGTATAGCTATTGTGGGGATTGTGATCCGATGCTAGAGCTATATGATGACGAGGAAGATTTAGTTCTGGAACGCATCCTTAACGACGACGGATGCCCAAAGGAAGATGACTGGTGGGATGAACGTTAATTAGTCTTACTTGTTCTTTTCTAAATTAAAAAACCTATCAAGAAGCTCTTATAAAAGAGCAAGACTAGATGCAAGGATAGCATTTATAAGTTTTTTAATTTCAGGCTTTTTGGTTTTTTTATTTCAGTAGCTCTTTGGCAACGAGACTAGCCATCTCCTGCAGCACCCCAACTGCGTGAGCTTTTAGACTACTGGAAAGCCCTCATATCATTTGCAACATGATATGACGCTTTCAAGAGTGCGTAACGACTCTTGTAATAAGTTACCCTGGCAATAAGGTCAGGACAGTATAACTGTATAACGGCGACATCCGAGACAATATGTCACCTAACTCTTGTATGAAAGAGAGGTTTTTGTATGTTATCCAATATATTGGATCGATTGAAATCTTGGCTTTTAGGAGCCCAAGAAGAAGAGGTTGTTTCTCAAGCCGCACCGGCAGAATTTGGGGACAATCTAGTAGTGAGGGTTGAGGTTGGTTCAAGACCGACTCGCCCTTCTGGATTAAATGTTTTGGACGTGATTTGCACCATGTTCAAGAAAAAGTTAACGGTTGCGGTTAAGGAAACAATTGAATACCCACAACCAAGACACTTTACCCCTAGCGAGTGTGTCACGGCATTGGAGGTGCCGGGACAACTCAGTGAAGACGAAGAGGATCGCTTGTTGCAATCGCTTGCGGTTTGTGACTCGGAGAATAACTGTTTATCAATCCGAAGTCCCAGTACTGCAGCCTCTGTGCAGGTATGGGATAATGGTTACTTCATGCCGGCAGCTCGATTGATGGAAGCAACCTGTACGGACCTGGTAGAAATCCAACAGTACTTCTTTTCATTGATGAATGCTTCTATCGAGTCAGGGTTTTCCCTTGGCAAAGTAGGCGGAGAAATCAAAGAGGTGAGTGTACCTGTGAATCACGGTTCAAGAGGTAGCCTGAAGTATACGTTGCTTGCGTATAATTCAGCCCTACCTATCGGCACAACGCCTGATGGGTATAATGTGTATTTGGCGGATGCTGGTAGTGATGGGACGACTAATTTCGCATGGACATCGTCATCCCAGAATGATCCTCAAGGACAAGGTAGATCCTTGCTTTTGGATCCTAATTGGGTTGAAGATTGCAGCAAAGAAACTTCAGGAGGAATCTTGAAGGGAATGTGGTGTGGGGATGAGATCAAGGTGAAAGACGGGATGATCTTTAAGCGGGAAATGTTTACTACCGCTCAAGGATGGGAGGAGCTTGAAAGTGATTGTTTGCCAATGATCGTGGACATCAATATGCCTAAAGGAAAAGGCAAATTGATGGAAGCGGTTAAAGCAGCTAAGCTTTCAGAGGAGAATGGTAAGGCGTTTTGCATGGACGATTATCATGCTTGGACATGGTTTATCCGTGTATTGAAAGAGGGTAATGAGCACTCTCAGAAGTTAGCAACATCATTCCAAGAATGCGTCTTCCATCAAGGCGTGGAGAATAATGTTGACGACCAAGAGATTAGCCAAGAGTTGGTTTCTCGCTTGAAGGGGGAAGAAGATGTAGCGATGAAGATTCTTCTACAGCGTTTCTGCAAAGAACAAGGTGTTGAGTTTGCAAATTTTGTTCACAATGGGCTACGAAGTGTTCCCTGGAGAGTGTTCAAAGAAGAAGCTGTGAAGGACCTTTTGAGAATGGCCTCCTCAGGCACGTTTCGTAAGAAGCGGGTGCTCAAAGAGCGAGCTAATTTTCGATTGCCTCTTCACTTTGTTGTCGTTTGCGATAATGGCGCAGAGCATAGTGCAGGGGATCAACATCGTTTAAAAGAGCATTGGGCTGCACAACATGGACTGGAACATCGCATTGATATTGATAGGGAGTGGGCGGATCTTTCGATGGAGAGAAGAAGTGACATTCAAGATCCGACACTCAAGGATTTTGCTCATCAAAGAACTCCAACATTGTCTCCATTATCGTTGACAGTTAGTAAAGGTATGAGTCACACAGACTTCATCTCTTTTACTAAGGCTTTACGAAATGGAGATGACTTTTTCACCACGTCAAATGAAGTGGAGAAAAGTGTAGAGTTCTTTCTTACAATGATCCTTCAAACTCATAATTTCAATAAAGGGACTAAGGATCATCGAGGTGAAGTTATCGAAGATCGAGACTCTATGCGGATTCGTTTAATTGAATGTGGGATCGCATTAGAACATGCAAAGTTAGATGCCTGCTTCTTTTGCAACCCTCTAGAAGGTAGAGATCGGAATTCAGATAATGATGGTGATGATACAGCATGTGATCCATCGCTGTACTGGACTTCCCTCTATCGTAAGCTTGAGAAGCGTTGGAATAAAATGCCTCGATTCGTCAATGAGCTCCCAAAAAGTTCAAAGATGAATTGGAGCAACCCAAAGCTTCAAGTGACGATGAGAAACGAAAAGGGTGAAAATGTTTCGGAAAATCACCCGAAAAGTTTATCTCTGCTCAAGATGTTCCCATCTCAAGAGTGGTGTACTCTAGCTAGAACAAAATCTATGCTAGAGGTCACTATGACCGAGATGCAAGGTCCTACTGGGCTTGGGAGCAATGTGGCTGCTGATCTCTTTGGCCGGATCCATTGGGTCGAGAAAAACGGAAAGCTTGTTCCTGAAGATAAAACCTCTTCGAAAGTCTTTAAACTTTGGGTGCTGTATTGCTTTATGGTGCAAATCTTCATTGACTGGCAGAAAAGAGCTTACGAGCTTCCTGATCTTAATGATTGGGAGAAGTTGGTTGATAAGGTGTTGAACAAAGGTGGAGCAGGCTTAGATAACATGAGTATGTGCAATTTCGCTGATAAAGATTCTGAGATCACAATCTCAGGGAAAAAGAAATTACAGCTAGCATCTAATTGGTGTTATCATCCTGGAATTATTTACTCTTTTGCCCAAGACCAAGCCGATCTACGAACTCGACCATGCATTTGGAAGGGGAAGTCAGATGGGACCTGGGTTGAAGACCAAGATAAAATCCTTGACGATCTTCGGGTGAACTTCACAGAGAGTCGTTTTCTTGAAGTCAACCTGGCTGCTCACAAGACAGACGGTTGGCTAAGTCGATATGGTTCGGTTTCTTCCTTTGTGGAGAAAACCGAACGTATGATTGTAAGAGAAGCTAAGTCGGTTGAAGAAAAGCATCACCTTCTATCTAAGTATGTAGACAATGGTTACCGTACTATTTCGTCTGCTACTATGGAAGCAGGAGAGGATGGCAGCCTAACAAAGCTTGGTGAGGTCTATCGAGGTAGACTTTTCTTAGCGGGGTTAGGGTTTGATAAAGAGGGCATCGGGCTGCTTGAGAATGGTCAAGCAGCAGCATCATCATTTATTGGCGATGAAACTCTCTTCACTCCCTGTGATTTGCTCTTAGTAGCGAGTTTAGGAGTTAAGGGAAAGGCGGTACCTGCCTTAAAGATCATTCTTTCGTGGTATTCATCTGTCAGCTCTCTGGAGGATTGGCAAATGAAAGTCATCGAACTGGGTCATCGTTATACATTGGCGTTAGCTAATGTTATCACTAACATTGGCTCAGATGGGCAATTGAATGCGGAACGCAATAACACCCAAGCAAATTACCGATGGTGGGGCAACCGTAAGGATGTTCCAAAGATCTGGGGAAATATTTATCGTTTCCTTGGTGATCGTTGTGAAGGTTGGATTCAATATATCGTTGAGAAAGCCTTTGAGGAATACTGCAAGGAACACCAGTTGCCTTGTGAAGACCTCGAAGATCTTTCTGAAGAAGCGATCGTTGAGATCATTAATACTGTCAAGTTTGCTTTGTCTGGACTTGTAAAGATTTCACGAGTATCTCAACTTCTTAAAGGATGGGATCGCAAATGGAAGATTTACGAAGAGATTGAAAGTGGAAAGTCACGCTACAAATCGGACAACTATGCACCGATTGTAGCTAATGAGATTCACGAATTGTTGCCACCACCACCACAGGCAAGTGGTAACAATTATCGAAACGAAGACTTTCACCTTCCATTGTTAGGTTGTTCAGACCCTGTTTGGATGGCATACCGTTTTGCTGTAAAAGGTGTGCCATTTATTGCTCCTCCAAGAGCAGCAAAAGGGACTGCAATGGTCTATCAGATGATGCGAAAATATAAACTTCTCATTCAATCTCGTTCCTTGTTGGGAGGAGCAGGTTGGATGGATCGTAATATATTTACAAAAGTGATGGAAAACTGCAAAGAAGGAAACTTGAATGTGTTTGAAACACATAATGCTCTTCGGAGTTTATGTGGATCAAAGCTTGCTGGAAACCTTGTTGAAGGAAGAACAGTAAGAAAAGACTATAATCTTAACTTCTTGTTTCGATCCGAAAGCTGCATTCTCTTTGCTGAGAATGAAGTTGACTTCTTGGAGAAGATCATCCAAACAGGTGCTAGTCCTCTTCCATTGCATCTTGTCTTTACTAGAGGTGAAAGAAAATATGGAGCTCATAATGCAAAAAGCTTCATCATCAAGCAATGCCTCATGGCATTTGCGTTGAAGAAATGTTACCGCTCTAAGACACCTGCTATGGTTTCTAAAGAGTCAGCGTTCCGCTATTATGATGCTTTGAAAACTTGCTTCTTGCAGATGTCAGAGGATTATGGACTTTCTGTTGAAGAAGGTGATGAGAAGTCGCTTTATGCATTCTCCTACATTACTCTGTTTAAAGGCAGTGGCGATCTTAAAGATGAGGTAGAAAAAGAAAAAGAGAAGATTAAGCAAAGAACCCAAAAGCTCTTTACTTTCGTAAATTCTTACAAGGCCTTAGGGCTTTAAGAAGATTGCTTTTCTTGCAGTAGCTTAGTTGGCTGACTTAAAGCCAAAGTCCTAAATCGCTGCAGTTTAGGCATTATAGAATTAAAAAACTTTAATCAATTTATAAAGAGTTTTTTAATTTTTTTTATTTCTACTTTCACTCCGCTCTCTTTCTTACTCCGCTTCCAGTAGAACAACATCTGCATGGCTAAACATCGTTTCTAACTAAAACCTGATTCTTGTTAAGTCATGGGATCGCAAAGCGATCCCTAAGGTTCCGTTTTAGAGATTAATTCTTATCTCGATTCAGGCGTATTGCCACAGCCCACATAGACATAAGGAGCAACACCATGTCTAATTTCGATCTTTCTGCTGTTGAACAGCATATCTCATCCCTTGAGGCCCCAGAATTTGGGGAGACACTTTCTATTCCAACAGAGCTCGTTAATGAGGACTTCCTTGACCGTTTTGAAGGAGTCGTGGGATATAAACCCTACTTCGATCCTGAGGTCATCAAGGACAAGCTCCTCGAGGAGACAAGAGAGGCTGAGCTAACCCTTGTCTTCAAGTCCCTCTCTTCATGCGGGTACGACTCGAAACCCGTCTACAATGATGGAAAACTCGTGGGGGAACTCCTCGTTATCCGCCTATGGGGACTAAAGGATGTGGAGGGGTACATTCAATTGGCGGAGGTAAACAGCCTCTTTCAGTCGTTGAAATTCATCGCGGACATCATGGCATCCACAGGGGATTCCTCAATGGGACAACGCTTTTTCTCAAATTCGTTTCGTAGAAAGGTGAACGGGGCATACTGTCACGAGTATTCCTTCGCCATTTCTACCCACCCAACGACCCATAAGGCGATCTTTGGGTACGGCGCCTCTGCGGAGGAAGCACCTGCTGAAACCTCCTCTACCGTGGTGACAGAAACAGAAGAATCCATGCCCGAACTCTAAGGTAGAGTTTCGGTACGTTCGGTGGTTGGGGTAGGTTGAGGGAGCGCAAGCGCTCCCAAAGGTTTGGGCTCAGAGTTTTTTTATTTTAAACTAAAAGGGGCTTTTCATGGCTTATGAGATTAACTTGACATTAAACAACAAAGGCAATAAGGCTCTTGTTGAGATCGATATGGTAAGTATTTCTTACCGTGGTGTTTATAAAAATAAACAGGGCCTTTGGACTCTCACTAAAAGTGAGCTGAAGGCTCAAGATGAGCCAGAGCTAGTGGTTCCAGGGTTCTCTCAGTCGAGAGTTGCTTTTTGGGGTTGAGGAGGCGCAAGCGCCTCCAAAGGTTTGGTTTTAGACTTTTTTTTCAAAAGGAGGCACTATGCTTGCCAACACGCCAAAAAGATATTTCTTAATCTCAGATCTTAGCCCGCTAGGACCTGAGATCCCAAGCTGGACTTTGGTTTCCTCTTCAGACCCACAGGGGATTGAAGATCTGATTGTCATTCATCAAGCTTCCGAGCTTGATAAAACTACGTACTTGAAGTTGCTCAATCAGCTTCAAGTTGCAAATAGAAAGTAAAAGTAGATGGATTTACATCTTATCTATAATAAAGGAGTCGCCATGACTACTGCTGTAAAACATTCTTTGTCTCCATTTAATTCTGAAATTGCCTCTAAAGAGGCGTTTATTCGCAAAACCCTAAATGAGATGGGTGTCTCGCTACCAGCTGAGAACCCTCATTTTATGTCACACCTAAACGAATTCTCAATAAAGGCAATTAAAGAGGCCTTCCGAATGTGGAAGGAAGGGTCTCTAATTGGCGCTCATCAATTTACCCTCCCGTGGAATAATCAAATGGCTACGCGTCTCGTTGGTCAAAAGATGGGTGAGGGGGATTTGACCGAAGAACCACGATCACAAAAAGATCGCGGTCAGGGGCGCGGGCATCAGCCTTGCGTCGTTCGAGAGGAGCCCTACACGGAAACAAACAAGGTATGCTTTATCTGTTTCACTCATGAGAACGTCCCGACTCTTTTCACTATGTATAGTGGGCCAATCATGGCTTCCTTTGAGAATGATCCGGAGGGCGAGTGGGAGAAATCAGCGTTGGCGTTCCGGAAGGATGAGCTATGATGATTAGAGGAGGAGGCGCAAGCGCCTCCAAAGGTTTGTTTTTAGACTTTTTTAATTAGACCCAAAAGGGTCGAGATCTTTTATACGGAGTGACAAAATGTCATCATTTCACCAAACCAATAAATGGGACCTTATGGTTCCGACAACAGATACTAAAAGTGACCTAGAAGAGCGTGCGACTGCGATTGCAGCTCAATGCGTAAACTCTCGATGCAACGTATGCGTCGTAATGATGCATACACCAACCACAGAGCAACTAACTGACCTCCAGAAGTTAGCAACTCGTGTTGCTTTAGTTGGAGGCCAGTTAGGTTTAATGTTGCAAGTTGTCCCCGCTTTGAAAAAAGCCGGATTCCTCGTTGTGGAGGCTATCACTGAGCGCGTCTCCGTGGAAGAAGTGCAGGCAGATGGCTCTGTTATTAAAAAATCCATTTTCAAACACGAGGGTCTGCGCACCCTCTAAAAGGACATAATGAATATTCTCTCCCTAGCTACGTACCCTGAAGAGGGTCAGTTCGCCACTAGACTAATCCAAGGTATCTCAACTGAAGAGCATAAGCACTTGATTGCTCTTCATAAAAGTAGTGAAGAGTATCTCAAGATGAAAGCTCTTGAGAATCAATTGGATCAGTGCTTTGATGCAATTCCAGACTCTTCTCTTGAGGAGTACTATAAGTGGGAGGATGCCTTTAGACAACACCCTGCGGCAATTAAGCTCAGGGAGTTGATATGGTCGAAGTTTACACTCCGCCCAACTAAGTGGGTAGGGGATCGAACTAACTATCTCAACCACCCCAGTCGACTTCCCTCACGGGAAGTACGCAAGCGGTGTCGACAAGGAGAGTGTCTCCATCCCCAACCTTTAGGAGAGGCATACGCCGCCCCTAAGCTTGACATGGCATGGAAGATGCCGTTAGAGCAGTTATGCTTCATTCTAGACAACAAGGAAACCAAATATAAGGTTTGCTTTGAAAAAAATCCCGAGATGATAGCAGAGCTCAAAAAAGAGCGCAACTCAGTTGCGTGGGGGCAAGATAGGCATTGGTATAACGCTCCGCTTACGATGCAAGAAGAGCTTGAAGAGTATATTGTGAGTACCGTCACAATTCGCCCCCTATCTTGGTTTAGCCGATATTTTGAAACGGCTATTTTCAACAAACAAGATAGGGGTGTCCCCCTCAGAGTAGAAAAGTCGTATCATCTTCCAATGGCGAAGATGATGCATGAACAGCTTCTAGAAGACGCGCAAGCGCGTCTTTAAGGTTTAGTTTTAGAGTTTTTTTTAAAACCCATGTCGAAAGGATATTATAATGGGTAAATTTAATATAGAGCAGGTAAACAACCACCTGCAAAGCGTGGAGGAAAATGGCGACAACAGCTGTCAGCCAAGTGAAGTTGCAATGACATTCTTTAACCAGATCCCAGACTCAATGCGCGTTTTATTCAAGGCTCCTCGTGGAGTTTGTAATGATGAAGGTGAATATGTCGGATCAATCGGACAACTTGCCT
>MDTG01404132.1_pt1 | contig 10647 bp, 8 predicted proteins | sample 811421 | NCBI WGS metagenome assembly MDTG01 (sample SAMN05326645, study PRJNA326480) | marine metagenome | isolation source: seawater | place: Pacific Ocean: South East | collected 2011
ATTCTCGAAACGTTAACCTATCCGTTGCGCTTGCGCAGCATCAAGTTCATTTAAATATCATTAATTTGTTGCCATTAGTTTAGCATCTAAATGCCCAAGGCCGAGAACATCGCCACTTGTGTATTGCTAACCAGGGAACGTAAACTATTACAACAATGTCTAAAATAGAAGTCAAAGACCTATTGGATGCCGGAGTGCATTTTGGTCACCTTACCCGAAAGTGGAACCCCAACATGGCCCCGTACATATACATGGAGCGCAACGGGATTCATATAATTAATCTTTACAAATCGGTTGCTAAAATCGTGGAAGCCAACGAAGCCTTGTCAAAAATTGCTTCGTCTGGTCGTAAAATCTTATTTGTTGCTACCAAAAAGCAAGCGAAAGATATAGTTTCTGAAAAAGCAGATAATGTAAACATGCCGTTCATTACTGAGCGTTGGCCTGGTGGTATGCTGACCAACTTTGTCACCATCCGAAAGGCGGTAAAAAAAATGGCAGCCATTGATAAAATGAAAGCTGACGGTACCTTTAATACTTTATCAAAAAAGGAAAAGCTACAAGTTGAACGTCTTCGTGCCAAACTAGAGAAGAACTTAGGTTCAATTTCGGACATGACACGTTTACCTGGCGCCTTGTTTATCGTAGACATCCGTCGCGAGCACATTGCCGTTAAGGAAGCACAAAAATTGAACATCCCAATTTTCGCTATGGTGGATACCAACGCAGACCCACGTGACGTGGACTATGTGATTCCAGCGAATGACGATGCGTCAAAATCTATTGAAAAAATCATGACTTTGGTTACTGAGGCTGTTGACAAAGGACTAAAAGAACGTCAAAAAGACAAAGCAGATGCTGATGCCGCCGCTACTGAAGGTGAAGTTGTTGCACCATCTACATCTGCTAAAGCAGATAAACCTACTGAAGTAACAACTTCGGATGAAGAAGTGGAAGAAGCGAAAGTGGATGAAGTTGCTGAGGAAGAAGTTATTGCTAAGAAAGCTGCATCTGCTAAAGCAGATAAACCTGCTGAAGTAACTGCTGAGGAAGTAGTGGAAGAAGTTGTTGCTGAGAAAGTTGCATCTGCTAAAGCAGACAAACCTGCTAAAAAGAAAAAGGCAGTCAAAAAAGAAGCTGCTCCTGCTAAAGCAGATAAACTTATTGAAGTTAAAGAAAAAAAATAAAAGAGACCATGTCAAAAATTACTGCTACTGAAGTAAACAAACTCCGCAAAAGCACTGGTGCAGGCATGATGGACTGTAAAAAAGCACTTGTAGAAGCTGGTGGCGACTTTGAAACTGCCATTGAGTTACTACGTAAAAAAGGACAAAAGGTTGCTGCAAACCGTGCAGACCGTGACTCCTCTGAAGGTGCTGTAATCGCACGTGTAAGTGACGATGCGACCGTAGGTGTTGTGGTGTCGATTAACTGCGAAACAGATTTTGTAGCCAAAAACGATAGCTACCTAGCCCTTGCCAACAAACTTGCAGACATTGCCCTAACCCAAGACAACAGAGCTGCCTTTTTAGCAACAACCTTTGAGGGAGACCTTAGCGTTTCTGACAAGTTAACTGAGCAGACGGGTGTTATTGGTGAGAAAATTGAAATTGGTGGTTTTGAACGCTTGGACGCGCCTTTCATAGGTTCATACATCCACGCTGGGAATAAGATTGCCACGCTCGTTAGTCTTTCTGCTGCGGTGGAAGGTGCTGCTGAAGCGGCTAAAAATGTTGCCATGCAAGCTGCTGCCATGAATCCCATCGCACTTAACGAAGATGGCGTTGATGCTGCGGTTATCGAAAAGGAAATCGAAATTGCCAAAGACCAATTACGCCAAGAAGGCAAACCCGAAGCTATGCTCGATAATATTACTAAAGGAAAAATGAAGCGTTTCTTTAAAGATAATACGCTGGTTAATCAAACCTATATCAAAGACAGCAAACAAAGCGTTTCAGCTTACGTAAAGTCCGTACACGCTGACCTTAGCGTAACTGGATTTAAGCGATTGGCATTAGGCTAATTCATAAACTTTGCGAAAAATAAACTAAGACCTCCGTTATAAGGGTCTTTTTTTTATATTGGTAATATCTAAATTTGCTTGTGCATTGAAAATCTTTGTTCCTCTACTGCTTTTTAGCTTTTCAACAGCTGTTTATAGCCAACAAATAACTGTGTTGGATAGCATTTCCCAAGAACCCATTCCATTTGTACACATTTACGATGGCAATAAAGGGGTTATTAGCAGTCGCTTGGGAGCTTTTTATTGGCAAAGCAATGCAGCAGATTCCATTTCCTTTTCTTGTATGGGTTATGGAACTAAAAAAATTGGAGTTGATCAACTCAAAGACACCCTTTTTTTAATTCCCAAAGCCTGGACGCTTGCGCCCATAGTGGTATCCAATAGAACCTTAGCGGCAAAAGAAATCATGGCACGCGCACTTGAAAACACCGAAAAAAATATGGGCTTTGGACTTTATTCGAGTGAGGTATATGTGGTCACAAAAAACAAGAGCGTGATTCAAAAAATGAATATCGAAATTAAAAAATCTACTATCCTGGAATTAGATCAAACATTTGTTGATGAAATCATCCAAGAAATACCTAGAAATCAGAAAAGTAGTTATTATGTGCAAAGTATGTGGCTTCGGGATAGCGGCGGACTAAAAAACCACAAGTTAGAAGTTACAAAAGCGGCAAGCCTTCAAGATTCCCTGGCTGAAGCAAACTATACCTCAATGGAGGAAACCATTCAAGGTGTCCTTAAAGAACGTGTTAAAAATGACTCCTATTTTAAAGTTAAGTCAGGGCCGCTAATTTCTGTAAAGATTGATAACGACAACGCAAAAGAAGCAGATTCGACTACTCAAGACAGTTTGGGAATAACTTCCGAAGCTTACGCAAACAAACAACTTGGGGTACTAAAAAGAAAGGTAAACTCCTTACTTTTTAAAGAAAAAAAGTGGGCACTTCCCTTTTTGGACAAACCAAATAAATATAAACTTACCAACGAGGGAGTTGTCTACGACCAGCGCGTGCCCACCTATAAATTGCGTTTTACATCAAAAAAGAAAAAAGACTACAGTGGTTACATACTGGTTGATGTGGTTGATTTTGGCATTCATAAAATATCCTACCAAAACAACAAACACGCAATTAGAATTAAATTATTTGGATTGTTTTTTGAAGAGCGGCTTGACAAAAGAACCTATGTGTTTATCAAAAATCAATTGGACAAATATACTCTCTACAATATGTCAGAAAACTACACACGAAAAATGGGAATAAAAAGACCTTTTAAAATTATTGAAAAAAACAAGTTTGTAAAAGGGCGTAATAGACAAAATATATTGTCAATGGACATCAATTATAGCGGAATAAGCTCCACCAAAAGAGACATCTATTTTAATTCCTTTAAGACCATTTCCAAGAGAACATTTGATGCGTTTAAAGCAACGCATACCGTAACGCCTACCGATTATTATTCACTAGATGAAATTGGTGAGATTATGCCAGGATTACCTATTCAATAGTTGTTTTGATGGCTTAGGCCTTAGACAAACTCGGAGTATCCCCCCGAACTTCTTATATTTGCAAAAATATACTCCATGCCATACAAACGAATACTTTTAAAGCTAAGCGGCGAAGCACTCATGGGAGAACGTACGCATGGTATTGACCCTAAGCGACTAAGCGAGTATGCCTACGACATCAAAGAGATTGTAGCACTAGGTGCAGAAGTTGCTGTTGTTATAGGTGGAGGAAATATATTTCGAGGTGTTGCAGCTGCCAGCAATGGTATGGATCGCGTACAAGGTGATTATATGGGCATGTTAGCGACCTGTATCAACGGTATGGCACTACAAAGTGCTCTGGAAGATGCCGAAGTACCTACTAGATTGCAAACCGCTATCAAAATTGAAGCAATTGCAGAACCCTATATCAAGCGTCGTGCTGTGCGCCACTTAGAAAAAGGGCGTGTAGTAATATTTGGCGCAGGTACTGGAAATCCATTTTTTACCACAGACTCAGCAGCAGTATTACGCGCTATTGAAGTAAATGCTGACGTTATACTCAAAGGAACACGTGTTGATGGCATTTATACTGCCGATCCAGAAAAAGACAAGACTGCCGAAAAGTTTGACAATATTTCCTTTGAAGACGTACTAAGCAAGGGCTTAAAGGTTATGGACTCTACTGCGTTTACATTAAGTCAAGAAAACGCGCTACCCATTGTTGTTTTTGATATGAATAAACCTGGTAACCTCAAAAAAGTAGTTATGGGGGAATCCATTGGAACATTGGTAAATCTTTAAATCATGGAAGAATTAAATCTCATTTTGGAAATGGCTGAAGAAGCCATGAATAAAGCAGTTGACCACTTAGATAAGTCGTTTATCAATATTCGTGCTGGCAAGGCAAACCCTGTGATGCTATCAACAGTAAAAGTAGATTATTACGGTTCGCAAACACCGCTTAGTCAAGTAGCGAATATCAACACTCCTGATGGACAAACGCTTTCAGTTCAACCTTGGGAAAAACCCCTTATTCCAGAAATTGAAAAAGCCATTTTAATAGCGAATTTAGGGTTTAACCCTATGAATAATGGAGAGTCGATTATTATAAATATTCCACCACTAACCGAAGAACGCCGACGTGAATTGGTAAAGCTTGCCAAGTCTGAGGCGGAACACGCTAAAGTCGGGGTGCGAAATGCTCGAAAAGACTCAAATGCAGAACTGAAAAAAATTGAACTTTCTGAAGATGAACTTAAAAATGCTGAAGTTGATGTTCAGGAAGCTACTGATAAATTTATCACGTTGATAAATGATAAATATATGACCAAAGAAAAAGAAATCATGACTGTGTAAGCAGCTCATGAACATATAGTTGCTATGATAAAATGGTTTAATACACGCTTTTGGGAAAGCGTGGCGCGACTTATCCTCCGCAATCGTATTGTTTTTTTGTTGGCTATTTTGAGCACAACATTTTTACTTTCCACACAATGGAGCAACATTCGTTTTAGCTTTACTGAAGCAAATCTACTGCCCGATAATCATCCTTTTAATGCCTTTTATGAGGAATTCCTAGACCGTTTTGGCGAAGAAGGAAACATGATTGTACTTGCAGTAAGGGACGATGCCTTTTTTGAACCAGAAAAATTAGCTGCGTGGGCTGCTCTGGGTGATAGTTTGGCTGCATCCCCCAGCGTTGAAAATGTGGTTGATATAAGCAGACTTACCCAACTCAGACGCAACGACAGAAAAAAAGTTTTTGAAATTACTCCATTAACATACCAACGCCCCAAAACTCAGGCTGAGGCAACTGCCCTTAAAGAATGGCTCTACAAACAACAACCCCTTTACGACGGGCTACTCTTCAATCAAGAAACGAGTGTTATTCAAACAGCAGTATACCTAAAAGCAGAAGTAGTCAACAGTGGAGCACGTCAGCAATTTGTAGACAAATTGCTTGCAAATAAAGTTGGTGCATTTGAAAACGAAACGGGCCTTGATATCCGTGTGTCTGGTATGCCATACATCCGTACTCTAAATGCGAAAATGATACTAGATGAAATAGGTTTGTTTGTACTTATGGCTACCCTAGTCACAACGCTTATTTTCTTCTTTTTCTTTAGGTCATACAGGGCCACATTTATCTCGATGTCTATCGTGGTGATTGGAGTTATGTGGGCATTTGGTATTATCGGACTATTGGGCTTTGAGATTACCGTACTTACGGCTCTTATTCCTCCTATAATAATTGTCATTGGCGTACCCAATTGTATTTTCTTAATCAATAAATACCAAAACGAAATTAAGAAACATGGAAATCAGGCGCGTTCGCTTCAGCGTGTTATCTCTAAAGTTGGTAATGCAACGCTGATGACTAATATGACAACTGCATGTGGCTTTGCAACTTTTACGCTTACCAACAGCAGTTTATTACGTGAATTTGGTATTGTAGCTTCCATAAATATAATGATGATATTCCTTCTTTCATTGTTGATGATTCCCATTATTTACAGCTTTATGTCCATTCCAAATAAAAAACATTTAGAACACCTTAACAGACTCTGGATTTCTGGTTTTATCGAATGGATGGAGCGTATGGTAAAGCATCGTAGGGTGTCTATTTATTTTATTTCAGTTCTTACACTTATGCTTAGTATTATCGGCATATATGAGATTCGATTGTCTGGAACAATTATTGACGATATGCCCAAAAAATCGGATTTCTACCAAGACATTCGATTCTTTGAAACCCATTTTAAAGGAGTCATGCCCATTGAAATCATGATAGATACAAAGCGGGCAAATGGAGCAACACGACTAAGTACACTGAATCGCATGAACCGTCTAGAAAATGATTTGCTAGAAATATCAGAACTCTCAAATCCTGTTTCAGCTGTTTCAATAGCAAAGTATTTAAAGCAGTCTTATTTCAATGGAAATCCCAAATACTTTCAACTACCAACAAAACAGCAAGACAATTTTATAAGGGCCCATTCAAAGAACCTTGATGGAGAGGTAAATTTCCTCAAAAGCTTGGTAGACCCAACGGGACAGTTTGCGCGTATGACAGTTATGCTGCAAGACGTTACCACAGAGCGTATGGAAGCCATAGAAATGGAAATCAAAAAGAGCATAGATAAGCATTTTTCAACTGACCGATTTAATGTTTCAATCACAGGAAAAGCTTTAGGCTATCTCAAGGGGACACGGTTTTTAGTACGTAATTTAGTTGTTTCATTAGGGCTTGCCATTCTGTTGATTGCACTGTTTATGGCCTATATGTTCCGTTCGTTCCGTATGATTATTATTTCGCTGTTACCCAATGTTATACCATTAATTCTTACTGCTGGTATGATGGGTTTCCTTGGAATTGCCATAAAACCTTCAACTATTTTAGTATTTAGCGTTGCTTTTGGTATATCGGTTGATGACACCATTCATTATTTGGTAAAGTACCGCCAAGAACTCAAAGCAAACCAATGGAACATTAAAAAATCCGTTTACAGTGCCTTACGAGAAACAGGTGTAAGTATGTTTTACACCTCTATAGTATTGTTCTTTGGCTTTTCTGTTTTTATGATTTCCAGTTACGGCGGTACAGTAGCATTAGGCGGATTAGTTTCGGCTACGCTATTGTTTGCGATGTTGGCCAATCTTATCCTATTACCATCATTGTTGCTTTCGCTAGAAAAGCAGATTGCAAACGAGAACACATTGAAAGAACCTAAATTTCAAATTTTTCCCGAGAAAGAAGCAGAATAATTGCGCTATATTTGTTACTGTTTTAAAATGCAATATGGATATTCGCCAGCTTTTTTTAGGAGATCAACTTAATCAAGAAGTATGTATTCGTGGTTGGGTTCGCACCTTTCGCGCCAATAGGTTTATTGCCATCAACGATGGCTCTTGTCTAGCCAATATGCAATGTATTGTGGATTTTGAACAAGTGTCTGAAGACGTAATTGCCGAAATAAACACGGGTGCTGCAGTTGAAATTACAGGCACCTTTGTCGAAAGTCAGGGAAAAGGTCAAAAATATGAGATTCAAACAAGTAACATAAACATTCTAGGTGTTTCCAATGCTGATGATTATCCCATACAACCCAAAAAGCACTCACTTGAGTTCTTAAGAGAAAAAGCGCATTTAAGAGTTCGTACTAACACTTTTGGTGCGGTCATGCGTGTACGTGCTGCCTTATCGTTTGCCGTACATCAATATTTTACCCAGAATGGTTTCTATCAAGTGCACACACCTATCATAACTGGAAGTGATGCTGAAGGTGCAGGCGAAATGTTTCGGGTAACCACCAAAGATCCAGAGCAAAATGATGACAAGCCTGATTTTTTTGGCAAAGAAACCAACCTAACTGTTTCGGGTCAGCTCGAGGCAGAAACATATGCTATGGGGCTAGGAAAAGTATATACTTTTGGCCCTACTTTCCGGGCAGAAAACTCCAATACCTCACGCCATTTGGCTGAATTTTGGATGATTGAGCCTGAAGTGGCTTTTAACGATTTAGAAGACAATATGGATTTAGCCGAGGACTTTATCAAATCGGTTTTGGGGTATGTTCTTGAAAACTGCAAAGAAGACCTGGACTTTTTAGATCAAAGGTTTGCAAAAGAAGAAGCCATAAAGCCTGAAATAAAGCGCAGTCCAATGGGACTCTTAGAAAGACTTCAGTTTGTAACACAAAACCAGTTCAAAAGAGTATCTTATACAGAGGCTATAGACATTCTAAGAAACTCCAAACCCAACAAAAAGAAAAAATTTAAGTATACCGTAGATGGTTGGGGCATAGACTTACAAAGTGAACACGAACGTTATTTGGTAGAAAAACATTTTACTAGTCCTGTAATAATCTTTGACTACCCAGCTGAAATAAAAGCCTTTTATATGCGCATGAACGAAGACGGTAAAACTGTTCGTGCTATGGATGTACTGTTCCCTGGCGTCGGGGAAATGGTAGGTGGCTCACAGCGTGAAGAACGTCTAGATAGGCTTGTTGAGCGTATGAAATCGATGGACGTCGACCTAAAAGAACTTTGGTGGTATTTAGACTTACGCCGTTTTGGAACTGCCATACACGCCGGATTTGGGCTTGGATTTGAACGATTGGTACTTTACACAACAGGAATGAGTAACATTAGAGATGTGATCCCTTATCCAAGAACTCCCTTAAGTGCTGAGTTTTAGATAGCAATGCGTGGGTTTTTTGTACATTTAAATACCCGAACATAATACATGCTGAAACAACAACTTAAATTTAAGCTTTCACAAAAGCTATCACCACAACAAATTCAACTCATGAAGTTGATACAACTGCCCATACAGTCTTTTGAACAGCAGATACTTCGTGAAATTGAAGAAAACCCAGCATTGGCATCAGGAAAAGAAAAAGAAGATAACCTAGACGAGTTTGGTAATTCCGAAGAAAGTGCTAACGATGTTATCGAAACCGATGATATTGACATTGATGCTTATTTAAGTGATGATGAAATACCAGAATACCGTCTACGTAGTCAAAACTATAGTCCAGATGACGAAGAAAAACATATGCCTTATGCTGCAGGCATCAGTTTTCACCAACAGCTTATGGCGCAGCTAGATACGTTTACTTTTAATGAAGAAGAATACCGCATTGCTGCTTTTTTGGTTGGCAGTATTGACAATAGTGGTTACATAAGGCGTGAACTAATCGATATTGTTGATGATTTGGCTTTTACCGAAAATATTTACACCCAAGAAGAAGAAGTTAGAAAAATCTTGAATGATGTAAAGCAGTTAGACCCACCTGGTGTGGGCGCGCTTAACTTACAAGATTGCCTACTGATTCAGTTAAACCGAAAAGCACAAAGCAAAGCGGTTGACCATGCCATCGTTCTTATCAAAGATCTTTTTGAGGCCTTTAGTAAAAAACACTTTAGCAAAATAAAGCAGCGTTTAAATATTGACGACGACGAGCTTAAGGCAGCCATGTTAGAAATAGAAAAGCTAAACCCCAAGCCTGGAGCTGCCTACGGCAGTAATACCAAAATAAATACGCACATAGTCCCTGATTTTACTATTCAGCTTATCGACGGTCAACTAAACTTGATACTAAATGGACGAAATGCTCCTGATCTTCATGTTTCTTCTGAATACCGCGATATGCTATCTGGATATAAAGAAACTACACAAAAAAACCAGGAGCAGCAAAAAGCCGTACAGTTTATAAAGCAAAAACTAGACTCAGCACGTTGGTTTATTGATGCAATAAAACAGCGCCAAAACACACTTCACCAAACCATGAAAACCATCATGGATTTCCAAAAAGAGTACTTCCTAACAGGTGATGAGCAAAAGCTCAAGCCCATGATATTGAAGGATATTGCAGACCGAATTAGTATGGACATCTCTACCGTGTCAAGAGTTGCTAACAGTAAATATGTCGACACTCCTTATGGCACAAAATTAGTAAAGTGGTTTTTCTCTGAGGGTATAACCAATTCAGATGGGGAAGATATTTCTACTATTGAAGTGAAAAAAGTATTGAAAGACGTTATTGATGCTGAAGAAAAATCAAGCCCGCTTACAGATGAACAGTTGATGAAAATCATGAATGATAAAGGCTATCCCATAGCTAGACGAACCGTTGCCAAATACCGTGAAATGATCGGTGCCCCTGTAGCTAGACTTCGAAAAGAGCTGTAAAGATATTTTTGAGCACTAATTAATCTCCGTATAGAAAATCTCCAGCTGCAATTTCAAGTTTGATAGTTCTGGATTGGAGGGGTTGGGGCCAACAAAAACACCCGATTTAGGAGTTGCAACAGTTCCCGTTGGTATTTTAGCAACATTGGAGTTATTGACCTTAGCCATTATAACTTGGGTTTGGTTAGGAAGGACATTGGTTAATGCAACCCGGAGGGGTGAATTAATCGAATCGTTAATAATAATATTTCTTAGATAGTTGGTTATCCTAACTTTATAATATTGCTTATCTCCTTCTTCCTCTTCGATCAAAAAACCACCGTAAACCACTTTTGCTAAGTTGGAAGTTGCTACAGCATCCTGAGCAAAATCAATAATAGGTGCAAGGGTATTGGAATTATAAACATACAAACGATCTGGAAGTGTATGGCCATA
>MDTG01018235.1_pt1 | contig 10646 bp, 9 predicted proteins | sample 811421 | NCBI WGS metagenome assembly MDTG01 (sample SAMN05326645, study PRJNA326480) | marine metagenome | isolation source: seawater | place: Pacific Ocean: South East | collected 2011
AATAAGTATTTGTCAGTTGAGTTTATTAAATTTATAAGATCTGAGAAAAAATTTAGAAATGCAAAACAACTTCAAAAACAAATTAAAAGTGATTTGTTAATTGCAAAAAAATAAGATGAGCAAATCTCAAATAAATTTACCTAAAACAGCTTTCTCGATGAAGGCTAATTTGCCAGTTAGAGAGCCTGAGATATTAAAATATTGGAGTGAAATTAATCTGTATAGTGAATTAAGAAGCTCTCGCGAAGGTCAGGAAAAATTTATCCTTCACGATGGTCCTCCATATGCAAATGGAAATATTCACATGGGTACTGCTCTTAACAAAATTTTAAAAGATATAATTATAAAATTTCATCAAATGGATGGTAAAGACTCTGTTTACGTTCCTGGATGGGACTGTCATGGTTTGCCAATAGAGTGGAAAATTGAAGAACAATATAAAAAAAATAAAAAAAATAAAAATGAAGTTCCAATTGTTGAATTTAGAAAAGAGTGTAGATCTTTTGCAGAAAAATGGATCAATGTGCATAAAGATCAATTTAAGAGATTAGGAGTGATTGGCGATTGGGAAAATTATTATTCCACAATGAGTTTTGATGCTGAGGCTCAGATAGTAAGAGAACTTGGCAAATTTTTAAAAGAGGGAAGTTTATACAGAGGCTTCAAACCAGTTTTATGGTCGACAGTTGAAAAAACTGCTCTAGCAGATGCTGAAGTTGAGTACAAAGATTATAAATCAGATACCATTTATGCATCATTTCCTGTTCATTATTCGAACATACAAGAACTAAGAGGAAGTGAAATTGTTATATGGACAACTACACCATGGACAATACCAGCTAATAAGGCTTTAGCATATAACCAGAGCCTAGATTATAATTTAGTTCAGATTAATGAAGGACAATTACAAGGTAAAAAAATTATTGTTGCTGAAGCATTACTTGAAAGTGTTATAAAAGATTGTGCAATCGGTGACTTTAAGATTATCAAAAAATTTAAAGGTAAAGAACTAAAGGGAACTATTTGTCGTCATCCTTTTTTCAATTTAGGTTATGATCTTGACATTCCAATGCTTGAAGCAAGATTTGTTACAACAGAGCAAGGAACAGGAATTGTTCATTGTGCTCCCAGTCATGGTCCAGATGACTTTAATTTATGCTTAAATAATGGAATTAAAGCAATTGAAACTGTTGATGGAGATGGAAAATACACATCTAATGTTCTTTTATTTGAAGGGATGCACATATTTAAATCTAATTCAGTTGTAATAGAAAAACTTAAAGAGCAAAATAAATTAATTTCTAACGGTGAACTTATTCATTCGTATCCACATTCTTGGAGATCAAAAGCACCTCTTGTTCACAGAGCCACTCCACAATGGTTTATATCAATGGATAGCCATAAATTACGTGATAAGGCAATTAAAGCAATTAATGAAACAAATTTTTATCCTTCAAAGGGCAAAGAGAGATTGAAGTCAATGATTGAAACAAGACCTGATTGGTGTGTGTCTAGGCAAAGAGTTTGGGGTGTGCCACTTCCAATTTTTGTTAATAAAAAAACTAAAGAAATTTTAATAGATGATGATGTAAATGAAAATATAGCAAGAATTTATGAAAAAGAAGGCTCTGATTGTTGGTTTTCTGATGACCCACAAAAATTTTTAGGAAAAAAATACAAGTCCGAAGATTATGAGAAACTAAGTGATATAGTTGAGGTTTGGTTTGATAGCGGATCCACTCACTCATTTGTTTTGGAAAAAAGAAATGAATTAAAATGGCCAGCATCAATGTATCTTGAAGGATCCGATCAACATAGAGGATGGTTTCACTCCTCATTGCTAGAATCGTGTGGAACAAGAGGCAGAGCACCATTCGAGTCAATTCTTTCACATGGATTCGTCGTAGATGGAAAGGGTCTTAAAATGTCAAAATCGTTAGGCAATGTAATTGCACCAGAAGATATTTTAAAAAAATATGGTGCAGATATTTTGCGGATATGGGTTGCATCCTCAAATTATGCTGAAGATTTGAGAATTGATTATGGAATTTTAGATCAACATGCAGACTCTTATAGAAAAATTAGAAACACATTTAGATATTTGTTAGGAAATATTAATGATGAATTTGAAGAAGTTGATTTAGAAAAGATAAATATAAAAAATTTTCCGGAATTAGAACAATTTATCCTGAATAAAATTTATTTATTAGATCTCAAATTTAAGAAAAATTTTAAAAATTATGATTTTCACAATCTTTATAAAGAACTTTTAAAGTTTTGTACTCTTGACTTATCCGCATTTTATTTTGATATCAGAAAAGACTGCTTATATTGTGATCCAAAGGATTCAAAACAAAGACAGCAGGTAATAATAATATTAAAAATAATTTTAAATGCTCTTTTAAGATGGTTTGCACCAATTCTTTCTTTCACAACTGAAGAAATATATAGACTAGTTTGCAATAAGAACAAGAGCATTCATTTAGAACCTTTTGTAAGTTATCCAGAAAGTTTTACAAATGATAATTTGAATAAAAAATGGTCAGAATTAATTAAGATAAGAGATTTATGTAATCATAGTATTGAAGAAAAAAGAGTCGAAAAAGTACTTGGTTCAAGTTTGGAGGCATCTATAAAAATAAGGTTAAACAAAAAGCTATATCAAGCTTTTAAAGATATTGATTTTGCAGAATTATGTATTACTTCAGGTGCAGAAGTTGAGGTACATGAAAAAGATGAAATTTTTATAGAAACTACGAAGGCTAAAGGTACAAAGTGTCCAGTATGTTGGAAAATAAATATTAATCCTTGTTTAAGACATTCTAGTTAAATAAATGGTAAAAAAAAATATAATTATTTTTCTTATTTCAATTTCAATATTTTTTTTAGACCGATTAACTAAATATTATGTTTTAAAATTATCTGAACTAGAAAATATTTCAAATATACCTATTACATCATTTCTTAATTTGAATTTAATTTTCAACAAAGGAATTGCTTTTGGATTATTTTCAATGGATGAAAAATTTTATTACAACATAATTACTTTGATAATTATTTTGATAACTCTCATAGTTTTATTTATGGCTTTAAAGACAAGTGGGTTTGAAAAATATAGTTTTTCAATGATTTTTGGAGGTTCTTTAGGCAATATATTTGATAGATTGTACTATTCAGCTGTAATAGATTTTATTGATATTCACATAAACAATATTCATTGGTTTATATTCAATTTTGCAGATATATTTATAAGCACAGGTGTTTTATTGCTTATCGCATTTGAACTGTGTAAAAAAAAAAACATGAAAAAAATTATTATAATTTTATTGTTCTTAAGTCTACTATCAGCTTGTGAGTCAGCTGGTTTTAGTATGAAAAAAAAAGATAATTCAGATGAGTTTCTAGTTGAAAAAAAAAACCCATTAGTAATGCCACCTAATTATGAAGATTTGCCAAAGCCAGATGATTTTCAATTTGATAAAGATAATAGAAAAGATGATGAGTTCGAAAATATAATTAATAGTACTCAAAATGTTTATAAAAAAGAAAAAGCAGAGAAATCAAGTCTAAAAGAATCAATGATTGAAAAAATAAATTAATTTTGATGCTAAAAAAAATTTTTTTATTAAAAAATTTTCAAAAAAACCTTTCTGAAATTAATGACAGAAAAAAAATTATAAAAATTTTAAAAAAAATTATCACAGAAAATAACGAGACAATTAAATCGTTAAGTAGTCGATATAAAAATAGTTATAATAAAAAACAAATATTAAAATATAAAAATAAATTTTTAAATCATAGAGTAATTGGTATGGGGGGTTCTATACTAGGTACTAAAGCAATATATGATTTTTTGAGACATAAAATTAAAAAGAATTTTACATTTATTGACAATTTAAAATATCAGCAAAAAAATAGAAAAAAAAATATTTATTTAAATATTATTGTTTCAAAATCTGGAAACACAATTGAAACTATAGTGAATTCGAATATTTTAATTAAAAAAAAAGATGAAAACATTTTTATTACAGAAAATAAGGAAAGTTATATTAAAATTTTAGCAAAAAAATTAAAATCTGAAGTAGTTCACCATAACAATTTTATTGGCGGTAGATATTCAGTTCTATCAGAAGTTGGTATGTTACCTGCTGAACTAATGGGTCTAAATGCAAATCATTTTAAGCAATTTGATGTTTTAATAAAAAACAGAATATTTTTTAATTCTCTTGTCAACAGTGTAGCTTCAACTTGTTCTTTATTGAAAAAAAAAAAATTCAATTCAATAATAATTAATTATGATGAGAAGTCTGATAATTTATTTCGTTGGTATCAACAACTAATTGCAGAAAGTTTAGGCAAGAGAAAAAAGGGTCTCTTACCTATTATATCAACAATGCCTAAAGATAATCACAGTGTAATGCAACATTACCTTGATGGAACACAAAATAATTTTTTTACCTTTTTTTTTGTAAATGATGATAAAAAAGTTATGAAAATAAATAATAAATCAATATTATCTTCACATAATTTTTTAAAAAATAAAAAAGTTTCTGACATTCTTTATGCTCAAAAAAATGCTACTGAGAATGTATTTCGGAAGAAGAAAATACCATTTAGAAGCTTTGAGATAGCAAAAAGAGATGAAAAAACTCTTGGAGAATTATTTTGCTTTTTTACTCTTGAGACAATTTTATTAGGACGATTATTAAGTGTAAATCCATACGATCAACCAGCTGTTGAATTAATTAAAAAAGAAACAAATAAAATTCTAATTTAGATCAGATAAAAATTTTATGTTTGATATTCCATAGACCTTCTCCTCAATTATTTCAAAATTAGATATTTGTTGCTCAGAATATTTTTTGTGCCTATGTAAAATGATTATTCCATTTTTATCTAATATTTTGTGACTTTTTATTTCATTAAATATTTTGTCTAAATTTTTATCTTTGAAAGGAGGATCTAAAAAAATGATATCAAATTTGTGATTTAATTTTAAAAAAATATTGTGACTATAGATATCGTTTTCGATGATTGTAAAATTATTTTCAGACTTTAAGTTAAATAAGTTTTTTTTAAGTAAAGGTAAAACTCCTTTATAATTTTCAACAAAGACCACTTTTTTTGCACCTCTTGATAAGCATTCAATTCCAAATGACCCTACACCACAGAATAAATCTAATATACTCGAGCTAGAAAATTGAATTTTAAATTTATTTGAGTGCTTTATAATATTAAAAATCGACTCTTTAGTAAGATCTTTCAATGGCCTTGTTTTTTTGTCTTTAGGTATTAAAATTTTTTTCCCTCTGAAAGATCCAGATATTACTCTCATTATTTAATAACCTTATGCCCAATGTCTTTTCTGTAAAAACCATTTTCCCAACTAATATCATCAAGAAGTTTTATAGATTTTTGTCTTGCTGATTGAAAATCATCAGATTTTGTCACAATATTTAAAACTCTTCCACCATTTGATACAATCTTATTATTTTCTAGCTTAGTACCTGCATGAAAAATAAATTGACCTCTTTTTAAGTCTAACTTTTCCAAATTAATCAAAATATTATTTTTATAAGTATCTGGATAACCTTTTGAGCACAAAACTATACAAATTGATTTTTCATCATACCATTCTATATTTATATCTTTGAGTTTTTGTTCAATACATTTTTCTATTAAAGAGGAAAAATCAGTCTTTAATTTTGGTAGTAAGGTCTGGCATTCTGGATCACCCATTCTAACATTATATTCAATCAAAAAAGGATCTCCATTAACAATCATTAATCCTGCATATAAAAATCCTTTATATTCACAATTAAGATCTTTTAGACCTTCAAGCGTTGGATTGATTATATTATTAATTATCTTTTGACTTAATTCTTTAGATTCAAGTCTTGAGGGAGAGTATGCTCCCATTCCGCCAGTGTTTTTTCCTTTGTCCCCCTCCAAAACTCTTTTGTGATCTTGAGCTGTTCCAAAAATCTTATAACTTTTTCCGTCAGAAATAATAAAAAAACTCATTTCTTCTCCAATCAAAAATTCTTCAATTAGTATATTTTCTGCTTTTCCAAATTTTCCATTAAAAATGTCTTCTACTGCTTCAGATGCTTCTGAATAATTTTCAGAAATATATACTCCTTTACCAGCAGCCAAACCATCTGCTTTTATTACAATTGGAAATTTACATTTCTTAAGAAAAGAAAATGTTTGAGATTTGTTTGAAAATATCCCAAACTTTGCTGTTGGAATATTATATTTTTCACAGAGCTTTTTTGTGAATATTTTTGAACCTTCAAGCTGAGAAGCTATTTTATTTGGACCAAAAACCTTAATGTTAAATTTTTCAAAATAGTCAACGATACCATTTACTAATGGTTTTTCTGGACCAACTAAAATAAAGTCTATTTTATTTTCTATTATGAAATCTTTTAATCTTTCAAAATCATTTAAATCTATATCAACATTTGTTGCGATTAAATTTGTGCCAGCATTTCCAGGAAAACAATAAATTTTTTTTATCTTTTTTGAATTTTTCAATGAAAAACATAAAGCATGTTCGCGACCACCACTTCCTAATACACCAATTTTCATATAATAGTATATAAACCAAATATGTTAAAAAAATTAGCAAAAATAAAATATTTACCAAATAATTTTGAAGTTATTCAAGATGGAGATCATGTAATTTGTGCAATATCAGGAAAGAAAATTCCTTTACAAGATTTAACTTATTGGAATGTTGAGCAACAAGAAGCATACTTTTCTTATGTAGAGGCTGGTTTTAAAAGGGAGAATAATTAGACTATTTCCATCTATTATGAGACCAGATCCATTGACCGGGGTTTTTGAGAATCATCTTTTCTAATAAATAATTTAATTCCAAAGTTATGTCTTCAATTGTTTGATTATTATTGAAATTCAAAGGCTTCGCAATTTCTAAAACAAAATTTTCATTTTTATCTCTTTCAATATAAATTGGAACAATTTTACAATTAAATTTTTTGACAAATTGTGCTGGTATGGTTGTTGTGAAAGCTTCTCTATTAAAAAAAAGAGATCTAATGCCTTGGGAAACTCTTTGATCAATCATTAAAGCAATAGAAGTGCCAGATTTAAAATGTTTCAAAATTTCTTTAGTACCTGATATTCCTTTTTTAATTTGTTTATGACAAATATATTTTTTCCTGATCTTTTCCATTAAAGGGTTTAAAAAATAATTATTTAATGGCCTGTATATTGCAGCTAGATCAATTCCTGATCTTTCTATATGCATAGCCATTAATTCAAAGTTATCAAAATGACCAGAAATAAATATTACAGGTTTTTTTGAAGATTTAATGCCATCTAATACTTCTTGACCTTTAATCTTTAAAAAATTTTCAGCTTTTATTGTTCTAAAGTTTTTTATGAAAACATATTCTGCCAATATTTTTCCATAACTTTTCCACATATTGCTGATAATCGTTTTTTTGAATTCACCAGTTGACTCTGAAAATGCAAATGAAATGTTATTTTCAATAATTTTTTTTGACCTAAACAGAGGACCAAACATCAAAAATATTTTACCAGCAATTTTCCTTGATAACTTTAATCCTATTATTTTAAAAAAAAATAATAAAATAGATATAAAAAAAAATTGAAAAAAATACTTTATATGTTTCATTATAATTCTTTTAACAAGTTTATTAATTTATTCTCCTCTTCAATTAATAAGTCGATGGCTAAAAAATTAATATTTTTTTTAAATTGATCTGGAATTTTCATGTAATCTTTTTCTGTAGTAATAATTTTTAAATTATCTTTTTTTGCAATACTACTTATTTTTTTTAAATCTTTTTGTTTATAATTATAGTGATCAGGAAATGTAATTTGCTTAGTGATTTCAAAATTATTTTTCAATAAAATATCTTTAAAATCATAGGGAGTTCCTATTCCAGAAAATATTAAATATTTTGATTTTAGATCATAACTACTTATATTTGTTGTTTTATATGATGTTCTAAAAATTTTGATATTTGGATTTACATTTTTAATTTGTTTTTCGATATTACTATAATCATCTGAATATCCATTTAAAAAAACTACATCAAATTTTTTTAAACTTGAAATTTTTTCTCTTAAAGGTCCTGCTGGGATGTATTGACCATTTCCAATCCAAACTTTTGATTTGAAGCATACGAGTTTTAAATCATAATCAATTTTAGTTTCTTGTAGACCATCATCAAAAATTAAGATTTTATATTTTTCATCAATTCCCTGTTTAATAGCGCTCTCACGTGTTTTAGAAACTATTAATGATGTTTTTTTTTCTAATAACAACTGCTCATCTACTTGATTAAAATGATTTTTTTTTACTGTAGCTACTTTAGTATTCAATGCATTTAAAATTTCATATATTTTTATTGTAAGTGGCGTTTTACCTGTTCCACCAATATAAATATTTCCTACACATATTGTTTTAATTTTTGATGATCTTTTTTTTTTGATATAATTAAAAATAAAATTTCTTATAATAATTGGAAGAGTTAATGGAATTAACAAATAAGAAATTATATTTGGTTTAGGCAAATCCCAAAAATAGGGCTTTTTAAACTTCATCACTCTCTAAAATTAAATTTATTTCACGTAAGTTTTTATTTAAAATTTTTAAGCCAATTGTATTAATTTTTCCTCTTATATTTCTATCTTTTTTTTTTTCATTGAATAGTTTTTTTAAGATATTTGAAGCTTGATTAACATTATATATTTTCTTTGAAATTTTATGTTTATTGAGAAATTTATAAATTTCACTGAAATTAGAAACATTAGGTCCATGTAAAATTTTACAATTGTATCTAACAGCTTCAAGGGGGTTTTGACCTCCATGATTTATTAAAGATCCACCTAAGAATATATTTTTAATTATTGAGTAAAAAGATTTTGTTTTACCAAATTCATTTACTAAATAAATATCTGTTTTTTTATCAATTTTTTTTTTTGGTTTATGCATATGCACATTTAAACCTAATTTTATCAACTGACTGCGTATTTTCTCTTTTCTATCTATGTGCCTAGGTATAATTATAGTTAAGAGATTTTTAAATTTATTTTTTAATTTATTATGGACTAAGCCGATAAATTTTTCCTCATTGTTGTGAGTACTTGAGGCACACCAAACAGTTTTATTCAAAATAAATTTTTTAATTTGATTATCAATTTCAATTTTTTCAATTTCTGACTGTGAATATTTTAAGTTACCGAAGTATTTAATTTTTTTTGCACCAAGTTTTTTAAGGAAACCAACTGTTTCTTTATTAGAGCACAAGCAAAGATTAAATTTATCAAAAATTAATTTTGAAAAAATTTTAAATTTGATCCATCTATTATAAGATTTTTGAGTAATTCTTGCATTAAGTAATAGAAGTGGAATTTTTTTCTCATTTAAATTAAGTGTCATATTGGGCCAAATTTCCGAGTCTATAAATAAAGCCATTGAAGGTTGCCAATAATTAATAAACTTTTTTACTATTAAATTACTATCAACAGGAAAAAATTGATGAGTAATTTTTTTAAGTTTAATTTTTGAAATTATTTTTGAGGAACTTAGAGTATTTGAAGTGATTAATATTTGTGAAATTTTTTTTGATTTCTCAAGTTTTTCTAATAATGGCACTATACTTTGAAATTCCCCGACACTTGCTCCATGAAACCATACTAACTTTCCTTTTGATCTTGTTTTTGTAAAGAAACTAAATTTTTCTCTAAATCTATAAAAATCTTCTTTTTTTTTTATTAATCTAAATAAGATAATTAATGGTGATAAAATTAAAATTAAGTTTATAAAAATTCTATATAAAAAAATCATTAAGATCTTCTTAATTGTTTTTCATAAAAATTTTTATAAGTTTCAGAAGATTTTAGTAATTCATCATGTGTTCCGTGATCAATTACTTGACCTTTATCAATTACGTATATTACATCAGAATTTAGTATTGTGGAAAGTCTGTGTGCAATTACAATTGTAGTTCTTCCCTTAGTTAAAAACCCAATTGCTTTTTGAATTTTACTTTCTGTCTCGGCATCTAGAGATGAAGTTGCTTCGTCTAACAAGATTATTGGGCTCTTTTTTAGTATTGCCCTTGCTATAGATAATCTTTGTTTTTCACCTCCTGAAAGTCTAACTCCATTTTCACCAATTAAAGTGTTGTACTTATCTGGTAATTTTTCAATAAATTCATTTGCATATGAGTGCATTGCCGCTTCTTTAATTTCATTATCTGAGGCATTCAAATTTGCATATGCAATATTATTAAGAATTGTATCATCAAATAATGTAGTATCTTGACTAACCAAAGAGATATTTTTTCTGAGAGAATAAACTGTTGAATCATAAATTGACTGGTTATCAATTTTAATATCACCAAAATTAGCATCATAAAATCTAGGTATTAAGTTTAAAACTGTTGATTTACCTGCACCACTATGGCCTACTAGTGCTGTCATTTTTTGACCCGGAATTTCTAAATTTACAGCATCTAAAACACTATGTTTATTTTCGGTATAGCTAAAATTTATATTTTCAAAAATAATTTTTCCTTTATCTACAATCAATTCCTTTGCATCATTTTTATCTTGAACTTCTGGAATATGATCTATTAATGGCA
>MDTG01096340.1_pt1 | contig 10646 bp, 6 predicted proteins | sample 811421 | NCBI WGS metagenome assembly MDTG01 (sample SAMN05326645, study PRJNA326480) | marine metagenome | isolation source: seawater | place: Pacific Ocean: South East | collected 2011
GTGGACTTATTGGTCACGTTAGACTTCCGTATGTCCACAACCTGTTTGTATTCAGACATCGTTTTACCCACAGCAACGTGGTATGAAAAAGACGATATGAATACCTCGGATATGCATCCATTTATTCATCCTCTTTCTAAAGCGGTTGACCCTGTTTGGGAATCAAAATCGGATTGGGATATTTTCAAAGGTATCGCGAAGAAGTTCTCTGAACTATGTGTTGGCCACTTAGGGGTTGAAAAAGACTTAGTGACGGTTCCAATGCAGCACGATAGCCCAGGAGAGTTAGCACAACCCGACGGTGTGAAAGCATGGTGGAAAGGTGAGTGTGACCTTATTCCTGGTAAAACAGCACCGAACTTAGCCGTTGTTGAGCGTGATTATCCAAATACCTATAAGCGCTTTACCTCGCTTGGCCCACTATTAGAGAAGTTAGGTAATGGTGGTAAAGGTATCAATTGGAATACTGAAAATGAGGTGAAATTCTTAGGTGATTTGAATTACAAACACACCGAAGAAGGCGCGAACTTTGGTCGACCAAAAATTGAAACAGCGATTGACGCAGCAGAAGTGATTCTTAGCCTAGCGCCAGAAACCAATGGCCAGGTAGCGGTTAAAGCTTGGGCTGCTCTGTCTGAGTTTACCGGTAAAGACCATACACATTTAGCTTTACCAAAAGAAGAAGAGAAAATTCGCTTCCGTGATATTCAGGCGCAGCCTCGTAAGATTATCTCGTCGCCGACTTGGTCTGGTTTAGAAGATGAACATGTTTCTTATAACGCGGGTTATACCAACGTGCATGAGCAAATTCCATGGAGAACGGTGACAGGTCGTCAGCAATTTTATCAAGATCATGAATGGATGGTCGATTTTGGTGAAGCGCATTGCTTGTATAAACCACCGGTCAACATGAAAACGGTTAAACCACTATTAGGCAAAAAATCGAATGGTAATACCGAGTTAGTCTTGAACTGGATTACACCTCACCAAAAATGGGGTATTCACTCAACCTATTCAGACAACTTGTTGATGCTGACCTTATCTCGAGGTGGCCCAATTGTTTGGATTAGTGAAGACGATGCGAAGAGTGCAGGCATTGAAGATAACGATTGGATCGAAGTGTTCAATGTCAATGGTGCGATTGCAGCTAGAGCGGTTGTTTCACAACGTGTTCCTGTGGGCATGAGCATGATGTATCACGCTCAGGAGCGCCAGGTGAATATGCCAGGTGCAGAAACGACCGGAACGCGTGGTGGTATTCATAACTCAGTAACACGTGCCGTCATGAAACCGACTCATATGATCGGGGGCTATGCGCAACAAGCTTACGGGTTTAACTATTACGGAACAGTCGGTTGTAACCGAGACGAATTTGTTATTGTACGTAAGATGGATAAGGTTGATTGGTTAGAAGAACCCACTCAGCAGTCGTCTCAAGAAAGAGCAGGAGCAGGCAAATGAAAGTACGTGCACAAATAGGTATGGTCCTGAATTTGGACAAATGTATCGGCTGTCATACGTGTTCTATCACCTGTAAAAATGTGTGGACCAGTCGAGATGGTGTTGAGTATGCCTGGTTTAATAACGTTGAATCTAAACCTGGTGTTGGTTTCCCGAAAGAGTGGGAAAACCAAGAAAAGTGGAACGGTGGTTGGGTTCGTGGAAAAGACGGCAAACTAACCCCTCGTCAAGGTAACAAGTTACGTGTCTTAGCGAATATTTTTGGTAATCCAGATTTACCGGAAATAGATGACTACTATGAGCCGTTTGACTACGACTACGAGCACTTGCATACCGCGCCAGAAAGTAAGCATCAGCCTACGGCAAGGCCAAAGTCTTTAATTACAGGCAAGGTCATGGAAAAAATCAACTGGGGGCCAAACTGGGAAGAAATTCTCGGCACCGAGTTTGAAAAGCGTAAGAAAGACAGCAACTTCAATGAAGTGGTTCAAAAAGACATTTATGGTCAATTTGAAAAAACCTTCATGATGTATTTGCCACGTTTATGTGAGCACTGTTTGAATCCAGCATGTGTTGCAAGCTGCCCATCTGGTGCCATCTATAAGCGTGAAGAAGACGGTATTGTTTTAATCGATCAAGACAAATGCCGCGGTTGGAGAATGTGTGTTTCAGGCTGCCCTTACAAAAAGATTTACTACAACTGGAAATCAGGTAAGTCAGAAAAATGTATCTTCTGCTATCCACGTATTGAGGCAGGCCAGCCAACGGTTTGTTCTGAAACCTGTGTAGGCCGTATTCGCTACTTAGGTGTGCTTCTTTATGATGCAGATCGTATTGAAGAAGCAGCAAGCGTGCCGCAAGAAAAAGATTTGTATCAGGCGCAATTGGATATTTTCTTAGATCCAAATGACCCTGCAGTACAAGAAGCAGCACGTGCAGAAGGTATTCCTGATAGCTGGATTGAATCGGCGCAACAGTCACCGGTATATAAAATGGCGATGGACTGGAAAGTGGCACTCCCACTTCACCCTGAATACCGCACCTTACCGATGGTTTGGTATATTCCACCTCTTTCTCCAATCCAGAATGCGGCGGAGCAAGGTAACATTGGTATGGACGGTGTGATTCCAGACATTAAGTCTTTGAGAATTCCAGTACGTTATTTGGCCAACTTGTTAACCGCTGGTGATGAAGCGCCCGTTGTGAGAGCGCTCGAAAGAATGCTGACGATGCGTTCATTCAAACGTTCACAGCAAGTAGATGGTCGTGAAGATCTAGAAGTCTTGAAGAACGCGGGTCTGACTGCACTGCAAGTTGAAGAAATGTACCGCTACATGGCGATAGCTAATTATGAAGATCGTTTCGTGATTCCGACTAGCCATAAAGCCTATGCAGAAGATGCTTATGACATGAAGAGCTCGTGTGGTTTTAGTTTCGGTAACGGCTGTAGTGATGGTAATAATGAAGTCAGCATGTTTGGTGGTAACAAACCAAGCAACCGTTCAAATATTATTGCTGTGTCGAGAGGAGAATAATCATGGCTGGAGATGATATGAGAATACTCAATGTTCTATCTTGCCTGATTGACTATCCGCATGAAGACATACTTCTTCACAAAGCAGAAATCGATCAGATCATCAAAGAGGCTGGCCTTGTGCCAGCTATCGAAAGCAAGTTACTTAACTTTGTTGAGAAACAAGCCTCAAGAGATCTGTTGGATTGTCAGAGTGAATATGATGGCTTGTTTGAACGTGGACGTTCATTAGCGTTATGGTTGTTTGAACATGTGCATGGTGAGTCTCGTGATCGAGGGCAAGCTATGGTTGAGCTGGTCAACATGTATCGCGAAGCAGGCTTGGAGTTAGATAAGCACGAATTGCCCGACTATATTCCATTATTTCTTGAATTTCTTTCTACGCAAGGTGAAGAGAATGCCAAAAATTGGTTGCAAGAAATGGAACATATTTTGGGGCTGTTAATGTGCCGCTTAGAAAAACGAGAAAGCGACTATTCAGTATTATTTGAAGCGATACTGAGCATTGCAGATAGTTCGGTTAGCTTAGATGAAATTCGTCAACAAATTTCTAGTGAAAAGCGTGACGATACCAAGAAAGCAATTGATAAAGAGTGGGAAGAAGAAGAGGTGACCTTTGGTGCTGATTCTTTAGATAAAAGTTGTGATACGGCTAAGAATCGCCCTAGTGAATCACAACGCCGAGACCAGCTGGTTCCTGTGAACTGGGTCGGTTTCGATGCATCACCATCCGCATCTACTGCATCACCTTTATCGAAAGAAAGAGGATAAAAAAATGGATTACTTAAATCATTTATTCTTTGGCATATATCCATATATTGCATTAGCAGTATTTGTTTTGGGATCAATAGTTCGCTACGACAGAGACCAATATACTTGGAAAACGAGCTCTAGCCAGTTACTAGAAAGCAAGCAGCTACGTAAAGGTAGCTTGCCCTTTCATATTGGTATCATTGCAGTGTTATTGGGGCACTTCGTTGGCTTGCTAACGCCACATGCGGTATGGGTGGCGCTAGGCGTGACCGATAGCTTCAAGCAAATGGTCGCAATGGGTATGGGTGGTTTCTTTGGTTTGATCTGCTTATATGGCCTGCTGATTCTGGTGAAACGTCGCCTAGGCAATGAGCGTGTAAGATCAACTAGTTCGACCATGGATATCATCATTTTATTATTACTGTTAGTTCAATTGCTGCTGGGCTTACTTTCTATCTTTGTCTCAATGGGACATTTAGATGGTAGTGAAATGCTTTTATTAATGAGCTGGGCGCAAAACATGGTCACTTTTGATGGGGTTGCTGCATCTGCTGCGATTGCAAATGTACATCCAATCTTTAAGTTACATGTGTTCTTGGGTATGACCTTATTTTTAGTATTCCCATTCAGCCGCTTAGTGCATGTTTGGAGTGTGCCTGTTAAATACTTCTCACGTAACTATCAGGTTGTGCGTTCTAAAGGTTAGTTGAAAATATCGCTCATTGAGCTTGTCGAAATGTACTAGATGAAAACTGTGTTGTTATCAAACACCCTTCGACAAGCTCAGGGAGCGTAAAATATCTCAGATAGGAGCCCATTATGATCCGCGTGAATACGACTGAGTTTGATGAAACAGCGATCGTAAAAGAAATGCAGTATCACACTGCTGAAACACATACTGAAGCGAAGAATAAAGCCTGTGAAGCGCTGATTATTAGTGAATTGCTGAAACAGCGTGCACTTGATTTATCTTTATTAGACGGAACAAGTAAAGACCTTGAGCAAGGCACTAATGAAGAGTTCCTTGAGGCCTTATTAGAAGCTGAAGTGGAAATGCCAACGGCGACTGAAGAAGATTGTCGACAATACTTTGATGCAAATCCTAAGAAATTTTTGACCACACCATTAATCGAGGCTCGGCATATTTTATTAGAAGCATCACCTGATGACCCTCTTGCGCGTTCTGAAGCCAATGAGTTAGCGAATGAAATTATCAAACGTTTAAATGATGATATGTCTATATTCGCTGAACTTGCTGGGCTGCACTCAAAATGCCCATCTTCTAATACGGGTGGTCAGTTAGGGCAGTTAAGTAAAGGTCAAACAGTACCAGAATTTGAACGCCAGTTGTTTAATTGCAAGCAGGGCTTAGCGCAATCGCCAATCGAATCACGCTATGGCGTTCATGTTGTCGTGCTTGACCAACATGTAGAAGGGAAACCACTTCCTTTCGATATGGTTAAAACACGTATCGCAGACTACTTAAATGAAAAAGTAAGACGCAAAGCCATTGCCCAATATATTCATACCTTGATTTCTCAAGCGAATATAGAGGGGTTTGATTTTAGCGTGTCAGCATCACCTTTAATGCAATAATCTTACTGTTCTTGAGTTTCGCCGAAGTAACTTAGGTGAGGTGTCGGTTAGGCTCAAGAATGATGTGTTAACGGTTCAATTGCTCTATCAGCAAATGCTGCATTTCGTCAGCGCATAAAGGTTTAGAAATTAAATAGCCTTGCACCATATCGCAGACGTTTTCAGTTAAAAGCTCTAGTTGTGCGGTATTCTCGACACCTTCAGCCACAACCTTTAAGTTCAAACTGTGCCCTAAAACAATAATGGCGCGTACAATCGCTAATTTTGATTGAGATGACTCTAAACCATCTACAAAGCTCTTATCTATTTTTAAGGTATCTACTGGGAAATCCTTTAAATAACTCAACGAAGAATAGCCCGTACCAAAATCATCCACTGATATTTTCAGACCCAATGATTTTAAATCATGTAAGCAACGAATAGCCGACTGAGAATCTTCCATAATCATGCTCTCGGTGAGTTCTAGCTCTAAACATTCTGGCAATATTCCGCTTTCAGATATGATGGTTTGAATCATGTCTTTTAATTCAGTATCGCGCAGTTGTCTGGGTGATAAGTTAACCGCAACATTAATCAACCCCAAACCCTCAGTGCTCCATTGCTCTGTTTGTTTACAAGCTTGTTTTAGAACAAATAAACCTAGGTCGGTAATTAAAGTACTTTCCTCAGCAATATTCACAAAATCTGCGGGTGTCACTAAGCCTTTTACAGGATGGTTCCAGCGCACAAGAGATTCTACAGAATGAATTTTCTGTGTATTTAAATCCATTTTAGGTTGGTAAAAAACTTCTAACTCGCCATTTTCTAGAGCGCTTCTTAGTTCGTGCTCCATTTCCAATTTTTCTCGCGAAAAAGATTTGAGGCTTTCATCAAAGATTTGAATTTGATCACCACCTTTAAACTTCGCTTTTTGAACCGCTAACGCAGCAAACTGCATTAATATCTCGATATCTTGTGCATGTTCAGGCACAAGAGCCACGCCAACGCTACAAGATAAAGCAACACCTTGTCCCGCTATTTCATAATGGTTTTGAGTAACCGTTTCAAATAAGCGCTGAGCAAATTTGTGTATATTAAATGTAGGGCTGCACCCGACAACACAGCCAAATTCATTACTCCCGACTCTGGCTAAAATATCGACTTTTTGGATATTCTGGGATAAGCGTGCCGCAATATCGCAAAGAAGTTGGTCCGAGGCTTCATGACCAAAACTATCGTTAAACTGTTTGAAACGGTCTATGTCGAGCATAACCAAAGCAAATGGCATGCCTTCATCTCTGTAGCGAACTAATGCTCTATGCAGTTGGTCTTTAAACTGAACGCGATTCGCGAGTTTGGTTAAGTCATCATAATTTAATAAATAGTCTAATTTTTTATCTGCGGCTTTTCTAAACGATAAATCAGACACCATTCCTGCATAATATTTGATGGCACCTTGTTCATCGTGAATTGCATTTATCTGCGTCCATTGCGGGTAGTAATCACCTTGAAATCTTTTTTCTAGTAATTCGCCTTGCCACTGATCTTTCGCCTGAACTTGCTGAAAAATTTCGGCATAGACCTGCTCGCGTTTAGGGGTATCACTAATATCTTGAATGCGTTTACCACTTAGAAATGCTGCTTCATAGCCCATTATTTTGGCTAAAGCCGGATTGACAGATAAAAAACGATATTGAGGGTCAAGTACAAATACACCTTCAGAGGTATGATCGACAACAGATTTAGCGAGCCTAACTTGTTCATCACGGATGACTTCTGATTGAATGTTCCGGCGTGTGCCTAATATTCTGAGTGCCTTGCCTTTATTGTCGATATCAACAACTTTTCCGCATTCTTCTATCCATAACCAAGACTGGTTTTCTTGCAAAACACGGTATTGAAGGACGTAATCCGCCAGTCGCCCTTCTAAACAGGCATTTAATGTGTTTCTAACGTGCACATAATCAATCGGGTGAATCACGCGTTTCAGTGTTTTGATGATCTCATCACTAGTTTGTTCTTTTGAACCAAATACATTGATAAATTCAGATTGATAAAACTGCCCATGTAATACATCCCAGTCAATTAAACCTAAGCGCGTTGCAGACATGGCCTGAGTTAAACGTGTTTGGCTTTTGACTAATGCATCGCTGACTTTTTTTCGAAGTGCGATCTGTTCACTTAATTGGGTATTCGCATCACTTAATTCTCGGGTTCGGTCTTTCAGGCGTATCTCGTATTCAGCCTCTTTTTTTGATAACGCTTCCTCTAACGACAAACGTGCCTGACGCTCAGCAATAAAAGCATCATGATACGCATGGTTTTCAGTATCGGCAGGAAGCTTTTGAAGCAGTGATGAACGCTGTAGAAACTTTTTAATACGGCTAAGATTCATAGTTATTATTCTGGAAAGAAAGCGTACTTCAAGTATAGCCTGAATACGCTAAGCCTTTCATTAGCTTTGGATGATTCCAAAGAATTTTTTCAGAATCGTTATGACAATAAAGCAAGGAATCGACCCAATGGAAGTTTTTTTATACGGCTACTGGTATACTTTGCAAAGTATAAATGCGACTAAAAGCAGATTGATTTTAACTTTTCAAAAAAGCAATTCTCATGGATGTTTCTCATATTTTAGATGGCCTAAACGATGCTCAGCGTGAAGCTGTGGCGGCTCCAATGCAAAATTTATTGATATTAGCCGGTGCAGGAAGTGGTAAAACACGTGTCTTGGTTCATCGTATTGCCTGGTTAATTGAAATAGAACGACTTAGTCCGTCCTCGATTATGGCAGTTACGTTTACCAATAAAGCGGCTAAAGAAATGCGTGGCCGAATTGAAGAATTATTGCAGTTGCCCGGACGCAATCTATGGTTCGGAACATTTCATGGTATCGCACACCGTCTATTAAGAGCGCATTCTAGAGATGCAAATTTGCCTGAGAATTTTCAGATTCTCGATTCTGACGATCAATTACGCATTATTAAACGCATCATGCGTGAGAATCATGTAGATGAAACACGCTGGCCGCCAAAGCAAGTGCAGTCATTTATCAACGGTAAAAAAGATGAAGGCTTAAGAGCCGCTTATTTGCCACCCAGCCACAGCCAGTATGATCAGGTAATGGCTAAACTCTACTTGGCTTACGAACAGCAATGTCAGCAGTCGGGCATGGTCGATTTTGGTGAGCTGTTATTACGTTCGCACGAACTCTGGTTAAATAATCCGGCTTTACTTGCGCATTATCAAGATCGCTTTCGTTATTTGTTGGTCGACGAGTTTCAAGATACCAATACCATACAATATGCTTGGTTAAGAGTGTTGGCAGGTAATCGGATTCCGATTATGGTCGTTGGTGATGATGATCAATCTATTTATGGCTGGCGTGGCGCAAAGATTGAAAATATTCAACAGTTTGAACAGGACTTTCAACACCCTTTATGTATCAAACTTGAACAAAACTATCGTTCTACTAGTACCATCCTCAATGCAGCCAACGCCTTGATTCAAAATAATAGCGGTCGCCTTGGTAAAGACTTATGGACAGATGGCAACGAAGGCGAGCCGATCGATCTTTATGCTGCGTTTAATGAACAAGACGAAGCAAACTATATTGCCGATAGAATTGCCGCTTGGGTGAACCAAGGCCGAGATAGAAGCGAGTGCGCGATACTCTATCGATCTAATGCACAGTCACGTATTTTAGAAGAGTTTATGATTCGGCAGGGTATTCCTTATCGAATCTATGGCGGCTTGCGATTTTATGATCGCCAAGAGATTCGTAACGCATTAGCTTACCTGCGTCTGATCTATTATCGACATGATGATGCTGCCTTTGAACGTGTCGTAAACGTTCCGACTCGGGGTGTCGGTAATAAAACTATTAGCGATTTACGTGAGCATGCAAGAGATCAGTCTATTTCACTTTGGCAAGCCTGTGTTGAACGCTTGGAACTAGGCTTAATCAAAGGTAAGGCCGGTTCATCACTTAAGCACTTTATCAATATGATTGATGAATTATCTGCGCAGCAAGTCGACCTTTCGCTCGCAGAATTAACTGAGCAGGTATTGGAAAAGAGTGGTCTTAAAGATCATCACGCCAAGGAGAAAGGTGAGAAAGGTCAAGCGCGTGTTGAGAACTTAAACGAATTACTTTCGGCCACAAAAGACTACGAACCGGAAGACGATGAGCTAGGGCCTTTGGCAACATTTATCGCGCAGGCTGCGTTAGATGCTGGGGAGCAGCAAGCTGACGAACATCAAGACTGTGTTCAAATGATGACTCTCCATTCTGCGAAGGGCTTGGAGTTTCCTTGTGTGTTTTTAGCCGGTATGGAAGAAGGCTTGTTTCCGCACCAGATGTCGATGGAAGAACCAGGCAGATTAGAAGAAGAGAGGCGCCTATGTTATGTCGGTCTAACGCGTGCCATGGAAAAACTGGTCATCACTTACGCCGAGTCTCGTCGTCTTTACGGACAAGAAAAGTTTAACCCTATTTCTCGATTTGTTAGGGAAGTGCCCAGCAATCTTATGCAGGAAGTACGCATAAAGAACAGTGTATCGATGCCGGTATCTTTTGGACGTGAAGCGAGTTCGAGTTTTTCGCAGGATTCCTGTCCTTTCCAATTAGGTCAAGTGGTTCGACATCCCAGCTTTGGCGAAGGCGCTGTGCTTAATTATGAAGGTCAAGGTGCCCATGCGCGTATTCAAGTTAATTTTATTGAAAGTGGCAGTAAATGGTTAGTGCTGTCTTATGCAAAGTTAGAGGCTATTTAAGCGCTTATTTACCAAGCAAAGTAAAGAGTATCGGCTATGCTGATAGATAGCTTTTTATTTAACCATGTTAGGACAGTGTATCCATGGCATCGCCTGAAGAATTACGAATAGAACAAAAAACTCGTGCCTTAAAACTGAAAGAAGAAGCGCTTAACCGCCAAGCGCAGAATCAAACACGCACAGAAAAAAGGATGATGGCTCATCAGGAAGAAGTCGCACAAAAAGAGCGCGCTAACCGTTTAAAAGCCCAAGAGTTAGTGAAACGTGAACAAAAACTAGATGATGAAAAGCGCATTTTAGAGCGCGAAAGTGCTTCTTTACTCATTCGCCAAAACGAGATGAATGCTAAAAAGCGCGGCATCAATATCGTCATTTTGCCTGTGCTTTTAGTGGTGTGTATTGTGGGTGGTTACTTAACCTTTGATTATATGAATCAGCAAAAAGCTCAATATAATCAAATCGCCCTTGCATCTAAAAACATAGATAAACTAGCAAATATTCTGAACATGACCCAAGAACAGGTGATGGATAAATCGAGTGCGCTTCA
>MDTG01239283.1_pt1 | contig 10646 bp, 11 predicted proteins | sample 811421 | NCBI WGS metagenome assembly MDTG01 (sample SAMN05326645, study PRJNA326480) | marine metagenome | isolation source: seawater | place: Pacific Ocean: South East | collected 2011
ACCAACCTTCATACCTGCTTGTCTAGAAACTTGTTCAGCTTGTTCTGGTGATATATCAGAAGGCATCCCTAATTGCATTGGGTTTATACCTGTTATTGTTGCCTCAAAATCAACAGCGTTGTTAGGGATATTAAATTGTTTTTTAATCATGTCAACAGCTTTTCTCTCCAGCCTATCAATACCGTATTCATACTCTTTCTTAGCAGCTCTCATCAAAGAGTTACCCATCAATTGTTGGACATCGTTCATGGAAACATTTTCGTTACCAGTTTTTTGTCTAATGTTTTGTACAATCTCTTGAAAGGATTGGTCTGCTAAATTTTTAGCTAAATCGGTGTTTATTATTTCAGAATAATCGTGGTTACCATCATTAAAACTTCTTTCTACGTTTTGATTCATTCTTGCTTCAGATATTAAATTATTTTCAATTGTTTCTATTAACTCAGCTTTAGTCATCTTTGGATTCTGAGTTTCTTCAAGTATAGTAATAATTTCTGACTCTGACAAATCAATTCTATTAAAGTTATTAACCATCTTTAAAAAGGACTCAGCTGTAATAATTTTACCATTCTTTTCCCTACTTTCAGATATACTAATAGTACCATCGGTACCAATAGTTATTTTTTCTGATTCAACACCTTTATCTAACATTTGTTGTAAAGCTTTAACATCTCCACTTTTCTTAATATCATATTTTAAAACTTGGGTTTTCTCAACCTCTTTAATTGTAGCTGTGTTTTCATCAGGGTCAACCTCAAGTTGTTCTGGCTTCTTTTTCATCATTTCTTCTTCAAATTCTTCAGAATCTTTTTCATTCTCCAAATCATAAGTTACATAAGTATCTTTGGTCGCTTCACCAACATGTTCCTCATCTTGTAAAAGATACGGTTGTGCATCATCTTTTTTATTTTCATTAGACATTTTTAATTCTTTTGGTTTTAAGTTTAATACCTCTATAGCTTCATTACATATATACTTAGTTACTGTAACGGTATACATTTCATTAAATTTCTCTACTTGTTTTAAACCTCTTTTTTTATACTGTTCTTCTGTGGTGTACACTCTACGATGTTCTAAATGCCTAGTTTCAGAATCTCTAGCTTCAAGAATATGAAAAATTTTATCACTCATGTCTTATTTTTTTTTATTCAAAATCTTTTGTTATTTTATTTTCTTTATATTTTAATACTAGGTCATATTCGTAAAGTTGTTCGTCAACCGATTCTTTAGTATCCCCAAAATTGAATACTCTACGCCTTTCGGGTATTTCTTCATCTTCTTCTAATTTTTCCCAACCTAACGCAATAATTCCTTCTACTGCATTATAAATATCACGAACACCATCCTCCTGCACTAATTCTAAATCAAATTCATCAGTTTTTAATGTACCAACTACTTTAATTATAGATTCATCTGGTGATAATTCTCTAGTATCTGTCATAACAGACGACTCATACCAACTCTCATCCCATTCCCAATCTACTGAATTCGAAAAGAGGAACTCAAAAATGTGTTCCCCTTTAAATGTTGTCCCTATTCTGTTAATATAAATTAAATACATTATTCGAACTCTACTTCATCTTCAGCTTTTGGACCTGGTAACGAGTCAGGGTCATTAGGGTCTATTGAAGGTGGTGGTGTGAATGGTCTTCTTGATGGTCTATCTTTACCAGGTGTTTTGTCTGGTGTACCAGGTTTTGTATCTGGTTCAGATGGTCTTGTATCTGGTTCTTTTTGTGGTGCTGGACTCATTTCTACGTCTTCTAACATTTCCATATCTATTTCTTGTTTTTCTTTTTTAGTTAAATCTTCACCAAAAATTTCGACAAAATCTTCGACACTGTCAACAGGTTCACCAACAAATTTATTACCTCTCATTTCACCCACTTCAATATTACCTACTGAATTTATTCTAGAAACCAATACTTTTTTGTTACCATCTACGATGTCTAAGTATATTAAAGTTTCTTCTGGGTCCTCACTTGTTTCTTTCGACCTCATCTCAACATCCATACCATATCTTCTTACAAAAGTCTCAACATCTTCATATGCCTTTTCTTGTTCGTAAGTATCCATTTTATCATTTAAGTGGTCTTCATTTATATTATCATTTTCTGACATATATTCAGTCTCATCACAATTTCTACAAGGAGGTAAACCTAACTCATCTTCAATAGTCGCGAATTCCTCTTCATCTAAAAATTCCATATCATATGGTAATTTATGACCTCTCCATTTTTCAACAGGGTCTAATTCATATCCTGGTGCCGCTGGTTTATTGTAATATCTTGATATATCACTATCAGCTTGTTTAGCTGCTCTAGTTGCTGGTGACCTATCGTAACTTTTATTATATGGGTTTGGACCATATAAAGCTTCAGCTTCAGTATTTGGTATGTCACTTGGATAATCATCTATAGTTTCTTCTATATCTAATAATAGTTCACCGTCATCCATATTTTCATCACCACCAATGTTGGGATTATCTTCATCTTGATATTCTTTATCTTCTGATTCATAAGCCGCTCTGTTTGGTGAATAATTACCTTCTTCGGAAGCTTCTTCTTCACCTTGATTACCTTGTACAACCACTTCTTCATCCATATAAGAATCGTAATCCTCATATCGATTTAAATCACCAGCCATACCAGCCATTTCCATTTCTTTATACCAATCAGAATACTCTTTTTGATTAAACTCATCACTCTCCATATAAGAATCATACCCCTCTTCAACTGTCTCATCTTCAAAATCAAAAGATTCTTCTTCAGTGTCAGTTTCTTCAGTGTCAGCCACCTCATCATTATTCTCTGATTTTTTAATGGTTCTAATAATATCTTTTTTATCCTGAGAGTCCATATCATCTAAGTCTAATGCTGACAACACAGATTTGGCTACCCATTTTTGTAAATCAGAAGAAATATCTTCAACATCTCTTAGTTGTTGACCTAACTTACCAGTGGTACTTTGAATATCTTTAATTTCGTCTTCATCATCTAATTCTAACTCCTCATCTCCAAACTCCTCAACAGACTCCTCATCTTCCCCTTCTTCATCAAAGTCGAAAGATTCTTCATCTTCTCCTCCTTCCACGGATTCTTCACCTTCCCCTTCTTCATCAAAGTCGAAAGATTCTTCTTCACCTTCTTCATCCTCACCTTCAAAATCAAAATTATCTTCTCCCTCAGTTTCTTCATCAAAGTCGAAAGATTCTCCCCCCTCTTCTTCATCAGTTTCTTCATCCTCGAAAGAAGGCTCTTCTTTAGGTTCCTCAGCTGGTGCTGGTGAAGTTTTTTTCTTCATTTTTAGAACAAACTTTTTTTCATTTAAAGACTCAGATTCTAATATATTAACATTATCTACATTGTAGTGATTGTTAATTTCCTCAAACATTAAATTCAAATGTCTAGTGGCTTTTTCAAATGAAGTGAAAGATTTTTTGTTTTTATTTGCTACACCACCTAAATAATCAAAATCAGATTCATTAATATTTTCTTTAGTGGTCGTAACTTTAATATAGTAATTTTTATTTTCTCTAACTATTGCGTAAGTGTTACCATCAACTGATTTTTTAACCAACTCAAAAGGTCTATTTTTAACACCTTCGTTAATAGTTGATTTAATATCAGCTAATTCCAACATTCTTTTTAACGTACTTTGTCTCATTATATAATATTTTTTATCTTAACCTTTTATATTCCAAGTACCATCAGTGTTAACACCATTTTGTCCTGGAGGTCCTTCAGCGAAAGCTTGTGGTTTCTTTTTACCTAATAAAAATACACTACCCGCACTTCCTGCTAATTGCCAATCACCACTAACTGTTAAATCTAAAACAATTGGTGCTCCTGTTGGTCCACCTAATGTAGTACCTTTAAAAACAAAAGTTGCTCCAGCGTCAACGTAAACTTGGTAATATGTATAAGCTGAAAAATCAGCTTGTGCTATTGTATGTAATACTGAATAACTGCTCATAATTTTTTCTTTTCTATATAAATATGTTTATTATTGTTTAAATTTATCTATTTGGTATGAATTCACTCGACTCCTCGTCATATATATAACTTTTTTGTGGTTTAATACCTTTTTCATTAAAGTTATACATAATATCGTCAAGTATTTTCCTTAAAGCCACAAAACTAACCCCATTTGGCCAAACTAGTTCAAATTCAGCTAAAATTTCAGTATCACCTTCAACATATATACTAAAATCATTGTTATCCTCCAACTCAAATGTCTCTGAATCTAAAATATTAGCTTTAGTGGAATTAAAGTGTTGGTTATCCTCATCTTTAAACAAAACGTAAATCTGCCTATTCCAAAAATCAGTCTCCTTGATATTATCAACCCAAGATAAATCTTCTGACTCATTTAAAAAAGCTGATGGTACCATATGTTTTTTTAATTTAGTCACTCTTGTCAATAATAGATATACAAAACCACCTGGTAGTACAGTTGCTGCCGTAAAACCAGCTAATTTAAGTGTATCCTTCAATTGGTCCCCTATTTGTTTTCTTTCTTCTCTAGTTAAAGTTTTATTTTCTTTAATCGAATTAACCAATAACTTGTAAGCTTCTTTAGTTTCTTCTCTTTCTTGTTTTAACTTATCTATGAAGTCAGAAAATGAGTTTTTTAATTTGTTGTATAACTTTTTAAAATCTAAGTTTGACATTACTGAATTTTCTTTAATAATTTTTGATAGGTTGATATTTGATTCTAAAGTGACTGACTTATCATAAGCTACAGTTTTTATATCATACAATCTATCTAACATACCGTTACGTCTTAAAACCTTAAAAACAATGTTTTCAACAGAAAACTCACCCCCAGACTCTAATCCAGACTGACGCATTTTTTTTATTTTTTCTTGTAACTTTTCAACCCTTTTAATTGTATCTTCATTTTCCACCTCATCCATTTCTTCATAAATCTCCTCAATCCTATCCATTAACCTATTAGATTTATCTTTAACTGATTTATCATTGAATGAAATCTTTTCCATTTTTGGTTTAGTGACCCACTCATTTTTTAAAATGGAGTAAACACCAGTAGAATGATGTTCCTCATCTATATCTTGAACATATAACTCAACATCATACCCATAAATCTTAACATCATGTTCCTTATTCCACGCTGAACTTTTAGATTTAAGGAAGTCTTGAACTAACTCTTCGTCCATTGGTAAATCATTGTAATCGATTAGTATGTGTAAATCAACATCTGAGTATTTGGACCAATTATAATTAGATAAAGAACCAGTCATAGTTACATCTTCAATATCTATATTGGGTAATTCAAGGGATTCGAAATAATCATCAGCTATTTTTAAAAGTGTTTTTCTAACTGTAGGGTCCATTTTTTCATCTTCATCCCAAATCTTAGGATTAAGTTCGTCTTGTACTTTAAAACCAGATAAATCAATCTTCCTAGTAGCTTGTTCAATTTCTTTCTCATTTATTTCCATATTCATAAATATCTTAATATTTATTAAATGTAATGAGAAATACTATTAAGAAAATATTAAAAGAAAATGATTTTGATTGGGCTAATAATGTTGAACCTATTAGTACTGAAAAAATTAAATCTGAAATTGAACATATAGCCGACTACGGAATTTCTAATCACCAAATATCAATTACCGCTAAAAAAGTGTACAAGTTAGGTTTACTAGGTAGAGGACTTGATATTTTTGTTGGTATATTAGAGGATATATCGGAATCATCTTTTGATGCTGGTACACAAACGGGTTGGGAAGAAGGACACCGAGAGGGTTGGAGAGAGAAACATTATGAGTGTCAAGAAGACGAAGAAGAGATTAGACAAGAGGGTTATCAAGAAGGTTATGATGAAGGTTATGAAGCTGGTTCTCAAACTGAGAAAGAAGAGATGGAACAGTACCACCAAGAACAAATGGAAAAGGAAGCTAAACTAATTTACAAACAAGCCTTTGAAGATGGTAGAGCTTACGAAGCTGAATTAGATACCGAAGATTATGAAAGAAGACAATCTGGTTTTAACCCATATGACTACGATGGGGATTATGAGAACTAAAATTCAATATATTTATTAAAAAAGTGAGTAATGACTAAGAAAACTATAAAATTAACTGAAAAACAATTACAAATGTTAACCGAAACTAGAATTAATGAGGTTACAGCGATTGATATAGCTAATGTGTTAAAAACAATTGGTTGCACGGGTGAAAGTATTAAAAAGTTAATATCTAAAGAATTATCTAACTTCGGTTTTGAAGAAGTTAACATAAAGTTTTTAGGTTATGGTGAGAATAGAAAAGATTTGATGTATATAGTTCACACTGAAGGCCCAATATTCGTTATAGACACTAAAAGTAAATCTGAAGCTGAACCACCTTGTATGGAAGTAACTGATGTTATTGCTTATGTAAAAGCTTAAGTAATGGATAGATTAATAGACTTGTTAGAAAAGTTTGGGATAGAAGTAGTTCTATTGTTAGGTTTCTCATACGCTTTCTACAAGTTTTTTTTCTTTAGTATTAGAGAAGTTAAATGGGATTTCACAAAAAGACACGATGTCTTAAAAAACGAACTAGAAAAAATCAATAGACAACTAACTAAGATTAATACACAAATCAAAAAAATCGTTGAGGATATAGATAATAAAAATAAGAAATAAGAAAGAATGAAAAAGTTATTTTTTTTAATTATGTTTCTTTTTTCCCTCACCAAAGTACACAGCCAATCGGTTATTTGCCATCCAGACACACCAATTGAAGAGTGTTTAGCTGTTTACATGGCTCTTAATGAATATATAGATGATACCAACGTTACTGTTATATATAATAGTAATGTTCCTCTATACCCTAGTTTTGGTGGTATAACTTGGAAATACCATAAACATTTATATGTTATTTCTTTGAACATAAGTGAAGGGGATAAGTACTTAAGGTTGTGGACTATATTCCATGAGGTTGGTCATGTCATAGATTTATACAATAATGTTTTACAACAACAACCTATAAGATGGAAGGGTAAGGTGATGGACGGAGATATGAAATGGAAAGACAGACCTTGGGAAAAGAGTGCACAGAGATGGGCAAAAAAAATGTGGAAAAAGTTTGTTTTAAAACAAGACCCCAACCACTTGGATATTAAAGACTTAAAAAAATTAATAAAAGATAAGCCTTCTTGTTTGAAATATTAAGGTTTCTTATGTTCGGCTATTTGCTCTTTTAAATCTGTCACATCAATAGAACTAATTTTTTCAAAATCATATTTAGTCATTGTTTTATTAAAAACAGAACCTTGGCTCTCAGAAATCTCAAACCTAACATAATCTCTATTTAGAATATCTTTATAAAGGTACCTAGTACCAGCCTTAAAAGTTAATTGTAAGGTTTTTTTAGACTCATCGTATTCAGATAACAATATATTAGATGAATCTATCAAACACTCAATAACCCCATTTTCTTTTTCTATTTTTTTAACTACTGCCATATTTTATAAGATTTAATTTTTTTAAGTTCAATAACTTTACCTACAATATTATCGTCATTAATTGTTTCTATAATAGCATAACCAGCATCCATTCTCATAAATGAGTTTTCATAATCTATTCGATAAGTACCACCACTAAATTCATCCCCTTCTGGGTCATTTGTTATTACTAAACTTATATTAAATAATTGACCATACTGTATACCAAACTTTTCCATATTATTTTTCTTTAATTATAATACTTATTAAATAATTTGTCAAATAATTTGTTTTAATAATAAATTATCTATATATTTGTGATAACAATGAAACCAATAGGTAAAAAAATTAAACTAATACTTAAAGATTCATTTGTAGAATCTGTTAGATTAAATGGTAGTAAAATTGAACCAGAACATATAATATTAGCTTTATTAAATGATGAAGATAATAACGTTGTTGAGGTTTTACTTTCTATGGATTTAGATGTTGAAGATTTAAGTTCTAAATTAGAAGGTTATTTAAGATTAAAAATAAAAACACCACAGTTTAAGAAAAAAATATTACCTTTGAGTGATAGTTCTAAGGCTATTATAAGTAAAGCTGAGTTAGAGTCTGATAAAATAGAAGATGATTTTGTTAGTGAAGAACACCTAATGTTGGCTTTATTGAAAAACAAAAACCTTGATTGTACAAAATTTTTATTAAATCAGGGTTTAGATTATGAAAAATTTAAAGTAATATTATTACAAACAAAAAAAGAAATAAATATGAACACATCGGAAGAGTTTGAAGGAATGGAAAACCTAAGAGGAAGTAACAAGGGAAGAAATAGTAAATCCAAAACACCAATATTAGACAATTTTGGTAGAGATATCACAGAAGTAGCTGCTAAAGGGGGTATAGACCCAATCATTGGTCGGTGTAAAGAAATAGAAAGAGTATCTCAAGTTTTAAGTAGGAGAAAAAAGAATAATCCAATATTAATTGGTGAACCTGGTGTAGGTAAAACAGCTATTGCTGAAGGTTTGGCTTTAAAAATCACTCAAAAAAAATGTCCGAGGATATTGTTTGGTAAAAGAATTGTTGCTTTAGATATGGCCCAATTAGTTGCTGGTACTAAATATAGAGGTCAGTTTGAAGAAAGATTAAAAGGTATTATGGGTGAGTTGGAAAAGGCACCAAACGTAATACTATTCATTGATGAAATACATACAATGATTGGTGCGGGTAACGCTTCTGGTTCACTTGATGCTTCTAATATTTTAAAACCAGCCTTAGCTAGAGGTGAAGTTCAATGTATTGGAGCGACAACTTTAGATGAGTTTAGAGAAAACATAGAAAAAGATGGGGCTTTAACTAGAAGATTTCAAAAAGTACAAATTGACCCACCGTCAACTGAAGACACCTTAATAATCCTAGATAATATCAAAGATAGATACCAAGACCACCATAAAGTGTCTTATAGTGATGAGTCCATTGAGGCTTGTGTTAAATTAGCGGATAGGTATATAACTGACAGAGAACAACCAGATAAATCGATTGATATTTTAGATGAAGTAGGTGCTCGTTCCCAAGTTAATATAGAACCACCGAAAGCTATTTTAGATTTAGAGAAAAAGATAACCAACATTGAGAAACAAAAAATAGATGTTGTTAAATCTCAAAGATATGAAAAAGCGGCTAAATTAAGAGATGAAGAAAGATTGTTAAAACATGAATTAGATGTTGAGACAAAATATTGGACGGACAACTTGGATTCTTTGAGGAAGGAAATAACAGAAGAAGATGTTGCTAATGTTGTGTCTATGATTACAGGTATACCAGTAACAAAAGTTGGTCAGGATGATTTAACTAGACTTAAAAATATGGCAAAAACTTTAATGGGTAGAGTTATCGGCCAAGATTCAGCTGTTGAACAAGTATCTAAAGCTATTAGAAGAAATAGGATGGGTATAAAAGACCACACCAAACCTATTGGTTCCTTTATTTTCTTAGGGCCAACTGGTGTTGGTAAAACACATTTAGCTAAAATGTTGGCTGAGGAGATTTTCGGTACTTCAGATTCAATAATTAGAATGGATATGTCTGAATACATGGAAAAACATTCAGTCTCTAAATTAGTTGGAGCTCCTCCTGGATATGTTGGATATGAAGAAGGTGGACAATTAACAGAAAAAATTAGAAGAAAACCTTATTCGGTTGTTTTACTAGACGAAATTGAAAAAGCACATCCTGATGTTTTTAATATAATGTTACAAGTTCTTGATGAAGGTCATTTAACAGATGGTTTAGGTAGAAAAGTTGATTTTAGAAACACTTTAATCATAATGACTTCAAACGTTGGAGCCAGAAAATTACAAGATTTTGGAACTGGTGTTGGTTTTGGGACAAAAGCTAAAATAACAAATCTGGAAGAGATTAGGAATAGTGTTATAGAAGAGTCAGTCAAAAAAGCTTTTTCACCAGAATTTTTAAATCGTTTGGATGATATTATTATATTCAAATCTTTAGATAAATCTGATATAGGTAAAATAATTGATATACCCTTAAAAGAGTTAAGGAATAGAATGTTAGAACTTGGTTATAAGATTAAAATTTCGGCCAAAATGAAAACACACTTAGTTGAAACTGGTTATGATGAGAAGTATGGGGCTAGACCTTTAAATAGAGCTATCCAAAAGTACGTTGAAGACCCAATAGCTGAAAGAATGTTAGATGGAGATTTAAAAGAAGGTGATACAATTAAAATAGGTTATTCCAAAGACGATGTCACAGTTGATGTGGTAAGTTCATAAATAAAAACCTCCGAAAGGGGGTTTTTTTATGCCTAACAAATTATCCTAGAGTTTGTTTGACTATCTAGTATATTAATAATTAACTCTTCTCTAATGGGTACTATTAGTGTACAGGTGTCATCTAAAAAATCAATTTTAAACTCACCCCTAAAAACACCGGCTTGATTTGTTTCCTTTTTACTGAACTTATAACCTATATAATACTCAACATCTGTACCACATAAATCATCTTCAACAGGTATAATTAAAGCTTGTTTATTAAAAACTTTATACTTACAGCTACTACAATTCATTTCTTTCATTGAAAAAGTTATTGCCGCATTTTCTAAATCTTCGAAAATCTTTTTATAATCATTCCTACCATCATTATTAACTTTCATTTTAAGTATGGGTA
>MDTG01038099.1_pt1 | contig 10645 bp, 12 predicted proteins | sample 811421 | NCBI WGS metagenome assembly MDTG01 (sample SAMN05326645, study PRJNA326480) | marine metagenome | isolation source: seawater | place: Pacific Ocean: South East | collected 2011
TATATGGTGGATTTATGGCAACCAGACAAGGAGTTAAGCTAATTGAGTACAATGCTCGTTTTGGAGATCCTGAAGCAATGAATGTTTTATCAATACTAAAAACTGATTTTATTGATATATGCAAAAATATTATAAATGGTTCTCTTAATAAATTAAATATTGATTTTGAAAAAAAAGCAACAGTTTGTAAATATTCTGTTCCTGAAGGATATCCTGAAAACCCCATAAAAAACAAACCAATTAATGTTTCTAACGTAAAAGAGAATCTCTTGTTTTATGGCTCTGTTGATTTTAAAAACAACTCACTTGTTGAGTCTGGAAGTCGAACAGTTGCTATTGTTGGAAAAGCACGTTCAATTTTCAAAGCAGAAAAAATAGTAGAAAAAGAAATATCATTAATTTCAGGCCCACTGTTTCATAGAAAAGATATTGGTACCGAACCAGTTATTAAAAAACGTATTGAACATATGAAATCATTAAGATGATCAAACTAGGTGTTTTAGGCTCAACAAAAGGAACAGACCTAGAGCCAATCATTAAAGCAATTAACCAAAAAACCTTAAAGGCTAAGGTCTGTGTTGTCGTTTCTAATAAACCCAAGGCATATATTTTAAAAAGAGCCAAATACAACAATATTCCCTCATATTATATTTCAACAAAAAATAAAAGTAGAACAAATTTTGATTCTGAATTAACAAGAACTTTAACAAAGTACAGCGTTGATTTAGTCTTATTAATAGGTTTTATGAGAATTTTATCATCAAGCTTTTGTAAAAAGTGGAATAAAAAAATTATTAATGTACACCCCTCTTTATTACCAAGGTATGCTGGGGGGATGGATACTGATGTGCATAAAGAAGTTATTAAAAATAAAGATAAAACCACAGGGTGTACTATTCATTTTGTTACAGAAAATTTAGATGCTGGCCCTATTTTGATACAAAAAAAATGCCAAGTTAAGAAAGAGGATTCTATTAATTCTCTTAAAAGAAAAGTTCAAAAATTAGAAGGCGAAGCCTTTATTGAAGCCATCCAAATGCTAAGTTAATCAACAAATGAAAGAGAAAGATCAAATTATAAAAAAGATTAATTATCGAAGCTCTAATACTTTACTAAAAGCTCTTGGTATAGAGATCACAGATATTGGAAATGATTTTGTAAAAGGGAAAATGCCTGTAAATCATAAAACAAAACAACCCTTTGGAATTCTTCATGGCGGTGCAAGCGTCGCTCTTGCTGAAACCCTTGGAAGTATTGGTGGCGGATTACAAGTAAATCAAAAAACCCATGGAGTTGTTGGAATTGAAATTAACGCAAACCATCTTAAATCAATAAAAACCGGTTGGGTTTATGGAAAAGCTACGGCAATTCGAATTGGAAGAAAAATTCAAGTTTGGGAAATATACATAAATGATAAAGAAGGAAACATTGTCTGCATAAGCAGATTAACATTAGCTGTAAAAACAAAAAAATGATTAAAAAACCATTTTTAAATAAAAGAGCAATAAAAGTTAAAAGAGCCCTTATATCTGTTTATGATAAAACTGGGGTTATAGACCTTGTTAAAAATCTTACAAGTTTAAATATAGAAATTCTTAGTACTGGCGGTACCGCCAACTTAATTCGTAAATCAAATCTACCAGTATTAGATGTTAGTGATTATACAAAGTTCCCTGAAATAATGGATGGAAGAATTAAAACAATTAATCCTTTAATCGAGGGTGGAATTTTAGGATTAAGAGATAAACATAAGTCTGATGTAGAAAAAAATAATATAAAATGGATTGACTTAGTTATTTGCAACCTATACCCTTTCTCTAAAACAATAGCTCAAAAAGATTGCACTATGGCTTTAGCATTGGAAAACATTGATATTGGTGGACCAACAATGATTCGATCAGCTGCTAAAAATTGTGGTTGGGTGTGCGTAGCGACCGATCTATCTGATTATACAATTATCCTTTCCGCATTAAAGTCAAAAGGTGAAATATCATTTAATATAAGACAAAAATTATCTTTAAAGGCTTTTGGTCATACAGCGCAATACGATACAATAATACATAACTATTTAAAAAAAGATGAACTTTCTAATAATTTATCCCTAACTTTTGTTAAACATTCAAATATGCGATATGGTGAGAACCCACATCAAAATGCTGCTGCTTATCAAATTCCAAATGACAATTCAAACAACATCTTAAACGCCAAAATTCATCAAGGGAAACAATTATCGTATAACAATATTATGGACTCTGATGGTGCTCTTAATTGCCTCAAGGATTTTTATGAGCCAGCTTGTGTAATTGTAAAACACGCAAACCCTTGTGGTGTTTCTACAGGAGAAAGTTTATTGCAAACCTATAAAAATGCTTTTAACGCTGATTCTATATCTGCATTTGGTGGTATTATAGCACTAAATAGAACCTGCTCTAAAGAAGTGGCTATAGAAATTTCAAAGGTCTTTGCAGAGATTGTTATCGCTCCTAAATATGATAGTGAATCTTTAGAAATATTTAAAACCAAAAAAAGTTTACGAGTACTTCAAACAAAAAAATTAAAGAAGCGTTCTTCTAAGTTGGAAATTAGAAATATTGATGGAGGGATTTTAATTCAAGACACAGATACTAAATCTTTAAAAACAAACGATTTAAAATTTGTAACGAAAAGACTTCCAACAAAAAAAGAACTTAAAACAGCCCTGTTTGCATGGAAAGTACTTAAGCACGCTAAATCAAATGGAATCTTAATTGCAAAAAACAATACAACTGTTGGGCTTGGCGCTGGTCAAGTTAGCCGCGTTGATGCGGTACATATGGCTCTAAAAAAAGGAGGAAATAAAGTTAAGGGAGCTGTTTTAGGATCTGATGCTTTCTTCCCTTTTAGAGATAGCATTGATGCAATAGGGAAAACAGGTATTAAAACAGTTATTCAACCAGGAGGATCAATAAGAGACGCAGAGGTTATTGAAGCATGTAATGAATATAATATTTCAATGATTTTTACAGGGACAAGATGTTTCAAACATTAATTTTACTATCAATTAGAATAACCCTAACACAAGTCTAATATTATTTAAATAAAATTTTAAACCAAAAAATGAATAAAGATCAAACATTTACCCTTTTAAAAATCCTTGGAGTATTTACAGCTTTATATTTATTCCTCGTTGGTATTAGTGGCATGTCATCAGCAATAAAACATATGGGCTCTGATGTGGCTGATTCTATTTTTACAACTACAAGTAATCCAGTAGTTGCTTTATTTATTGGTGTATTCTCAACCGTCCTTTTTCAAAGTTCATCTACAACAACATCTTTAATAGTTGGGTTAGTCAGCAGTGGCACCCTTTCTCTAGCTGGCGCTGTGCCAATGGTAATGGGTGCAAATATTGGAACAACGGTTACAAACACGATCGTTTCAGTTGGTCATATAAACCAAGGAAAAGAATTTAAAAGAGCATTCGCAGCCTCTACAGTACATGATTTTTTTAATATTTTAGCAGTACTAATACTGTTTCCGCTTGAAATGGCATTTCATGGAATTCAAAAAACATCAGAATGGTGTGCTAATTTAATATTTGGAAGAATAGATAATGTTGATGTTTTACAAGCAAAAAGCCCCATAAAAATTGCGGTAAAATCTGGATCAAAATTCATTGAAAAAGTTTCTTTTGACAATGATCTTATTTTTCTAGTTATAAGTGTACTTATAACTTTTTTAATGCTTTATACAATAGTAAAACTTTTGAAAAGCTTAGTCTTAGAGAAAATTGAAGCATTTTTTGATCAATATATTTTTAAAACAGCAATAAGAGCAATTCTTTTTGGTGTCATACTTACCATAATGGTACAAAGCAGTTCTATTACAACTTCTCTTGTTGTCCCATTAGCTGGCGCAGGTGTTTTAAGTTTAAAAAAAATATTCCCATTTACCCTAGGAGCAAATATTGGAACAACAATTACAGCTTTATTGGCTGCTCTTACAGGTACAGTTTCTGCATTAGTTGCAGCTGGCTGTCATTTGTTTTTTAATATTTTTGGTATTTTAATTATTTACGGGATAAAACCATTAAGGGAAATACCTCTAAGGTGTGCTTCTCTAATATCAAATTATGCTGTGAAAAACAAATTAATACCTATTATTTATTTAATAATTATGTTCGTTTTAATTCCTCTCACTATTATTTTGTTAAATAATTAAATTAACTTTATAAAAAAAGGAACTATATGGCAATATTCAATGAAATTGTAAATTTATGGAAGTCAGACGATCTTCTTTCTCAAGCTTGGACAGAGTCCTATGACATGATTCGTTTATCAAATGAAATGTTTGAAAAAGCTGTTTTTTATATACGGAATGGTGGTGAAAAAACAAAAATAAAAGCATTAAAAAAAAGAGACCGGGAAATAAACAATTTTCAAATGGATGTTAGAAAAAAAGTTGTAACACATTTTGCAATTTCAAAAGATATTCAACATTTACCAAATGGACTTGTACTATTAAACATTGTTGTTGATATCGAACGAGTTGGTGACTATACAAAAAACATTTTAGACCTTGCCTTAAACCATCCTAATAAAATTATATCTGAAGAAGTCTCTTCTGACTTAAATGATATTGAAAACGAAATAATAGAGCGTTTCAATAAAACTATAAACTCTCTAGACAATCAAGACAAAGATTCTGCTAATGAACTTTTGAAAACATATAAAGATAGCCTCGCTACAAAATCAGATATTATCGTTAATAGTTGTATATCGGGGAACTTAAACTTTGAAGACATTGGTAAGACTACTTCTGTTGCCTTATATGCTCGATATTTAAAACGTGTTGGAGCTCACTTAAAAAATATTACAACAACTATTGTTAACCCATTTGAATATATAGGATATAAGCCCCCTAATTAAAAAATAATTTAATTTCGGCATCTTATAATTAGGAATCCATTATGAAAATAAAACTACTCCAGATTTTAGTAAAATTTATATTTGTTTTAATTTTGATAGACCTTACAGAGGCAAACAACACCAAGTGGTTTGGAAACTTAAGATATAGAGCCTTACAAGATAAAAACACAAACGAAGGCACTTGGTCATCTGTGTCTGAGATGCGATCTCGTTTAGGCTTTCTGATAGAACTTGAAAATCTTTCTTCTTCCTTTATTCTTCAAGAATCTAAAACAATTGGAGATGAGGCTAATTTTTCTGGGGTTACCGCCAGGCCCCCTAGCCCATTCTTATACGAGGTATCTTTTAAAGTAAAAGAACTACTTGGGTATGACCTGGTCCAATTTGGTCGTTTTGAGCTAGCGCTAGGAAATCAACGAATTATTTCTAAAAATAATTGGAATAATGTTGGTAGAGCCTTTGAGGGCTTCTTGTTAACTAAAAAATTATTTAAAAATATTTATTTAAAAGGTTTTTCTTTAGGTATAAATGAACAAAATAACCAATACCATGATGATCGCAAAGATTCATGGTTAAATGGAATATATTTATCATCTAAAATTATACAATTAAAAAAATCTTCTTACGAGCTATATTTTATTGATTTTAGAGACAGCCTTAAGACAAATGCTTATGCAACAATAGGAGGTAGAATAGATGCAAACCTTAATAGTTTTAATGTTGAAAGTGAATATGCAATCCAAACAGGTAAACACATTTCTTCCGCAAGCCTCCTATCTTTAAATTTTAGTTTTAACCCCAACAATGTTTCTTTCTTAAATCAAATTACTATTGGTTTTGATCATATTTCTGGAGATAACAATGAAACCGAAAACCTAGAAGGTTTCTCAAAGTATTTTGGCGCCAGACATAAGTTTCATGGATTTTATGATTATAAAGAACATAAAAGTTTTATGGGCCATGATCATAGTGGATTAGCCGAGCTGAATATAAAAACTAGATTAAACTTTTTATTTAAATCTAAATTATTAATTTCAATACATAACTTTAAAAGTGGTATTAATGACAAAAGCCATGGAAATGAAATAGACTTTATAATTAAACGAAGTCTTTCAGAATATCTTACTTTTGAATCAGGTTTTATATTTTATAAACCTACAGAAGACGATAATTTATTGCCTTTTTCTTATTTAGCCTTAACTGCAAATTTTAAATAATTTTTTTTACATTTTTCATAATAAAAAACATTTCTTGAGCGATATTAAAACAACACTGATCATAAATTCTTTTTTTTAGAACCGACCCTTCAGAAAACCTAGGGTCTTTGTAAGGAATAAAAATCTTTTTGTCGGCTCCCTTTACGACTGGACATTCTTTATCAGCCTCAGAACAAGTTATTATTGAAATAAAATTTTTGTTAGGGTTATAATCAGAGTTATATTTTTTTGAAAAACACCTTAAACCAGAATCATCTTTAGAACTTTTTATTAAATAAAAAATTTTTTCTCTTTCATTGTTTTTTTTTACTTCAAGTCCAGCTCTTTTCAAAGAGTCAATTGCATTTAAGTTGAACTTAGAAACCTCTGTGCCCCCAGAAAAAGTCATTATGTTGTTTAATTTATAATACCTTGAGGATACATAAGACCACACTTGAGCTAGCTGACTACGTCGACTATTATGAGTACAAACAAATAAAAGATTAACTTTATTTTTATTGATAGATTTTTTCCTAATATATTTGGAAATACTTAATAAAAGAGATTTTCTATCATTAGAATTGTTTTCAAGGGTGCTTATTATATTGTTTATATATTTTTTTAAAGAATCGTTCATGTTTAATTATTTATTTTAAAAAGTAAAGTTTGATTCTTTTTTTAATATCTTATAAATCGAAAAAGCACCCACACCACCAAATAACTGCCCAAGAAAAAAATACATAAAAGAACTCAGGGAAATTCCTGTGAAAGTGTTGGTAAAAGACCTTGCTATAAGAACGGCTGGATTAGCAAAAGAAGTAGAGGGAGTAAACCAATAACCAGCCATTATATAAAGAGCTACTGCGGTTGCAACAGCCTTATTATCATTATCTCTAATAATTAGAATAGTTAAAACTAAACCAAATGTCGCAATTAATTCACTTATAAGCATATCAAATTCACCCCTGTGATTGTTTGAAAGCTGAAATAAATCAAGATTAAACAAAAAATGAGTAATAAGGGTAGCTACATACCCTCCAAAAATCTGAAAAAAAACATAAAAGAATAAGTTGTTTTTATCTAATTCTCCATTAAAATAAAAAACTAAACTAACAATAGGATTAAAGTGGGCTCCTGATATTGATGAAAACATTTTAATTATCACATAAAGAATTGAGCCTGTTGCAATTGTATTACACAATAATGCAATGGCCATATTCCCACTGGAAAGATTCTCCGCCATAATCCCAGATCCAATTACACATGAGGTTAATAAAAAAGCCCCAACAAACTCACATATCAATTTTTTATACTTCATTAAAAAACCAGTTTTGAATAGAAAAGCTTTATTAAACAACATGAAATTTTAAGCCATTATTTTTAGATTTATATTAGATTTATAAATAAAGAGTTTTGTTTAAAATGTTTAAAATCAAACAGGTCTAAATTTTACCTTGATTATATGAATAAACCGTATATATACTTTATTTATCATTTTAGGAGATATTAATATGAAATTATCACTATCTATTCTTTTTTCATTATCTATCCTATTTTCACAAAAAATAGATTTAAACAATACCGATTTTAATGAGCTAGAAACTATTCTTGAAAATGCTTCTAGAACTGGTCGGGTTGTAATGGTAGAAGATTTTACGGGCTTGGCCTGAGCATACTGTCCTGCTGCGAGTTTCGCACTAGATAGCCTACTACAAGTTTATCCTGAAAACTTAATGTCAATTGAATGGCATACACCTGGATTTGAAAACGATGGCTTTGAGGATTTTACTGTTGAAGAAATTAGGGACGCAAGAGGTGACATGTATGATGTAGGTGGTATCCCCCATCTTCAATGGAACGGCCTAATAGATGAAGTCGGAGGCGCTGCTAATTGTGCTTGGGAAGATATATACCCCAACAAAGAAGAAACCCTTAATGAACATTCTGGTCAAGTTGCTTCTTATAAAATTCAATTGGATGGTGACTTTGATGAAAATGATGCATCAATATTTAATTATAACGTCTATGTTTCGCTTGAATCAGACTTTAGCAATGAAAATCAATATTTAGAATTGTTTATTGCCCAAGATAGCATTCGTGGTTGGTGGAGCGCATGTAGCGAATACCACAATTGTAGATTTGTTGGAAGAGACTGGATTACCATGGAAGAAGATGAACGACTACCTCTATCCATAAACCTTAATGGCGAAATGGAAGTTTTTTCTGGATCTTTTAATATAGCAGAGTATGATGAAATGTTTACAACATGGGAAGATTCCTCTATAAATATTATTGCTGTTATTCAAAACTCAGATACATATGAACAGTATCAAGCTCAAACAGGAAATATTTTCCGCATACCTACAGATAGAGATAATGATGGTGTTCTAAATATAGATGACAACTGCCCCGATGATGCAAATTCTGGTCAGGAAGATTTAGATGGAGATCTAATTGGGGATGCTTGTGATCCTTGTAATGACCTTGTTTATATTACAGGAAACTCAAATGGAGACGTAACGGAGGCAGGAACCTATAACCCTGCAATCGATATATTTGATATTTTAACTTTTTCTGATTTTATCGATAATGAAATAACCTTATCAAACTGTACCGATATGGACTTGCTTGCTGATGAACAAATAAATCAATTTGATCTTATTGTTTTAGTAGACCTAGTAATGGCTGGCGGAAACTAAAACTTTATAAAAATCACAAAACTTAAAACCTCGCTTTTGCGAGGTTTTTTGTTTTATATTAATCTAAATCTTATTATACTCAATTATATTATAAAAAGTTTTCTGAGGATTAGATATGTTTAAAAAATCATTAATTTTATTTTTTTTATTTTCAATAATTTTTGCTCAATTAAAAGACAATAAAGTCAGTTCAATTGAAGAGTTAAGAGCCATAGTAGAAAATGCATCTAGGGCTAATCAAAAAGTATGGCTTGAAGATTTTACAGGAATACAATGAACATACTGTCCAAATGCGAGTTTCGCAATTGATAGTTTAATTCAAGACTTCCCTGGTGTTTTAAATACCATCGAATGGCATTCTCCTAATTTTACCCCTAACGGTGAAAATGAAGGAAGTGATCTTGCAACGGTAGAAACTGGATGCTCTGATGACGCACCCGAAGAAGGTCTGGTTTATTATAACAGAGCAAATTTATATGGCGTAGGGGGTATTCCACATCTACAATGGAATGGAATTGAAAGCATCGTTGGAGCAGGGGCACCATGGTGGGACAGATACGATGATTATTATCCAATGGTTGTAGATTATAGCAACCTACAAACCCCTTATGAAATTGAGATTTCAGGAGATTATATTTCAGGAAACTCTAATGTCCCTTATGAAATAACCGTTACACAAGGCGGTGGATCTCCAGGAGAAAACATTGCTCTAGAGATTGTTATTGCCGAAGACAGCCTTTATCATTTTTGGAGTTCTCCACAAGTATATCACTACACCCGCAACGTGAGTAGAAACTTTTTAACATTTGAAGATGAGTGTAAAAATATTTTATCTCTTACGAATGGAGAAACCCAAACTTTTACAGGTGAGTTTCAAATATCAGATGCTTGGGTTGGAGATAAAATAAAAATAATTACCTTTATCCAAGATTTAGATACGTATGAAATTTATCAATCAGAAATTGCAAGTGTTTCAAGAGATTTAAACCCTGATGTTGATGGTGACGGTATTGCAAACAATGAAGACAATTGCCCATCAGTTCATAACTTTACTCAAGAAGATTGGGATGGTGATGATATAGGAGATGCCTGTGATTTCTGTAATGACATTGCTAATATCCCTGGAAACGTTAATATAGATGCAACAGGTGAAGAAATTGAACCAATAATAAATGTTATGGATATATTGGCCTTTGCTGATTTACTAGACGATAGCAGCTTAGCAAATGAATGCCAATCTTTAGACCTGCTAGAAGATGGAGAGGTCAACCAATTTGACTTAATTGTTTTAATTGATATGGTTATGGCTGGGAGCTAAGAGATTAATTAAAAATCGATTAACTTTGGAATAATTCCATTTTGATCTTGGTAATGTTTTATTTTATAATCACCAGAACAAATTCCATGATTTTCATCAGGCAATAATGCGGCTATTCTAGACATCATTTCTTTCGCATTTTTTTTCATCTGAATGGTTTTTTCTGTTTTATTCCCTGATAAATTAAATGGGCCAAATGGCTTTCCAATATTTATTCTTACTCTGGATCTAATTCCTCTAAAAATGTCTTCCCATGCTGTTTCTGCGCCATATACTGACATCGGGACAATTGGAACATTACCGATACTAGATAAATAAACTGCACCGTTTTTTGGCTCCCTTAGTTCTCTTGTTGTTGAAGTTCCTTCAGGGAAAATACCTAGAATATCACCATTTTTGAAAACTTGTTTCGCTAATTTAATGGTTGATGGCGCAAGGTTTTTCCTATCAATAGGAATAAACCCATACAAATAAACAAACCACATAAAATGTTTTTCTATTTCTTGATCACTTGCCGCTAAAAAA
>MDTG01097076.1_pt1 | contig 10645 bp, 9 predicted proteins | sample 811421 | NCBI WGS metagenome assembly MDTG01 (sample SAMN05326645, study PRJNA326480) | marine metagenome | isolation source: seawater | place: Pacific Ocean: South East | collected 2011
CTCTCCACCTCCTTCTATTACCTGGCACTCACACATTGCACAAGTCCCACCACCACCACAGGCAGATGGCAAGAAAACTGACTGTCCTGCAAGCGCACTTAATAGGGTGCTACCTGGACGCGTAATAATATTTTTTTCTGAATCTCCATTGATCTCTATGGTTACGTCTCCTTGAGGAAGTAACTTACTTTCAGCAAAGTTTAAAATAAGTACTAACATGAGTACTAGCCCTGAAAACACTGCTACACTTAAAAATATCTGTTCGATCATAAGTCAATTCCTGAAAATGCCATGAAGGCCATTGAAACTAATCCTGTTAACAACATGGTTATACCTACTCCTCTCAATTCAGATGGTACGTTTGAATATCTAATCCTATGCCGTATAGCTGCCATTGATGCAATGGCCATAAAAAACCCAATACCTGAACCAAATCCGTATACAGTTGACTCTATAAATGTATATTCTCTTTCTACGAGGAACATAGAGCCACCTAATATTGCGCAATTTACAGCAATTAGTGGCAAAAATATTCCAAGACTGATGTAAAGTTTTGGGGCAAAACGATCTAATGTCATTTCAACTAACTGAACCATTGCTGCAATAACAGCTATGAAAATGATACTATTTAAAAAACTGAGATCGATTGGCTTAGACCCGTTGATTCCGTATTCTGGGTTTAGCCAGGCGAGTGCTCCATCTTTTAGTAAATAGTTATGAATTATCCAGTTAGCAGGTGCAGTAATTGTCAAAACAAATATAACCGCAAATCCTAATCCAATTGAGGTATCAACTTTTTTTGATATTGCGAGAAAAGAACACATACCAAGAAAGTATGCAAGAAGTATATTTTCAATGAAAATTGCTTTAGTAAGTATACTAATATAATGTTCCAATGTTCAGCTACTCCTCTTCAACTCCACTAAAAATTCTTTGAGCCCATACAATTAATCCCAGGATAATGAATGCTCCAGGTGAAAGAACCATAAGACCCATATTCTGGTATCCTGCTGCATAAAATGATTCTGGAACCACTGGTAAGCCGTAGACGGTACCCGAACCAAGCAGCTCTCTAAAGAATGCAACAGAAATTAATATTCCTCCATATCCCAGACCATTTCCTAATCCATCAAGGAAAGATTTCCCAGGTGCATTTTGCATTGCAAATGCCTCAGCTCTACCCATGACAATACAATTAGTGATAATTAAAGCAACGAACACAGATAATTGCTTACTGATATCATACATGTATGCCTGCAAAATTTGATCAGTTAGGATTACCAGACTCGCGATCACTGAAAGTTGGACAATGATTCTAACTTTTCCAGGTATCATTTTACGAAGGATCGAGATCACTGTATTGGAGATTGATAAAACGGAAACAACAGCCAGTGTCATTACTACTGCAGTACTCAACTGAACTGTAACAGCAAGAGCAGAACAAATACCTAGTACTTGAAGACTAATGGGATTGTTTTTCATCAACGGATCCGTAAGTGCTTCTTTTGACTTATTATCCAGTAATGCCATTATACCTCTCCGCTCCTAATCTTTTGAAAAAAGGGTTCGTACTTTTTCAAGTCATCGACCAAGAAGGATTCTAATCCTTTGCTTGTAATTGTCGCTCCTGATATACCATCAACCTCATATTGGCTATTTGGATCTGCTTTACCTTTGACTACTCTGATTCCAACTAAATTGCCTTCATCATCAACAAATCTTTTTCCTATGAAATTATTTTGGAACCATGGTTTTTCAACTTCTCCACCAAGTCCGGGTGTTTCTTTGTGAGCATAAAAGGTAATCCCTTTGGCTGTGATGCAATCTGGATCGACTGCAAAATATCCATAGAGAGTTGACCACAAACCCTTTCCTGATATTGGAATCGCATAACCATTAACTTTACCATCTCTTTTATCAACATAAATCGGAAAACTTTCATTATCAGTCTCAGTGTTGATGGATGCTGGGTCCGTATTTGTGCGATCGCCATAGGAGTCCAGAACGTAAGCATCAATATTTTGTTCAAATAACTTAGTTATGTCATCAGATGACCACGTATTTTCACCGTCAGGTTTATATCCCAATGATGCAAGTATATTTTTTTTACTATCATTTTCCACATTGAGCTCTTGAGTCTCCTTTAAAGTCCCAGCAGCAACAGACAAAAACCCTCCTAGAACGATTGTAACCACAGAGGTGAAGATGATTGTATACGAATTACTGTGCATATCTAGCAAGTCTCTTTTTAATATTACCTTGAACAATAAAATAATCAATCAATGGTGCAAATGCATTCATTAATAGTATAGCCAACATAATTCCCTCTGGATAAGCTGGGTTAATACTACGGATTATGACCGTTAACATTCCAATGAGAATTCCATATATCCACCTGCCTCTATCTGTATGTGCGGCTGTGACTGGTTCTGTTGCCATAAAAACGGTTCCAAACATAAAACTACCCATCACCAAATGATAATGAGGTGGTATGGTTAACATGGCATTGGATGAATAAGGTGCCAATAGATTCGTAATTAGGGCCATTATTGTCATTCCAAACACAGAACCAAGCATAATTCTCCAGCTTGTAATACCAACAAGTATTAAAAATAAAGCACCTAGCATAATGAGCCATTTGTTTGTCTCACCAATAGACCCAGGGATCCATCCCATAAACATGTTAAGCCAGGAATAATCAAACGCAAGATTCTTGCTGGCTTTATCCAGTAAATCAATTGCATTAGCATTGACTTGCCCTGCAGGAATACTGAGCGCAGTGGGACCAGAATATCCATCAGGCGCTAATGCCCAAACCTTATCTCCAGAAATATCTGCTGGATAGGTAAAATAGAGAAAAGCTCTGGCCATTAATGCAGGATTAAATATATTCATCCCAACGCCACCAAAGATTTCTTTACCTATTACTATTCCAAAGCTAGTGGCCACCGCAACCTGCCACAATGGTATTGAAGGAGGCAATGTTAACGGTATGAGTGCACAGGTCACAAGAAATCCTTCGGAAATAGGATGCTTACGTACAACTCCAAAAAGTAACTCCCAAAAAGCACCTGACATGAATGTTACTGCGATTATGGGGAATATCGTTATGAGTCCGGTGATAAGATTTTCTGACCAAGTGGTATCTAAACCATACGTTAATGATTTTTGGTATCCTATATTTAGAGCTCCAAAAAGGTAGCAGGGAATCAGAGAAAGAACCACTAAAATCATTACTCTTTTGATATCGACACTATCTCTAATGTGAGGTCCTGATTCATTTCTCTCATCAGTGCTGAATAATATAGTGTCAGTTGCCTCAAAGATTGGGGCTAGGCTTTCAAATCTTCCACCGTTTTTAAACTCTGGCTCGACTTTATCTAGAATATTTCTAAGCCACTTCATTTTTATCCATCACTCTCTAATAAATCAAGCCCATCTCTTATAACTCTACCAACATCTATTTTGCTTGGACATGCAAAAGAGCAAAGGGCAAAGTCTTCATCATCACATTCCCATATGCCTAACTGTTCCATCTCTTCAATATCTTGAGCTAAAATTGCCCTGTATAAGGGATTTGGAAGAATATCCATTGGGAGCATTTTTTCCCAGGCATTAAGGGGAACAATCGCACGTAATTCACCATTTTGAGAAGTTGTAAAATCAAATTCAGTAGCTCCAGTAGATAGAAATGTATTTGTTAAACTATACTTTGTTGAGCTACTGCCTATTGCGAGCATTCCTAAAAATGGCCTTTTGACATTATCATTTATAATAGTAACTGATGAATCATAATATCCCAAATAGTCATCAGTATTTACCTTTTCCCCGGTCAAGACATCACCTGAAACGATTCTAATAAATCCATCTAATAATTGATCCTTCAACAGTGATTTGATGCTTGATCCTACTAAAGCCTCAACAGTTTGTGGTTTTGATGACCCAGATCCTCCAATAGATACAATACATCTTGGATCATAATAACCTTTTTGAAATAATCTACCAATTGTAATCACATGTTGTGCATTTACAGTCCATACAACTTCTCCAGGATTAATTGGTTTAATATGGTGTATCTGTATTCCAACATTTCCAGAAGGGTGCGGACCTGATATTGTTACATTTGTTGTATTATCAAACTCCATAGATTTGTTTGAGGTAAGATAAACAGATCCCTCGGTCAATTTACTGAGTGCGGTAAGACCTGCCTGAAATTCGTCTTTATTATCTTGAATGATCTTAAATAAGTCTACAGATAAGGGCGCAGTATTATACGCAGATATAAAAATATCTCTTGGTATTTCATCTGGATTAGCAACTTTATTAAACGGACGCTGTCTAATGAGTGGAAAAACACATGCATCTAAAATGCTGTTTATTATTGTATCACGATCAGAATTATTTAATTGCGATGAAGAGTAAGATTTGGATAAATCTGGTTCTTTATCTTCAACAGTAATCTCTATGTTTTCTATGACTCTCCTGGCTCCATATTGAATACTAGTCACAACACCGCTGGATGGGGAAGCCCATTTTATCTTTGGCTTTAGTTTATCAAAAAAAAGTGGAGATCCAGTTTCTACTTTATCTCCTTCACGAACAATTAGTTTAGGCTTAATACCTCTAAACTGATTAGGAGAAATAGATACTTTCTCAGGTAAAATACTCGAGGTAATCTCGTCGGAAGGAGTTCCCTTCATTCGCACATTGTGCCCTTTTCTAATTTTTATTTGTCTCAATTAAATTATTAGATGGTTTGAATAAAAAAGACTAATGATTTCTCAATCCAATTTGCAACTGGTGCCCAGTATATTCCTAAAAGAAGAGAAGGAATTGAAGTAGCTAAGAGCATACCAGTAACTACACCTGAAGGATTCAAAATGGATTCTTTTCTTTCTCCTTCAAAATACATCACCTTAACCACCCTGAGGTAATAATAAAGTGAAATAACACTATTTATCCCGCCTGCGATTGCAAGCCAATAGAAAGACTCACCGCCCTTAATTAAGGCTGAAAAAATATAAAACTTACCAACAAAACCAGCAGTGGGAGGTAAACCAGTAAGCGATACCATAAACAATGTCATAACTATACCTACAAATGGCATTTCCCAACCTAAGCCTTTATAGTCATCAAATAATTCACCACCAGTCTTGTTTTTTATGGTGATGACTACAAAAAATGCTCCAAGATTCATGAAAAGGTAAACTAACACATAAAGCATTATTGAATAAATTCCATGGCTTGACATTACTGGCAACGCCAGAAGCATATAACCAGCATGAGCAATACTAGAGTATGCTAGCATACGCTTTATATTATCTTGTTGGATAGCAATTAGATTACCAATAGTCATAGTTACTACAGCAATGAGACTGATAATATTAGCCCAAGGCAATTCCGAGATAGATACCCCCTCAAGACCAGTCATTGCGCCTCCATCAGACAACACCTGATTAAAAAATCTAATCATCATTGCAAGTGCTCCTGCTTTTGGTGCAACTGATAGATAAGCAGTAACTGTTGTTGGTGAACCTTCGTAAACATCAGGTGTCCAAAAATGAAAGGGAACAGCAGAAACTTTATAACCAAATCCCGCAAGAATCAAAACCACTGACAACATGATTGCAGGACCATTATCATTGCCAGAGGAAAGAAGGACGTGCTGTATTTGAAAAAAGTTAGTACTCCCTGTTAGACCATATACATAGCTCAACCCAAAAAGCATAATTCCAGAAGAAAACGCACCGTAAACAACATATTTCAAGGCAGCTTCATTGGAACGCGTACTTTGTTTTAAGTATCCAGCAAGTACAAATGACATAATGGAAACTATTTCAATTGATAGATAGACCATTACTAAGTCAATAGATGATACCATCAGAAATAGACCAAATGTAACAATACCTAGAAGAGTAAAATATTCACCCATTCTGTAATCATCTAGCTCTTTACTATAGAGACTAAAAATAGCAACTAAAATAGTTGCAATTATTATTACCATTTTGAAGAATGTCGAAAAAGGATCAAGAACAATCGCATCGGTAAATAGAGTCGTTGTTATATTAGAATCCTGTAAATAAATGGCAATGGACACGAGAACCAACCCAAAAACCAAAAGCCAACCTACTTTTCCCGAGTCTTTACTTTTTAAAAATAGATCATAGATAACTACAGCAATAATTACTACCGTGAGCAATAATTCCGGGTAAAAGTATGATAGACTTTGAAGATTATTCATTATTACATGCTTGCAAGAGTCGCTAAAGAGACCACATGATTAATTATATTGTCCATTGTAGATGATATAATATCGAGGTAGGGAGCAGGATAAATACCAAAAAACAGTGTTATGATCAACAATGGAATAACCGTAAACAATTCCAATCTATTTATTTCAGGCAAATCAGTATACTTTTCATTTAATTCTCCAAAGAAAACCCTTTGAAACGCCCAAAGAAAATATGCAGCATTTAACAATATGCCGATTGTAGAGGCTATAACAATACCTTTATAGACTGGAAACGCTCCAATGAAACACATAGCCTCGCTGATAAACCCAGAAAGTCCTGGTAGTCCAAGCCCAGCAAAAAATGCAACGGCGGTGATTCCTGTGTATATTGGCATCTGACTCGCAAGACCTCCAAAACCCTCGATATCTCTATGGTGTGCTCTTTCATAGATAACTCCCACTAAGATAAACAGCATTGCAGATATTGTTCCGTGGTTAAACATTTGAAATACAGCACCACCAAGTCCTGCTTGCGCAGCTTTCATGTTTAAACCATGAGCCTCACCAGCAGCAACAACCGCTGCCATTCCAATTAAGGAGTATCCCATATGATTAACACTCGAATAAGCAACCAACTTCTTTAAATCCTTTTGAGCAAGAGCACACAAACCTCCCCAAACCACATTAATCAAGCCTAGAAAGGCAAGTGCGGTTGAAAACCAATAAACTCCATCAGGCATCAATCCGTAGTTCACTCGAATGATTCCATAAACCCCTAATTTTAACAATATTCCAGCAAGCAAAACTGAAATCGCGGTCGGAGCTTCAACATGGGCAAGTGGCAACCAGGTGTGAAAAGGAAATACTGGTACCTTGATGGCAAAACCAATGAAAAGTAATACCCAAATTACTTTAATTGCGCTCATTCCCCACCACAATACTCCCCCTAAAGCTTCAGGAGCAACACGGGTAAGTTCTAGAATATCAAAAGTTTTCCCACAATAAAAGTAAAGTCCAAGAATACCTACTAACATAAGAACTGAGCCAAATAGAGTATACAAAAAGAATTTAATAGCAGCATACTCCCTCTGAGGGCCGCCCCACATTCCAATTAAGAAATACATGGGCAATAACATTACTTCCCAAAAAATATAAAACAGAAAAAAGTCTAGGGATAGGAAAACTCCCATTACACCAGTGTTCAGCATCAAAAATAAGGCAAAATAACCTTTTACTGCTTTTTTAATGTTCCAACTGACAAACACTCCGATGAAAAATAACATCCCAGTAAGAATAACCATTGGAAGGCTTAAACCATCGACACCTAAATGGTATGCAATATTGAATGAAGGAATCCACTCTGCCCATTCTTTGAACTGCATAGTACCATTTTTTGAATCAAAATCACCCCATAAAAACAGTGTTAATAAGAATTGAACTCCTGTTGTTACCGCTGCAGTTATCCTTATTAATTCTTCTTTTTCACGTGGTATGAATGCGATGGCTACCATCCCTATGACAGGTAACCAAATAAGCATACTGAGAATATTTTCCATTTTGTCCTCTACTCACACATTTGTGTTAAAATGATTGAATAATCGTTAATATGATTATACCGGCTGTAACATACAGCACATAATTTTGAAGTTTTCCGGTTTGCACGGTTTTTAATTGCCTACCAAACAGGGAAGCAATTCTTCCAGTTCCATCAACTAAAATTTGATCAATGTATTCAAAATCAAATTTTCCAGTAACCCTACTTGCCCAACTTGTTAGGCGGCCAAAACCGTTGATAAAATATTTATCATATAATTCCCAGTCAATCCAGGCAACTTTATCAGCAAGTCTTAGAGCCGGTTGGTATATATACTTGTTGTAATTCTCATCAAAGTAATATTTGTTAAGACTCCAATCATATAAAAATCCAAATCGTTTTGACCATGTCTCTGCTGATAAACCATTTTTGATATATGTAAACCAGGATAAAAATATGCCAAGTGCTGCTACAGCAATTGATATGTACATTGCAAGATAGTGCGCATGGTGAGCCCCGTCTTTAATCTGTTGAGCAGTTGGATTACCAGGAACCACAGCATCAATTGGTTTTACTAAATCAGTAAACCATCCATATTTAGATATGGGGTCAAAGTTTGGCAGTGTATACCAGATAAATAGGCTAAGCGTACCAAGGAGAACAATTGGTCCCGTCATCTCCTTTGGAGATTCATGAATATCGTCCATAATGTCTGGCATTTTAGGTTTCCCATGAAATGTTAGAAACATCATTCTAAACATATAAAACGCTGTAATCGCCGCAGCTCCAAATCCAAATACTGGAAGCAAGAAATGCACCGGATGGTGCTGGGCAAAAGACAGAGTTCCTGCCAGAATCGCATCCTTTGATAAAAATCCAGAAAATAGAGGAACTCCTGCTATCGCAAAAGTGCTTACTAGCATTGACCAATAGGTCACAGGCATCTTATCCTTGAAGCCACCCATGTTATGCATATTTTGAGGGTCCGTGTGATGGTCATGTTTTTCGTGAAGAGCATGATGCATTGCATGAATAACAGATCCGGAACCATAGAACAGGTTTGCCTTAAACATTGCATGTGTTAATAGGTGAAAAAATGCTATTGTATATACACCGGTACCAACTGCCATAATCATATAACCAAGCTGACTTACCGTAGAATATGCAAGTACCTTTTTAATATCAGACTGCGTGATAGCTATAGAAGCAGCAAATAATGCAGTAAACCCGCCAACATAAGCAACTACAAGTAGTGCATCCGGAGTAAGTATTGGGAATATCCTTACCGATAAATAAACTCCAGCAGCAACCATTGTAGCGGCATGCATTAGTGCAGACACTGGTGTTGGACCCTCCATTGCATCAGGCAACCATATGTGCAGAGGAAATTGAGATGATTTACCCATTGCGCCTAAAAATAGGCCAATACCGGCAAGTGTAAGTGTGCTGCCAGCTATCATTCCAGATGAAACTCCATTAAAAATATCACTAAAGGCAAAGGACCCAATTGCATTATACAATATCATGATTCCAATAAAAAATCCAATGTCACCCACTCTATTTGTCAAAAAAGCTTTTTTACTTGCGTTTGCAGCAGAATCTTTTTCAAACCAATGTCCAATCAATAAGTATGAACTAACTCCAACCAACTCCCAGAACATATACATTGACATCAGATTGTTTGCAAGGACTATTCCGTTCATTGAAAAGGTAAACAGACCTAGATATGCAAAATATCTTGAATATCTTATATCACCTTTGAGATATTGGGTCGAAAATATGTGCGTACATGTTGATATGAGGGCCACCACAAGTAACATGATGACGGTAATATTATCAACCAAGAACCCTAGCCTTATAGTGAACTCTCCCATATCTAACCAAGTAAATGAAGCCTCCTCACTAAATTTTGGGTCGTATTTTGAAATCATAGAAATAAACATGGTAATAGCAAGAACAAGGGTAATTGAAATAGCTCCAATAGATACCCAGTCACCCTGTCTAGGTAATTTCTTTCCAAAAAATATTTGCACCAGAAAGGCTACCAGTGGTAAGAAAAGGATATAAAGGGAATAATTAATGTACATGCTATCCACTATTCTTTCATTCCCGACGCTTCATCCACATTGATGGTATTTAGATTATTATAGATATTAATTACAATTGCCAGTGCAACCGCTGCCTCAGCAGCAGCGAGCACGATTACAATTAATGCAAAAATATGTCCATCTAGGTTCATACCTCCAAAGCGAGAAAAGGCAACAAAGTTTATATTTGCAGCATTGAGAATCAGCTCAACCCCCATTAGAACAGCAATACCATTTCTCCTTGTCATCACTCCAAATAATCCAATGGAAAAGAGCGCCGCAGAAATAAATAGATAACTGTTCAGTTGATCCATTAGTTTGCCTCTCTGGATAAAATGGCAGCACCAATTAGTGCCCCAAGAAGTAAAATGGATGCAGCCTCAAACGGCAGAACATATTTTGTCATTAATAGAGTACCAACCTGGCTAACAGTCTCTGAAGGCTCGGCAGATGTCATCTGGAACCACGATGTTTTAGAAATGACTATAGAAATAATAATGAAAATCCAAAATGAAAAAACACCTCCGACTCCCTGTTGAAGATTGGTCTGCGATAGTCGAACAGATGAAATTCTGTTTGTAAGCATGATCCCAAAAATGATAAGTACATTTATACCGCCTATGTACACTAGTAATTGAACTCCAGCAATGAAGTCCGCCCACAAAAATATATAAAGACCAGCAACACCAAATAGAGTAAATAGTAAAGCAATAGCTGAATAGAGTAACTGATTATTCAGCACAACCACAAGAGCAGAAGCAAGTGTAAACGCAACTAGGAAAAAGAAAACAG
>MDTG01237226.1_pt1 | contig 10645 bp, 4 predicted proteins | sample 811421 | NCBI WGS metagenome assembly MDTG01 (sample SAMN05326645, study PRJNA326480) | marine metagenome | isolation source: seawater | place: Pacific Ocean: South East | collected 2011
GGTCCGTCGCTCGATGGAGGGGGCGGAGAGCGGAGTCCAGGTTCAGATCGAGAATCGTCGTGACGCGCTGGTCTCGATCCGGGCCGAAGTGGCCTTGAGCTACCTTGAGGCCCGGACCTATCAACTTCAGGGGCTCACCCTCGAGGAAGATGTTCGCTCGCGGAAGGAAACCCTCGAGATCATCGAAGCCGAAGCCGCCCGCGGGACCAAGATGGAATTGGAAGTGCTTCAGTTCCGGGCCGCGTACGAATCCGCGGCGGCCCAGCTTGCACCCCTCGAACAGAAGGTCGCCGCCGCGGTCAACCGGATCTCGGTGCTGATCGGCGAAGCCGCAGGCCCCCTCCGCGAAGCATTCCGTGCATCGATGGATCCAGTACGGCCGATTCCGCAGTCCTCGAACGCGATCGCGGTCGGAATTCCGGCTGACGCCATTCGACATCGCCCCGACGTCCGAGCCGCCGAACGAACCGTCATGGTCGCCGCGGCTGCGGTGGGCGTCGCGGAAGCGTCCCTGTATCCGGCGTTCCGCATCACGGGCACCGGTGGCTTCGCGAGCTCCAATCTGGATGATTGGTTCACCCGAAGCGCCCTCGGGGGCGTGCTCGGCTTTGAATTCAGCTGGCCGATCTTCACTGGAGGCCGGCTGCAAGATGTCGTGAAGGTCCGGAACGAGCAGTCTCAGCAGGCACTGCTGGCCTACGAGGCCACCGTCCTGCAAGCGGTGGCCGAGGTCGAAACCGCCCTGATCGCCTTCGCCTCGACGCTCGAAGAGCGTCGTCGCCTTCGCGACACGGTGAACAGTTACGACGCGGCGATGGTTCTGGCTCGAGATCGTTTCGAGGCCGGAGTCGATGATCTTCAGGCGTTGCTGGAAGTTGAACGAGAAGGACTGGCGGCGGAGCAGCAGCTCGCCCTGGCGGAAGGCCAGGTCGCCGCCAACGTCGTGGGACTCTACAAGGCGCTCGGTGGTGCCTGGAACATCGAGGAAAAGGCGATTCGCGCCTCGAAGGAAGACTCGCCGAATACGGCGCAGGAGACGCAGGGATGACCCGGACCATGCTCGACGCGACTGCCCCCCGATATTTCGGAACGGTCGCCTTCTTCTCGTTGGTCGCCGCCGTCTCGGCCCTGCCCCTCGTGGGTTGTGGCGGGAGCAAGCCCGCGGCGAAACCGACTCCTCCGGCACTTCCGGTCACCGTGGTCGCGGCGGAAACCCAGGACATCCCGAATCTTCGGCGGTATCCCGGAACCACGCAGGCGGTGATGCAGGTCGATCTGGTCGCGCGGGTCGAGGGTTTCCTCGAGGAACGACTCTTCGAAGAAGGCTCGATGGTGTCCGAGGATGAAGTCCTCTTCGTCATCGAGCAGCCTCCGTACGAAGCGGACCTGCTCCAGACCGATGGTGCCGTCCTCGAAGCGGAAGCGAACGTTCGCCTCGCCCGGGCCGATTACGAACGCAACGCTCCTCTGGTGGAGAGTGGCGCCATCTCCAGTCAGGATTTCGACGGGTACGCCGCCAATCTCGCGACCGCCAGGGGCCGGCTCGAATCGGCCCGTGCGGCACGGATCGAGGCGGAGATCCGCCTGGGCTACACCGAAGTCCGCGCCCCCTTCGCCGGGCGGATCGGGGAACGTCTGGTCGACGTCGGGAATGTGGTCGGTGGCGTGGGTGATCCCTCGACCCTGGCCACGATCGTTCAGCTCGACCCGATGAGGGTGGTGTTCGAACCCTCGGGCGAAGAGGCCCCCGAATTCCTCGAGCTCTGGCCCTCGACCACGGTGAAGGTCTCGATCTCGATTCCGGGACAGACCGATGGCACGCCACTCAAGGGCGAATTGGATCTGGTCGACAACACCGCGAATTCCTCCACCTCGACGTTCCTGGCTCGAGCTCGATTCGCGAACCCCGATGGCCGGGTGCTTCCCGGGCTCGTCACCGAGTTGATCGTCGATCTCGGTGAATTGAAGAACCAGGTGGTGGTGCCCGAAGCATCGATCTACCAGGACCCCCAGCACTCCTTCGTGTGGGTGGTCGAGGATGACAAACTTCTTCGGCAGGATGTCACGACCGGTGCCCAGTGGAAGGGCATGCGGGTGGTCGGAGGCGTCAAGACCGGAACCAAGGTGGTGGTGAGCGGCAACCCGCTCGCCCTGCGGACCGGCGGAACCGTGAAGGCCACGACCCAGACCATGAAGACGTTCCTGCAGGACGCCGCCACCGCGGCGAAGCAGGCGAACGCTCCGACTCCGGCGGGGAAACCTTCCGCCACCAAGGCGGGTGGGACGCACCCGGCGCAATCTCCTGCCGCCAAGGCCAGTGGTCACGACCCGGCTTCGGCGAACCGTCATTCGGGAGGTGATTCTTGATCATCTCCACACCCCGCACGGAGGGCCTGTCGGCGTGAGCCGTTTCTTCATCTCAAGGCCGATCTTCGCGAGCGCGCTCGCCATCCTCATGCTGGTGGTGGGTGGGCTGTCGATGTTCAGCCTCCCCATCGCGCTGTTTCCCGCGATCGTGCCGCCGACCGTCCAGGTCACCGCGGGCTATCCCGGTTCCAGCGCGGAGGTTGTGAGTCGGGTCATCACGACGCCGCTCGAGCAGCAGATCAACGGGGTCGAGGGCATGATCTACATGTCCAGCAATTCGACCGCCAACGGCTCTGCCGCGATCACCGTCACCTTCGACGTCGGGTACGACATCGACATCGGCGCGGTCGACATTCAGAACATGGTCCAGACCGCCCTGGGGCAGCTCCCCGAGGTGACCCAGCGATCCGGGGTCTCGATCAAGAAGGCCCAGACCGACATCACGCTCTTCGTCACGTTGAGTGGCGAGGACGCGGGATACGACGGCGCTTTTCTCGGCAACTGGGCCGAGATCAACATGGTGAACGACCTCGCCCGAATTCCGGGCGTCGGTCAGGTCACCAACTTCGGTCTCCAGGACTACTCGATCCGAATCTGGCTCAACCCCGACCGGATGTCGGAGCTCGAGATCACGCCCAACGACGTGGTCAACGCGATCCAGGACCAGAACGTCGACATCGCGGCGGGCATGATCGGCGCCCCTCCGGTCCCCGAAGCCGTTCCCTACACCTACCAGCTCAAGACGCTCGGCCAGCTCCGCAGCGCCGAAGAGTTCGAAGAGATCGTGGTGAAGGTCGACGACGATGGATCCATGGTCCAAATCAAGGACATCGGCCGGGCGGAACTCGGCGCGAGCAACTACACCTCCACCGCCACTTATCAGAATCGCCCGGCGGCTCTGCTCGGCATCTTCCAACGTCCGGATTCCAATGCCATGGAAGTGGCCAACGGTGTCCGGGCGTATCTGGAGAAGATGAAGAACGCCAACCGCTTCCCCGACGGTACGGAAGCGATCGTCGCCTATGACAGCACGATCTTCGTCAAGAACAGCATGAACGAGCTGTTCGTGACCCTGCTGGAGGCCATCGGCCTGGTGGTGATCGTGGTCTTCATCTTCCTGCAGAGCTGGCGCACGACCCTCATCCCGATCATCGCGATCCCGGTCTCTCTGGTGGCGACCTTCGCGGTGCTGGCGGCCTTCGGCTTCTCGATCAACACCCTGACCCTGCTCGGGCTCGTGCTCGCGGTCGGTCTGGTGGTCGATGACGCGATCGTGGTGGTGGAGAACGTGGAACGGCAGTTGGAGAAGGGGCTCTCTCGGAAAGACGCGGCCATCGCGGCGATGAAGGAAGTCACCCCTCCGATCGTGGCGACCACCGTGGTCCTGATGGCGGTCTTCGTGCCTACCGCCTTCACCCCCGGAATCGCGGGTCAGCTCTACAACCAGTTCGCCCTGACCATCGCCTTCTCGGTCGGTCTGAGTGCGATCAACAGTCTCAGCCTGAGCCCCGCGCTCTGCGGCGTTCTGCTCAAGCACACGTCACGCGAGTCCCGGCCCAAGCCTTTCCGGATGTTCAACGACGCGTTCGACGCGACCTCCTCGGGCTTCGGTCGTCTGGTCGGGGTTCTGTCCCGCCGGCTCTGGCCCGTGGTTCTGGTGGTCTTCGGCGTCCTTCTCTTCACCACCTTCGATCGAGTGAAGGCCACTCCGACCGCCTTCGTCCCGTCGGAGGATCAGGGTTGGTTCTTCAACTTCGTGGCGCTCCCCAGCGGCTCCAGCCTCGAGCGGACCGAAGCGGTCTGTGCCGAGATCGCCGAAACACTCCGCAACACCCCTGGTGTGAGCAGCGTCGATGCCATCTCGGGATACGACTTCATCGACGGCTACAGCGACATGTCGACCGGCGTGGTCTTCGCGATCCTCGATGACTGGGAGGAGCGGTCCACCCATCCCGAACAGCAGATCCCGGCCCTCCTGGAAGTCTGCAAGAAGAAGTTCGCGGGCATGGAGACGGCGGCGGTCATTCCGATCAATCCGCCGCCCATCCCCGGCCTCGGTTCCACGGGCGGGTTCGAATACGAAGTCCAGGATCTCCTCGGTCGAGGCACCGACGAACTCCTCGCGGCCACCCTCGCCTTCATCGAGAAGTGCGAAGCCCGACCGGAGATCGACCGACTCCTCTGCGACCTCCGTACCGACTACCCGCAGGTCGAACTCGACATCGACCGGATCGAGGCGCAGCGGCTTGGGGCGTCCATGGGCGAGGTCTTCCAGACGTTGCAGATCCATCTTGCCGGGTTCTACGTGAACAACTGGAACCAGTACGGCCAGGTTTATCAGGTGAATCTGCAGGCTGAAGGCGCCGACCGAATGACCCTCGACGACGTGCTGGCCCTCCGGGTGCCCAGCCGTTTCGGCGGGACCATTCCGCTTCGGCAGTTCGTGGAACTCCACGAAGTGTCGGGTCCGGTCAATCTTCAGCACTACAACCTCTACGAATCCGCCCAGGTGCTCGGTGGTCCGGCCAAGGGCTTCTCCGGTGGCCAGGCCGTGAAGGCGCTGATGGAGGTCTCGCAGACGGAACTCATCGACAAGGGGTGGGGCGGCGAATGGACCGGAACCGTGTATCAGCAGTTGAAGGCCGGTTCGGCCTCGATCGCGATCTTCGGGTTCTCCCTGATCATCGTGTTCCTGGTGCTCGCGGCGTTGTATGAGAGTTGGTCGATGCCGTTCATCATCCTGCTGTCCGTGCCGTTGGCGGTGCTCGGTGCGGTGATCGCCTTGCAGATCAGAGGCATTCCGTTGGATGTCTACGGACAGATCGGGCTGCTGATGCTGGTCGGACTGGCGGCCAAGAACGCGATCCTGATCGTGGAATTCGCCAAGGGTCTGCGTGAGGAAGGGCGAGGAATCATCGAATCCGCGATGGAAGCCGCGCGTCTTCGACTGCGTCCGATCCTGATGACCGCCTTTGCGTTCATCCTCGGCGTCCTCCCGCTGGTCTTCGCGACCGGGCCGGGTGCGAATGCTCGCCATTCGATCGGAACCACGGTCCTTGGCGGCATGATCGCCTCCACGATTCTCAGTCTGCTCTTCGTCCCGGTCCTTTACGTCATCTTCGAAGTCGTGCGTGAGCGATTCGATGGTTCGTCCCCGACCGATGGTGAGAAGCCGGATTCGCCGTCCACCGCGACCATCTGATCGAGTTCACGAATCGAAGGTTGTCCGCTCGTCCGGACCGGATACCGTCAGGGTCATGAATCGACCCTCCAGGACCAGTCGTCGCGATTTTCTCGCGATCTCCGCCACCGGGGCAGCCGTTTCAGTCCTGCCGGTGAACACCGATGCGTCGGAACCGCCTCCGGGCGGGACGGCGTCCGAGACCCCGCGAGAACGGAATGGCTCCCGGACCCTTCGCGTGGCGGTGGTCGGGGTTCGAGGCCGAGGTTGGAATCACGTTCAGGGGTTGCAGGCGCAGCCAGGTTGCGAGGTGGTCGCGCTCTGCGACGTCGATTCGGAAGTGCTCGCTCGGCGGGCTGCTGAATGCGCCGCGGGCACGAAGGATCGAGCCGGCTTCACGGTCGAGACGACCGGAGATGTCCGAACGCTCCTGAAGCGGGATGACGTCGACGCCATCGCGATCGCGACCCCGAATCACACCCACGCGATGCTGGCCTGTTGGGCGCTGGATGCAGGCAAGCACGTCTACGTCGAGAAGCCGGTCTCGCACGTGGTCGACGAGGGTGCCAGGATCATGGCGGCGGCCCGGCGAAATGGACGCATCTGTGCGACCGGCACCCAGGGGCGCTCGGCTCGAAGCGTTCGGGACGCGATCGACTTCGTTCATGCAGGCGGGCTGGGAAAGGTGCATTGTTCACGCGGCCTCTGCTACAAGCCGCGACGACCCATCGGCACCGTGGAGTCGCCTCGATTCGCACCCGCCAGCCTGGACTACGACCGCTGGCTGGGCCCCGTCGGCTACCGCCCGCTTCAGCGGCCCCGACTTCATTACGACTGGCACTGGGATCTTCACACCGGCAACGGCGATCTTGGAAATCAGGGCATCCATCAGATGGACATCGCTCGCTGGGCTCTTGATTGCGACCGAATGCCGCGGCGAGTGACTTCGGTGGGTGGACGGATGGGTGAGGCCGACGCCGGAGACAGTCCGAACACCCAGGTCGCGGTCTTCGATTGTGAGGGCGTTCCGCTGGTCTTCGAGGTTCGTGGCCTGCCCCGGGACAAGGCCTCGCAATCCGACAAGTGGGAGATGGATCGATTCGAGGGCCAGTCGATCGGAAACGTGATCCATGGAGAGAACGGTGTGGTCCGGATCTCGAATTCCTATTCCTGGGCCGACCACATCGACCGCGATGGCGTGAAGCAGAAGGAGTGGAAGGGTGGCGGAGACCACTTCGCCAACTTCGTCGCGGCCGTGAAGGCGGACGATTCGACCTTGTTGAACGCCTCCATTCGGGACGGGCATCTCTCGTCCGCGTACTGCCACCTGGGAATCCTGTCTCACCGTCTCGGTGAAACCTCCTCCGTGGAGGAGATCGACACGGCCTTCTCGGGCGACCGGATCGGGTCGGAGGCCTGGGCCCGGATGCAAGGTCACCTGCGAGCCAACGAGATCGATCTCGACGCCACGCCGTTGGTGCTGGGTCGACCGCTTCGAGTCGATGCCGAGGGGACTCGGGTCATGGGTGACCCGGAAGCCACTGGAATGCTGGTCCGCGAGTGTCGGGAACCCTTCCTCTTCTGATCGCCCCGGCCGGGAGCTCCGTTCATGATCGATCGTCGCCTCTTTGTGAGCACGGCCGCCGCCGCCGCGACCTGCGGGGCCTGGGCGGAGCGAATCCGCGCGACTCGCCCTCTCGGTGGATCGGTTCCGCGATTCGGGTTGGTCACCTATCTCTGGGGACGGGATCTCGAACGTGCGGCGTTGATCGCGGCGTGTGAAGCCTCCCGACTCGATGGGGTGGAACTCCGCACCACCCATGCGCATGGAGTGGAGCCGTCGCTTGCTCCGGCCGAACTGGCCGAGGTCCGGGCGCAGTTCGATGATTCTCCGGTCACGCTCGTCGGCCTGGGGAGCGACGAGCGCTTCGACTCGCCGGATCCGGCCCGCCTCGAGGCGTCGATGGCGTCGGTCCGGAGATTTCTGAAGTGCTCCGCGGCGCTCGGAGCGACCGGCGTGAAGGTGAAACCGGATTCATTCCATCGGGGCGTGGAGCGAACGACGACCATCGATCAGATCGGTCGAAGTCTCGCCGCGCTCGGGCCGTTCGCCTCCGATCACGGACAGGAGCTCCGGCTGGAGGTGCACGGCGGGTGCGCCGATCCCCGAATCATCGAAGAGATCGTTTCGATTGCGAATCATCCGGCGATCCGTGTCTGTTGGAACTGCAACACCACGGATCTCCGGGGGCCGGGTTTCGGACGGCACTACGATCGACTCCGGCCCCATTTCGGGCAGACCATGCACGTCCGTGAACTCGACACCGTCGAGTATCCGATCGTGGATCTTCTCGAACGAGTGTCGACCGATGGATACGACGGGTTCGTCCTGCTCGAGGCCCACACGCCGCCGCCTCGGCATCGGGTGTCGGCGCTGTCCAACCAGCGGGCGATCTTCGATGCCCGGACCCGACCGATCGTGGCGATCACCGATCGGTCGCTGCCGATCCGGATCACCCCGCGACGAAACGCTCCCAACCAGCTCGACGTTCGGGCGGGTGCGGACGCATTCTGCACTGTTCGACTCGGTCCGGCGGAACGAACGCCCGCGATCTTCCCCTTGCACGCGCCCGGCGAACGGCTCGTCGTGAGGGCGTTTCCGTTCGAGCGTCGCCCCGGTGAATCCACCGATCATCCGCATCACCGTGGCCTCTGGTTCGCTCACGGAGATGTCGGTGGACTCGACTTCTGGCATGACCCGGCGTGCCGGGTGGTGGTTCGGCGACATGAAACGGTCGGTGACGACACCATCAGGTTCGTGGCGGACTGGGTGGGGCCGCGGGGCCGGGTGGCGATCGAGACCCGTACGCTTCGATTCTCGGCCCGCCCGGATCGACATCGGATCGAAACCGCGATCGAACTCGTACCGATCCGAGAGCGGCTGGTTCTGGGCGACACGAAGGAAGGCCTGTTCGCGATGCGATTGGCGCCCACTCTTCGAGTCGAGGGTTCGAACGCGAGAGGGCGATTGGAGAATGCCGAGGGCGTTCTTGATCGTGATTGCTGGGGTCGGCGATCGGCGAGGATGATCGCTGAAGGACCGATCGGAGGACGTCTGGTTCGAGTCACGGTGGAGGACCACGAGGAAAATCCGGGTTTCCCCACTCACTGGCATGCCCGCCCCTACGGACTGCTTGCCGCGAACCCATTCGGCCGTCGCGCGTTCGAGGGGCCCGAGGCCCGCTCGGGAGCCACCGAATTCACGCCCGAGACGCCGCTCCGACTTCGATATGTGACCACCCTCGAGACCCGCCCCGGGCTCGCCGGCGCTTGAGGCCGGATCCCGATCACCGGGATTGGCCATCGCCGCCGAAACCGTGGGCGGTTCCGGCGGCCAGAGGTGAGTCGATCAGTCCGCGGCTGGAACCGCTTCGACCGTTTCGATCCCAGGGTCAGGGTCAGGGGCCGGCCGACGATCAAAGACGAACTGCTCGCCGGTGGTGGTGACCACGATGGTGTCGCCAGGCTCGTAATGCCCGGAGAGGATCCGGGTCGCGATGGGGTTCTCGATCCGCTGCTGGATGACTCGCTTGAGCGGCCGGGCACCGAACTGCGGATCGAATCCTTCGGCCGCGAGCGCCTTCATGGCATCGTCGGTGATCTCGATGTGCAGTTCCCGTTCCGCGAGCCGCCCTCGGAGAAGTTCGAGCTGGATGCCGACGATCCCGGCGAGCTGCTCCCGACCAAGCTGCTGGAAGATGACGGTGTCGTCGATCCGGTTGATGAGCTCCGGGCGAAGATGCTGCTTCAGCATCTCCTTGACCCCGGCTTCGATCTCCTCGTGGATGGCCCCGCCCGCCGTCATCTCGAGAATCTTGTGTGACCCGATGTTGCTGGTCATCACGATGATGGCGTTTGAAAAATCCACCGTCCGCCCGTGCCCGTCGGTGAGTCGGCCGTCGTCAAGGACCTGCAGCAGCACGTTGGAGACGTCAGGGTGCGCCTTTTCCATCTCGTCGAAGAGGATCACCGCGTAGGGGCGACGACGCACGGCTTCGGTGAGTCGTCCGCCTTCCTCGTAGCCGACGTATCCGGGAGGAGCGCCGATCAGGCGGGCGACCGCGTGTTGCTCCATGTACTCGCTCATGTCGATGCGAACCATCGCCTCCTCGGTGTCGAAGAGGAAATTCGCAAGGGCCTTGCACAGTTCGGTCTTGCCGACTCCGGTCGGTCCGAGAAAGAGGAAGGATCCGATGGGGCGGTGAGCCTCGCCGAGGCCGGCACGATTACGGCGGACCGCCTCGCTCACCGCGCGGACGGCGTCGTCCTGTCCGACGACCCGGTCTTCGAGCACCGATTCCATGCGCAGGAGCTTGTCACGTTCACCCTCGACCAGGCGATCGACGGGGATGCCGGTCCAACGAGCGACCACTTCGGCGATCTGCTCGCTGTCGACTTCCTCTTTCACCAGGGCCTCGCCCGATTCCTGTCGTTCGTGCAGGGCCGATTCCGCGGCGGCGAGTTGTTCGTCCAGATGTCGGAGGTCGCCATATTGGATGCGACTGGCCCCCTCGAAGTCACCGAGTCGCTTGGCCTGTTCCAGTTCGGTCTGCTTCCGATCGATCTCCGCCTTGACCTCCTTGATCCGGTCGAGGTCTCCCTTCTCGATCTCCCACTGGGCGGTGAGGCCCTGGTTGCGTTCCTCGATCGAGGCGAGTTCCTCCTCGATCGCTTCGAGCCGCTTCTTTGCGCCCGAATCCTTGTCGCTTTCGAGTTTGAGACCTTCACGCTCGATTTCCAGTTGCATGATCCGTCGGCGGATCTCGTCCAGTTCCGTGGGCATCGAATCGTTTTCGATCCGAAGCTTCGAACTCGCTTCGTCGAGGAGGTCGATGGCCTTGTCGGGCAGGAAACGGTCACTGATGTAGCGATCGGAAAGCCGGGCCGCGGTCACCAGGGCGCCGTCCTGGATCCGGATGCCATGGTGGGCTTCGTACCGCGGCTTCAGTCCACGCAGAATGGCGATGGTGTCTTCGAGCCCGGGTTCGCCGACGAATACCGGCTGGAAACGACGCTCGAACGCCGCGTCCTTTTCAA
>MDTG01337857.1_pt1 | contig 10645 bp, 14 predicted proteins | sample 811421 | NCBI WGS metagenome assembly MDTG01 (sample SAMN05326645, study PRJNA326480) | marine metagenome | isolation source: seawater | place: Pacific Ocean: South East | collected 2011
AAAATGTGACTCACTTGCTCTTATTAAGTCGTCTCTTAAATTTACCATTTAAAACCTACTCCCACTTTTTTGACATTCATCGTATTCGTCTACAGTCTTTCTGAATTTTTCATTATAGATATACAAATCCATTGCTCTGTTGACAAGTTTTTGAAGTGTAAATTCATTTATAACGGCAACACCTTTAAACTTTTTATAAACGTCTTGTATTATTTTTACTGATGTTAATTTTGTTGACTTCATAACCTTTCTCATATATACATATATATAAATAGAGATATCAATCCATAATTACATATTTTTTTTCAAGTCTTTTTGCACAACCAATAACGTGTTCTGTACCACTTGTTATCCTACCATCCGTAACAAAAGCCACCATCTTATCACATCTTTCAGCAATTTGTTTGTTTCTTTTAAAGTAATTTGATACGTAATATGGTTTATTATAGTTTCTTGCATCTAAAACACAATGTATATTGTGATTATAATGTTGAGGTGGATACTCTTCATAATTAACATTAAACTCTAACGAATACTTTTTTGCATATCCATCAGCCCCATCCTTCTGTCCACCACTCACTACAACTAATTCTTTACCAAACTTCTGTTTTAGATTAAAGATAAATTCTTTTATTTTTTTACGATTAGTATAGGTTCTACTCCCTACTATCGCTACTTTCATTATCATTCCTTTTTTGTTTCCTCATTGGTTTTGCAGGTTTGGTCGTAAACATAAAATCTATTATGTCACTAAAGTATCTAAGTCCACTCATAATTCCTTCAAGGCCTGAACCCTCGTAGTTAAATCTACTCGTACTAAGTCTATCTCCAATGTTAAACCAAATAAAATCACCTCTCTTAACATTTTCTCCATTGGTTATAGTGGTTTTAAACTTTAATTCAGTTTCATATTCTGATATAAAGTCCTTAATTTGTTTTGGTTTTAAACTATCTTCTTCATACCAAAAATGTACACTAAATTGTTTATTTTGATTCCAAGCCTGTTTTAGTTTTTCTACTACAATCTCTTCACCATTTCCAATAAAATCATTTAGTTTTATCCTAACGTTTAATCTCATGCCATATTCCTATCACAAATTTCTGGTCGGTCTTTAAACTCACACCATTTACAGTTGTTATTAATAGTAATCTTATTATACTTTTTTGTTAAGTCATGTTCACCATTGTCATCAAAACACTCGTTGAGAAAATCATCAAACCTTGACATCACTTTATTTAGTGATGGTTTACCATTAGCAGGTGTAAATGTTTGTACTCTCTTCTGAGGGAAATCTACTTTCTCATAGAGTTTTCTTTTGACGATAAAATATTCAACATCTATTTTATCAAGTGGTATATCTTTTTCTAAACTAAAGAAGTTCTTATATAATAATAATTGGTCTGTCTTACTTTTATCAGCTTTCATGTACTTGTTCCAACCCATCGTAGACGTTTTGATATCTATAATCTTATATCTATCTCTTATCTTATCATAGATTAACAAGTCTATGTAACCAACAAAATTAACATCATTTTCTAATCCATACTCGATTGGTATTTCTACCCCAACTAACTCATAACCTTTTTTACTGAAGTACTGAGTCTTTCTTTTTTTGAGCCAATCTAAGATTGTTAGTCCATGTTGAAAAAACTCTGACATCTCTTCTTTGGTACAAATCTCTTGACCAAGATGTTCTTTGGTATCTTTGAAAACTTTTCTCATGTTGTCAACTAACAATTGGTTGAGGTCTAAAGAGTCAGCATTTTTTATTGTTTCCTCATACATAACAGTTAGATATTTCTGTATGACCTCATGCATAGCCGTACCAAATAAGGTATGTATGTTACCACCATCCTCTCTGATTTCGTCTATATAATTTAATTTCCATCGATATGGACATTTACTCCACATGGAAAATTGACTATAACTTACTCTATTCATTATATAATTTTATCAACTAAACCATACTCAAGACATTGTTCAGCACTCAAGTACGTATCGTTTCGTTGGATGTCTTCCCAAAAGTCTTTATCCTTCTTTGTTACAGATGCTAATAATACATTTATATCTTTTTGTAAATCTTTTAAATGTTCAACCCCTCTCATGACATCCGATGACTTTCCTTGTTCAAAGGCAGAACCCTCATGAACCATCACGGTAGAGTGTCGAGTCAACGTTCTTTCACCTGTACCACAAGCTAATAAAACCGAGGCTGCACTCATACAAGTTCCTACACAATGTGTATTTACTTTTGGAACTATATGTCTAATATAATCAATCAGACCCAACATCGCATAAACATCACCACCATATGAGGATATATTTAAATTAATGGGTTGCATTGGATTAATTCTGTTTAGGTAATCAAGTTTTACCATTGTTGAATACAATGAATCTATGTCAAATTCATAGTTCATATAAGTGGTGTTTGTTTCAGAGTTTACACCCCACTCCATTTCTTTGATAGCAAAGAGTTTTGTTTTTTGGTTGTTATTATCCATATCCTCTCCTAATTCATATACCTAAGCTACAAAACTTTTTATATATAAGTCAAGCATTATCTTAAATTTAATTTCTTTATTTCCTTTGGGTCAACCCCATAACGTTTTAGTAATGTTAGTAACTCTTGTTTACCTTGTTCAGTAGCATACCAAAAGTCCAATGAAGTTTTAGCCTCCACCAAACTTATCTCAAAGTGTTTAGCAACAATTTCTAACAACCATTTCTCATAAGCCATGTCTTTACTTCCTTTAATATATTTTAAAAAAACTCTACCCTTTGGTAATATGTTTGAATACAACTTGTACAACACCTTTGGTTCGAGTGGTAGCTTTTGTATGTCGTTTACCATAGTAATCCATTCCATTTTCATGGACAAAAACCTGTTGACCATATAGTTTGACCAACTCTTTTTATCAGCATCAGTCATATCATCCCAATATGTCTGTGTCTGTTTTTGTGTAACGTGATTAATATGGTCAAATAATGATTTTGTTTTCATATTGACCTCTTGAGTTAATAAATAGTGTAACCAAATTTCAAATACAACTAAAAATTATGATAGATAAACTAACGAAGAGCTCCCTATCAGCATGTAATTTCTGTAAATCTTATAATTCTCATCCAACGTATCTTCTAAAATATCCGTCTCTAATGCAGCTCTACTCTCAGAGTTAGCAAAGTTGTCTACGGCCCATTGTCCATCAACACTACGTGATACGGCAGTACCATAACACATATCCCAATCACCAGCAACTTGGTCGATATAATGAACGTGGTCGTATGAATACCTTAAAATAAAAGTGCTATTATCCACACTCTCTGACATTGAACCATCAAGTCCACTACCATAATTAGAGTTGGTATGTTCAGTATAGGTAATACCATTTACTGCTAAACTATGACTTATACATTGTCTGAATAGAGTTGATGGGTTATACAAGTCCGTATTAGTATCTTGTTTTGTAGCCTCTTGTACACCCTTAACCTCACTATATCCTTTTGAACGGACGTGACCTGCTAGTTCATTAAATTTAAATCTTGATTGTGATATTGTTTGTTGGATATCACTGCCCGTTACCATTAGTCCACCACAACGTTCATCTTCCGATAACCAAGCACCAACTGCAAAATCAATTATCTTTTGACTATTGGTTCCGTTACAATAAAAGTCCATATTAGTTAGGACACCAATATTATGTGCATTACTACCTGACCAATATCTTGAACTTGTGAAAGGTGAACAATAAGTTCTTGACAACGACTCTATGGTTGATGAATTAAAAGTAGAATTATCGTGTGTTAAACTTCCAGTCATTTGGTCATCGGTCATAATGTTTGTTGCAGCCAAACCCCAATATGGATTTTCTTGGTGACTTATATCTGATGATGATACGAAATGTAAAAATGCCATTAGTTTCTCCTAAGTATAAATATAACACTCATTAAATACTATGTGAACTCTATCTTCATGTTTATCATAAGTACAAGGGTTTACAGCAGTGTGTGAATTACTTGCCTCTATCTGATACAGAAACCCATCATCTTTCATATGAAAACCAACCCCATGAGCTGATTCTAAAACTTCTTCATTATAAAAATTATTCTCATTCAATCTGACATAATAAAAACTATCTTTTGGTGAAAGGATAGGTAAATGAAATCTTCTTTCAAAGTCATGGTGCATTTGATAAACACTTGTCGGTTTCATTACCATAACTCTAATCCTACCTATATGATACTCCTGTTTGACTTCGTGACAAATCTGATAAATGTAAGGACAGAGTTCTCTTAAACTTTCATTTACAACTGAAAAGTTTTTTTCTACCAAGTGAGAATTTTGTTCCCAAAACAAACTACCTACTGCCTGATTCCATTTATTATCATCTTCACAATCTCTGGTATGAGTCAACCCAATCTGTTGAACGTTAGATAAATCTGTTGTATCAATGTGTTCTTTTAATACTTGCCATTCTCTTTTTAAGGTCATGACATCATATCGAATATTTAATCTTTTTATTAAATCACTTGTTTTCAAAAGTAATCTCCCTTATCCTACCATCGAAGTTAATAATAAAGTTAACAACTTGTAAGATATTATTTAATGTTAATTTGTTACCATCCCACCAATCTTTTATTCGTGGTGTATCTACCCATCCAGGTCTAATTAAAGAACACTTTACACCCCAAGATTCCATGTAACAATCAAAGTTTGTCTTGTCTAACAATGACTTACCTATATCGTAACTCGTATCACCATCCCAATCAGGTGCATTTGAACCAATTGATATTATCATTTTATTTGAATCATCTTTCCATTTGGAATAGACATACTTTAGTGCATCGGATTGTGCATGTGGATTGTCATCGTCAAAAGCGTTATTGATAAATAAGTCACAACTATCATCAAACCACTCTGAGATATCAACAATTGGTCTGCCATTGGAGCGACTAGCCCCAATGACATTACAATTGATATTTTCATAGAGATACTTACCTATACCAGAAGTATGTCCTGTTATAATTGTAGTAGAACTGCTATGAAACATAGTAATATAGCCGTACCAGTTTTCCAATCAATACTTTGTCCTAAAACAAAATAAGTCATGATAGCAAATATTGCAGTACCTAAAAATTGACTTAATATTTTATAGAACCAAGCCTCAGGATGATATTGAAAACTATACATTGCTGCATACGAGAACGCTAGACTTGTTGGTATTCCGAATATGAGTGATGGATATGGTGGTTTCATCATAGCCCAAGCACCTTGCCCTGCCTGAAGTATCCATGCCAGAACATATCCAACAGTCATAAACAAAGAACATAGTATTAAAGCTTTCATTAAAACTTATACTTAAAACTAATTGCAGTCTGTCTTGGTGCACCAGGTTGGAAACCAAAACTACTACCACTTGCCCAATATTCAGTATCTAATAGATTACTTATGAACAAACCTAACTCTATGTTTTTGTTAACATCGTATTTTAATGATAAGTCTGTAACTAAACTTGTTGGTAAAGTTGCTGAATCTTCAGTAGATACCCACTCATCGTTTTCATCAAGATATCCATCAACTGAGACTTCACCATTATTTTCCAAGATATAAATGTCTTTATAATACCTCGAAGAAATAGTGGCTCTTATTTTTTCCTTTGAATAGTTTAGACTACCTGTTAACATTGTCTGAGGATACCCAACCTCATACTTTTCGTCTGTATCATTTTCGTCTTGATACAATACATTTCTACCCTCTTCACCAAATGGTTCACCCCAAACATTTTTAGATAAGGAATAGTTAACGTTAGCTGATAAGTTATAAGGTAGATTGACAGAACCAAATAACTCTAAACCTTGATAAGTTGCATCTCCAATAGGAACATACTTACGTCCTTTGTAGTCATAGTCATCTGTATTAGCCTTCTCTACATCTGTTATAAGTAAATTTTTACCACTAAAGTCCATGTTATATAGATTCAAACCAAAAGATTTATATTGTACACCAACCTCTGTATTAATTACCTCTTCCATTACAATATCACTTTTTGGAGCACCATAGTTAAACATGGCTCTCATTCTTGGTTCGTTTAGAGATTTTGATACACCAAGTCTCGCTACTAAATCATCATTGTGACGATAAAGTACACCAGCTTTTGGTGCAAAAGTTCTAAACTCTTTTTTCCAAGTAATTGGTGAGCCAGTCGTGTTGTTAGTATTAGGCATTTTTTCATCAATATTATATGAGAACATTGAGTATTGTAAATCTGCCATTAAACTAAACTTACCAATGTTATGTAATCCACGAACAAATATATTTGAAGATGGTTTTTCAACATTATAATCCCATAATGTTCCACCCTCAGGTAATGCAGTACTCTCTCCACCAATATCATAATAATATGATGTTCCACCTGCACCAAATCCGTTGTTCACAAATGCGGTCACATGAGACCAATACATTTGATTATCAATACCAAGAAATACCTTACTATTATCAAATGTTTTTTCAAGTGTAGTTACAAGTCCAATGTGGTCATGGTCTACCCAACTTGAATATTGATGTAAATTAGGATACCAAGGAGCTCCTTGATTTAGTGTCTCCCAACTCATCAAACCATCTTCGTCTCTGTTAACAAAAAACCATCTATCAAGTAACATCAAGTAACCATTACCTAATGTATAATAAGCTGTATTTGTTATCTCTAAGTCATCACTAATTTGATAGTCATGATGTAATTCAAACGTTGGTTTATGATAAGCATTGTTATCTAAACTTGCTCTATCACCTGATGTTTTCAACCAACTACCAGCTAAATTCTTTGGTGTGTGTGTCGGTAATTTGATAGCATCTCCAATGGTGAGAACTCTATCTTCCTCTACATTAGAAACTTCAACGTGTGCATTTTTACTATGGTCTCTACCATACCTTGTCCAATCTTCAGGTGTTTTACCATAAAAGTGGAACGTATAAATTTGTGGAGCACCATGAAAAGCACCTCTAAAATTATGTCCACCTAACTTCTTTTTGAAACCAAAGTAATAACCAAATTGTTCTTGGTATTGACCGACACGATAACCATAATCTTTATGATAATGTAAATAAATTTTATAATCCTCTGTAGTTCTATTAACAGACAACTTAATATTACTTGGGTCTCCATCACCATTTTCATATATTACTTCAGTTTTCTTCTCACTCGGTTGTTCAGTATTTATATGAACTGAACCTCCAAGATTACCAAGACCATATAGAGATGAACTAACACCCCTTTGTACTTGTAATTGTTCAGCATTATCTTTTAATACTTCCCAATTAGGCCACCAAACTAGCCTTGCAGTTGGGTCACTAAGTGGTATGTTATTAACAGAAACATTAAGTCTCTGTTCATCGAATCCTCTGACCCATATTTTTGTTTGACCGAAACTACCAACATCGTTTCTGATATATACACCAGGAGTGTTACTAATCTGATATCCAAGGTCTTGTGATTCATTCATCTCTAAAACCTCTTTATCAACATTTGAAAACGCAACTGGAGTATTATTTTTAGCAATGTTATAGTCACCGACCACCTTAACAGTATCACCAACGTAGTCCGTCTCAAGCACAATAGGTGTTTGTGAGAACGCAAAGGTAAGACTCATCAGGCAAGTGATTAACTTATTCATTTTCCATCTCCATGTTTTTTATTATATTAATCTCATAACGACATAATGAATTACCCATCGTATTCCAATGTTCAATATGCCAACATAGGTTTTCATAACCTAATTCTTTCAATAGTTTTGGGTGTTGAATTAACATTACAGGCGAAAACTTCCTATCTCTATAACTTTCATCTACGTAAAACTGTGAACCAAAAACCCATCCATTTGGTATAAATATGTCCTTAATAAACTTAAATTCATTTTTTTTTCGGACATCATATGCTAATCCACCTGTCTTGTTTTCGTATGTTGAAATCTTATTTATGGCATCCCAACACCAACCTATAATTTTATTATCATACTCCATGACCCAAAATAGCCAGTTACCATTTAATCTTATTTCTAAATCTTTTAAATCCCACATACCATGATAATTTTCAGACAGACCAGATTTATCTAATGCCTTTTGTAATCTATCTTCAAATTTACTATCATAATCTTTTACTTGGTAAAACTCTACACCATTTTTTAAACATCGTTCAGTCACTTCATTATCAGGATAGGTTTTATATTCTAAACTCCACTCATGTAAATTGATATATTTTTGGTCTGTTATATTATCAAGACTCATAAATGCCAGACCGTATCTCTTGTTCTACTAACAAATCTATATCCACCATCAACCTCTTCCCATATGTCTGAAGTGTTGAACCATTCACCAATCCTATCTTGACCTAAATATCCTAACATCAAACCAGGCCCCTTGATTAACAATTCACTTTTTTCATTTAACTTTACCTTATACCCATCATATGGTTTCATAACTAAACTATTTACACCAATCATACCAGGCATCAAAACTTCTGTCATAGACCAACTTGCCCACCACTTGTCCACGTTATTAAGTTTATCCACATGACGTTGTTTAATCTCGGAAGCACCCATTGTTACCCTTGTTCCCTCAAAGGAATGGTCATCATCTAACATATCCACAACTCCAGGTACCCACCCAATCATGGTAAACTTTTGTTTTCTAATATCGTCTTGGTTAAACTTCTTAATAACTCGATTTGCACCAACTAATATTGATGGTAAAGTTAACATTAATATTGCTGTAGAATTAGGTAACTCACTACAATAAACAAAATCATCTTTTGTATATCCCCAATTTTTTATTGATTGTAGAACTGCCCATTCAATTGATTCTCTTTTATGGCAAACTAATTTACTCTGTCCTGTAGTTCCTGATGTTGACCATATTGATTGAACCCCTTTCAACGAGTTAGACTCAATCGTTTTTTTAACCTCGTCTAATCTTTCATCAGATATATCATGTCTAAGTGGAACGTATGTTGTATCACTTAAGTAACAAGAAAGAAAATTTATTATATTTTCTGTTCTACTTCTTGTTTGTGATATATAATAACTACCATCAATTAATGATGCACTCTCTTCTACAATTTTAGCCATCGTAGGGTCGGAATCTTTTAACATATCAAAAAGTATCATGATTTAACTCCCATAAAGTAATTTAAGTTTACCATAGTGAACATCAATGTCGTTGTTCTTAACTCTCTTCAAACACGATTTAGATTTCTCCTCTATTATGTTTGGATTGGAAATTATATCCTTAACTATATTTTGTAGTTCTTCCACAATAGTGTTACTAATATCTTTTCTTTGTTTTTTGTAAGTATACAATGCTTCTCCAAAAGAATTCTTAGGGATGTCAATTACCCACCCACAACTATTATTGTTTATTTCTTTTAGTGCATTCACATTTGTAGTGATAACAGGAACACCTGAAGCTTGAAATTCTAAAACAGAGTAACCATATGTGTCTGACCAAGTTGGTAGTAAACCAACGTGTTGTTCTCTCATTAATTCTAAAACGTAGTCATTAGGTAATGTTTCATAATGTGTAATCCAATCAGAACCCTTGATTATTTTTTTCACTTCATTGTCATGGTATTGTGATTCGTTTCTTGCATAAGGGTCAAACGATAAAGAACTAACTATTGTTAATTCAATATTATTTACAATTAAATCATCAAGTGCCCTAATAATCTCAACACCACCTTTTCTAAAGAAATCTTTACCAACTATCATTAACTTAAGAACACCACCATCATATTTTATATTCTTGTCGGTTAGCATTTTCTGTGGTGGATTCATGATAAACATCTTCCTTTCTAAGTGTGAGTATCCACTTTCTTTCATTAATCTTTTTTGTAAGTCATAACACCATTGTGACATTGCCAATATTGCAATACAATTGTCTTTTGATATTTGGTCTAATCTTTTTGTTAATTCTTCGGACTCTAATATGTTATGGAAGTTACCCTCGTGATGATACGAATCTATTGTTTCTGATATTCTTGGAAGCAAATCCTCGAATGTAGAAATCCATTTTTTCTTTCCAAAGTATATGTGATTAAAAAAATGATATAAATCAACATCATCTTCACCATGATAGTCAAAGAATTTATTATCCCATCTTTCGTCATTACCATCATGGAAATCTATATATTCATATCCTAAACCATGAGTGTTAACGTTACGATACCAACTATTACATACCCTATGGTATCCTATTTTCATTTCTTAAGAATACCTTTCTGATATGGTATATCGTGTGGTGATTCTGCTTTCTTCGGAACACTATCATGTAATTCAATTGATTCAAAGATAGTAAAGTCTGCACAAGATTGTCTTATATCCAAAGTATGTTTGTTATGTCCCCACTCTAAATAATTACCGAACGTGTCTGAGTCTTTAATAAACGTCTCCTTAAAATAACCTAAATGTGATATTTGTCTGATAAGTGATATCTCAGGAGTTAAATTATCTAAAATCTCTTCCATGTAAACATCTACTGCAAAAGTAATTGGAAAAAAGTTATCAATTAACTTTTGTGCTGATTTACGATTTAGAATATATGCATGAGCACCAAACCAAGATTGACCATAAACTGTTTTATTTAATAGTTTTACATCA
>MDTG01218007.1_pt1 | contig 10644 bp, 14 predicted proteins | sample 811421 | NCBI WGS metagenome assembly MDTG01 (sample SAMN05326645, study PRJNA326480) | marine metagenome | isolation source: seawater | place: Pacific Ocean: South East | collected 2011
TAACCATATCATCAATATTATATTTTTTATTGAAATCAGTAATACCTAATTTTTTTGCTCTAATTTTCTCTCCCTCATCTAAAACTAATCTACCTTGAATTTGACCGCCATAACATGATAATGCTGCCGCAACTATAACTCCCTCTGGTCCTCCGCCGGTACTATAATAAATATCATTTTTTGGCTTGTCTCCAATTACACTTAATGCACCAGCAATATCTCCATCAGTTATAAAATTGATCTTAACGTTTAATTTTTCTAGTACCTTAATTATATGATTATGCCTAGGTCTTTTCAAAACGCATGCTTTAATATCTGAGACTTTTTTACTTTTTGCTTCTGCTAATATTTTTATATTTTTTTCTACACCGTTATCCAAATCCATTAAATTATTTGGCAAATTAGAACCAATTACTATTTTTTCCATATAAGTATCAGGAGCAGATAATAAACAATTTTTTTCAGAAATTGCTAAAACAGAAAAAGCGTTTGGTTGCCCGTTAGCAGTAAACTTTGTTCCCTCTAAAGGATCTACAGCAATATCAAATTCAGGACCATTTAAAGTACCCAGCCTTTCACCAATATAAAGCATTGGTGCTTCGTCCATTTCACCCTCACCTATAACGACTGTACCTTGCATATTTATCTTATTTAACTCTCTTCTCATTTGATCAACAGCACCTTTATCTGCTGCAATTTTATCTTTCTTTCCTATAAATTTAGAAGCTCCAATTGCAGCTTTTTCTGTGGCTTTTGTAAATAAATTTAAAAATTTTTTATCGATAGCCATCAGTCATCAATTCTTATTAGTTTTGGTTTTTTTTTAATATAACTTTTTATTGAGATTTCTTTTAAAATTTTATTTAAATATTTATCTTTTGAGTCATGAGTAATAATAATTATAGATGATATATTTTTACTCTTATTAGGATTTTGAATTAACCTTTTTATAGAAGTGTTATTCTTTGAAAAAACATTAGTTATGTTAGATAAAACACCAGGTTTATCAATTACTTCAAACCTAAAGTAGGCTGAAAAAAATCTTTCTTTTATATTTTCAAATTTTAATTTTTTTCTCTCTTTATTGGACAATGAAAAAGGAAATTTTATATTACCTCTCAATATTGATGAAATATCTGATACCAAAGCAGATGTTGTTGCTGAGGGCCCTGCCCCTTCCCCCTGAATTATACTTTGACCTACAGGCTTACCATCTATTATTACGGCGTTTAAAACACCATCAATACTAGCAACATATGTGTCTTTTTTAATCAAAGTTGGGTGAACACGTTGATATATTTTTTTATTAAACAGCTCTGCAAATCCTAAAAGTTTTATTTTATAACCAAGATTTTTTGCATTATCGATGTCAATTTTATCTATTTCTTTTATGCCTTCTACATAAATATTGTTGTTAATAAATGAATTAAAACATAAAGAAGTTAATATTTTTAATTTTGAAGCAACATCATCGCCATTTAAATCAGCTATAGGATTTGCCTCCGCATATCCTTTTTTTTTAGCATCAGACAAAACTACATCGAAATTTTTATTTTCTTTATCCATAGATGACAATATATAATTAGACGTACCATTAAAAATTCCAAATATTTTTAAGATTTTATTGGCAATTAATCCTTCTTTTAATGATCGAATAATTGGTACGCCGCCACATACTGAAGCTTCAAATTCTAAATTTACTTTGTTTTTTTCTGCGATTTTAGATAAATGATCACCGTATTTGGCAATTAAGGCTTTGTTAGCTGTAACTACATGTTTTTTATTTTTTAAAGCATTAAATACAAGTTTTTTTGCAGGCCCTTCTGCACCACCAATTAACTCAACAATTAAATCAATATCTTTAATTTTAGTTGCATCAAGATAATTATCTAGCCATTTTACATTTGTTAAATCCATATTCCTTTTTCGTTTCTTGTTTTTTGCAGAAACATATTTTACAATTGGACAACAATTATTTTTTTCTGTCAGAATTTTTCTATTATCTTTTAAATATTTAAAAAGATAACTTCCAATGTTACCCAAACCGACAATTGCTATATTTATTTTTTTCATAAAATCATTGTCTTAAAGTAATATCAGGAAATTTTTTGTTTTGATGATCTATTAAGTATTTAGTTATTTCACTAATATTACATTTTTCTACAATTTCACAAATATCCACGATTTCATCTTTATCTTCGATTAATTTTTTTTTTATTTTTTTCTGTTTCTTTTTAATTTTTTTTTCTTTGATATTATTCTTTTTTACAACTTTATTTTTTTTCTTAACTTTTGTTTTTTTTTTAATATCATTTATTTCATTTGTAGATAATATCTTTAATTTCTTATCTGTTTGTTTTTTTGAAAATACCTTGACAACTTTATTTTTTTCATCATTCTTTTCTAAATTTAGTTCAACAAGGTCTATTTTTCTTTCTTTTTTCTTATTAATAACTTTAACCTCAATAGTTAAATTTTCTTCAAAGTATTGCTGGGCTTCAAGTTTATTTACACATACATGATCGCCACAGATCAATACTGTTTTTTGTTTAGAACAATTTGCAAATATTAAAAAAAATAATATTAAAAAGAAAAATCTCATTTTAAACCTAGTGTTTCTGGAAATTTAAAAAGAATATTCATATTTTGTATAGCTTGGCCTGAAGCACCTTTTACAAGGTTATCTATAGCTGAGAAAATTATAAATTTATTTTTAACTCTTGTTTCACAAACAGAAATCTCACAGTAGTTTGTGTTTAAAACATTCCCGGATCCTAACGGTGAATTAATATTTAGTATCTTTATAAATTTTGATTTTTTATAATAATTAATAAGACAATTTCTTAAAGAATTTCCAGAGATCCCTTTATTGGTATAAACATATATTGAGGATAATATTCCCCTAAAAGTAGGTAACAAATATGGGTTAAATGAAAAATTCACTTTTTTATTTGTTAACTTCTTTAATTCTTGGTCTATTTCACAAACATGCCTATGATTTCTAGGTTTATATGCAAAGATAGACGAGTATAAATTTTTATGTAAAAATTTCTTTTCTAAATTCTTACCCGCTCCGGAATAACCTGATTTTGAGTCAATTGTAATATTTTCATTTTTAATCAATTTTTTTTTGATTAAAGGGATTAAAGGAATTTGTATCGATGTAGGATAACACCCAGGGTTAGAAATTATTCTATATTTCTGTATCTCTATTCTATTTAGTTCTGGAATGGAGTAGATAGAGTTTTTAATTAGTTTTTTTGCTGAGTGTTTTTTTTTATAGTTTTTCTCGTAAATTTTAAAATTATCTAATCTAAAATCTGCAGAAAGATCGATAAACTTTATTTTCTCGTTTATATAGTAATTATTTTTAATTATCTTTTGTGCTTCGCCGTCAGGAAGAGATAAAAATACTAAATCTAAATTTTTCCAATTTACTTTTTTTACTGATGTAATTCTTGGTAATTTTTTTTTTATTCTCTTATCAAAAAAATTTATATTTTTTCCTAAATTTTTTGTAGCACATAGATTAATAATTTTTACTTTCGGATGTTTTGAAAGCATCAAAACCAGATCCAAACCTGTGTACCCTGTTGCACCTATTACAGCTACAGTAATTTTATTATTTACAGACATAATTTCTTATATCACTGACTTTTAAAATAGTTAAATTTAAATGACTAACGCTTAGAAAATTGAAAGCTTCTTCTAGCTTTTCTGTGACCGTATTTCTTACGCTCAACAACTCTTGAGTCTCTGGTGGTAAGCTTGTCTTTTTTTAAATTTTTCTTCAAATTTTCGTCATGAGATATTAATGCTTTAGAAATACCTAAAATTATTGCGCCCGCTTGACCTGACAATCCTCCACCTTTTACAGAACATTTCACATCATAATTAGATGAGGCCTCTGATATTTCAAGTGGCCTTGTTACAATTATTTGATGAACTGGTCTTTTAAAATACTCATTCATTTTCATACCATTAACGTGAATATTTCCAGTTCCTTTTTTTACCCAAACCTTAGCAATCGATTTTTTTCTTCTACCAGTAGCGTATTTGCTTTCTTTAAAATCTAGTTTTATTTTTTTTGATTTAGAAGAAGATAAGTTTTGTTGTTCCATTATTTTACAGTGTTTAGTTTATTCAGTTTTTCAAATTCTATAGTTTTAGGTTTTTGCATATCATGCGGATGTTTTTCACCATCATATATTTTTAATTTTGTTAATTGTTTTTTTGCTAAAGGACCGCCAGGCAACATTCTCTTTACTGCTAATTTAAGTATATCTGCAGATTTATTTTTTTTAGAAAGTATTGATGGCGTAGTTTCTTTAATTCCACCAGGGTGCCCAGTGTGCTTATAATACTTTTTGTTAGCAAATTTTTTTCCTGAAAATTTTATTTTATTAATATTAGTAACAACAACAAAATCACCATTATCGATGTGAGGGTTATAAGTAGCTTTATTTTTGCCTCTTAATATTTTTGAAATAAAAGCAGCTAATCTGCCCACCGCTATGTTTTGAGCATTAATAATGTACCAATCTTTTTTAATGTCTTTCTTTTTTATAAATGGTGTCATAATAATTCGGGATAAATACAAAGATTAATATATAAAGTCAATTTATTTTATATTGAAATAGTATAGGTTTACTGCGCTAAATATTAATAACACGGCTAAGATTTGATGGGCAGAAGCAATATAAATATTTAGACCACTTATCAATGTAATTATACCTAGCGATACTTGTAGTGCTAAAACTATATTTAAAATTTTGACTGGCTTGTAAAGTCTTGAGTGTCTTCTCTTATAAATGGTAATTGTTAGAATAAGAGAATAAAAAATAATTATGTATGCTAAATTTCGGTGATAAAATTGTACTAAAGAATGATTATCAAATTCTAAAAGGTTAAAAAAGTTTCTATAAATAATATCGTTAGGAAAATAAGTATTGCCCATCATAGGCCAGGTTTGATATATATTACCAGCATCTAGCCCAGAGACAAAAGCTCCAACAATTACTTGAAAAAATATTATTAAAATTAAAAAAAGAAATGGAAGATTTTTTAATGAGAGGTTAAAAAATATTTTGTTTTTTTTCTCCAAAACGTTTTTTAATAGCCAAAAAATTGAAGAAATTATTATTATTGCTGTTCCTAAATGTAACGAAAGTCTATAATGGCTCACGGTTACATCATAAACTAAACCACTTTTAACCATGTACCAACCTATTATACCCTGTACCAAAATTAGAAAAAAAATGATTGAGCAAATGGATAAGTATCTTTTGTTAATTTTATCTGAAAAATAAAAATAGATAAGTGGTATTAAAAAAAATAGACCTATTATCCTTGCCAATATACGATGAATATATTCCCAATAATATATAACTTTAAACTCTTCTAAACTCATATCAAAATTTAATAATTTATACTGAGGAATAGTTTTATATTTTTCAAAATATAGATTCCAAGAATTGTCATTCAGAGGTGGCAAAATTCCTTTGAAGAGTTCCCATTCAATTATTGATAAACCAGAATTAGTTAACCTTGTAAGCCCACCGATAATTATTAATAAAAAAACCAGTATTAAAGAAATAGCGAGCCAATATAAAAAAAAATTTTGTGTTTTTACTTCATTTGAATACATATATATATAATATATATTTTGAAAATAATTTTTAAATTTTTAAATTGTCGCGATGATAAACAAAAATATAATTAAGATAAGAAAAAAACTTGATAAACTTGATGATAAATTACTTGATATAATAAAAAAAAGATCAAAACTTGTCGATCAAGTTATTAAAAATAAAAAGTTTAAAAAAGATATTATTGACAAAAGAAGAATTAAAGTAATTTTAAGAAATATTTCAAAAAAATCAAAAAAAAGAAAAATTGATCCCAAGATTACATCTAAAATTTGGAATTCAATGATTAGAGCCTTTATATCTTATGAGTTTAGGAACTTTAAAAAAAAATAATTACTTACTGTGAGGCGGAAGTTTTTTTTCAACAAAAAACTCGTGTTTTCTCGTATTTGGATTATATTTTTTTAATTTAAGTTTATCTTTAGCTTTCTCACCTTTTGTTGGCTTTTTTGCATAATAAATAAACTTACTGTCAGGATTGCTTTCGGGAACCATTCTAACTTTTAGATGAGTTTTTTTTGCCATATGATTTTATTTTACTTATTTTTTCTAAAATTTTTTTGCTTTTTAATTTTAAAATATTTTTATAATAAGTAGCTTTTAAACTATGATTATCATTTTCGTCAAGTTTATTTATATTTGATTTAAGCAATTCTTTAGTTCCTGAGATGGTAAGACCCTTCGTTTTGATAAGGTATTTTATTGATTTTATAATTTCTATTTGTTTTGGCGAATAATATCTTCTGTTATTTATTTTTAATGGTTTAATTTGTTTAAATTCTTTTTCCCAAAATCTAAGAATATGATTTAGTGGTTTTTTGGTTTTTGGATCTACTAAGTTTAAGATTTTAGAAGCTTCGGAAATATTGATTAATTTTTTCATATGAAACTAATTAATCTTTTTAGATGGTATAAATTTTATAGTTTTTCTAGGCGATATTATAAATTCTTCTTTTGTTTTAGGATTCCTACCTACTCTTTTATTCTTAGATATAACATGAAATGAACCTATATTTTTTAAATGAAATTCACCTGATTTAATATTCTCTGACATGATAGAGATTAAATTATCAATTATTTTTTTTGATAAATTAATAGATAAACCAGTTTTTATGCTTAAATTTATTGCTAAGTCTTTTTTTTTAAATGTTTTCTTTAACATTAGCAGAGTGTTGTAGGTTTTTTTTAATTTCTGACATTAAGTTACCTTTCACAATTTTATAACACAAATCTATTGAGTAAAAAAAACCTGTTGCATCAGTCCCTCCGTGACTTTTAACTACAGGACCGTTTAAACCTAAAAAAATTGCTCCATTGTATTTTCTTGGATCCAATTTTTCTTTAAATTTTTTTAATGAAAAATATGAAAAAATTAAAGAAAATTTTGTAAATATATTTTCTGTTAAAGTGCTTTTTAGGCTTTCTGTTATAAATTTAGCAGTTCCTTCAGCAGTTTTTAATGCAATGTTTCCTGTAAAACCGTCAGTAATAATAATATTAGAGTCGCCGCTCATAATGTCATTACCTTCGATGTATCCATTATAAATAAAATTTTCTTCATTAGATAAATTTTTTAATTTTTTTGACGCTATTTTTAATATTTCCGTTCCTTTAATTTCTTCTGACCCAATATTTAATAAAGCAACTTTTGGTTTCTCTTTTTTAAATAATGATTTGAATAAAGCTGATCCAAGTTCAGCAAAATCAATTAAATTTTCCTCATTACATTCTATGTTTGCACCTAAATCTAATACAACGTTCATATTCATTTTATTTGGCCATAAGGCAGCTAAGGCTGGTTTACTAACTCCATTTATCATTTTCAGTATCATTCTTGATATTACTAAAAGGACCCCAGTGTTACCTGCAGATAAACTTATATCTGATCTTCCATCACGCTGATGTTGAATACAATTCCACATACTTGTATTTTTAGAATTTTTAATAGCTGTTAATGGAGTTTCTTCGTCTGAAACTACATTTTTTGTGTCAATTATATTTATTAAATTTGATGAAATTTTTAATTTATTCATTTCTTTTGATATTTTTTCTTTATCTCCGAAAACATTAAGAATGAAATCATCCTTAAATGAGTTTTTTTTTAAAAATAAACCAATCCCCTCTATAGTCTTATTTGGTGAATTTTCACCACCCATTGCATCAATGGCAATAGAAATTTTTTTGGACATTGCTTGTTTAAATATCTAAAATTTTTTTGCCGTTATAATAGCCAGATTTTAAATCAATATGGTGTGAAAGTCTGTACTCACCACTCTTTTTATCCTCTGACAAGTTAACCGCAGAGAGCTTATGATGAGATCTTCTCATTTTTTTTTTTGAATTAGAAGTTTTTCGTTTAGGGACTGCCATAATGTTTAAATTTTGTTAAGTCTTTTAACATATTATCGATAGGAAGTTCAAAACAAAAATTAAAGAAATCGTTAAAGTAATTCATTATATCCTTCAAATTTTCCACTTTTTTTTGATTTTTTTGATTTAAATACTCTGAAATAATTTTTCCATTAATTTCAAACTCATTTTTTATTTCTTTAGATTTGTCAATTTTTAATAAAATATCATATAAGATTTTATTAAGATCTTTCATTTTTTTATTAACTGAAACATCTCCCAGGCCAAGTTCTCTGAGATTATTTTCGATACTGTGGAAAAGATTGTCGTAAGACACTTGGTTAAAAATCTCACCTTTTTTTTTATAAATAATCAAAATTATGGAAAAATGAAAAAACATAAGATAAATTCTTGTTTCAAAACTATCTTTTAAATTTATATTTTTATAAAAAAAGATGTTTCTAGATAGATTTAATAATGTATTATATAAATCATTATTATGCTTACTTTTCTTAAACCAAGATATCATAAAATTTTAATTAAAATATTACTATTTATTAGTTTAGTTAATTGTCAATTTCAAGATCCCTATCTTAATCATGGTATAAATTTCTTAGATAATAGAGCTAAAAAATTAATTGTAAGTAAGTCAAATTTAAATGATGTAGTTCGTATCATGGGTCATCCACACACAAAATCATTCTCTAATGAAAATCAATGGGTTTATATTGAGAGAACTCTTACAAAAGGAGAATACCATAAACTTGGTAAAAATGTTTTAAAAAATAACAATGTTTTAATTCTCGAATTTAATAAATATGGGATTTTATCAAATAAAAAACTTTATGATAAAAATGATCTAAAAAAAATTAAATTTTCAAATCAAGAAACAAAAAACGAAATTACACAAAAAAGCTTTGTAGAAAAATTTCTTACAAGTGTTAAAAATAAAATGTACGGAAATAGAAAATAAATAGTTTAATGAGCTATTACTGCTAACAAGAGAAGAGCTACAATATTAGTTATTTTAATCATTGGATTAACTGCTGGACCCGCAGTGTCTTTATAAGGATCTCCAACTGTATCTCCAGTCACAGCTGATTTATGAGCCTCTGAACCTTTCCCTCCAAAATTTCCATCCTCAATATATTTTTTAGCATTATCCCAAGCACCACCACCGGCTGTCATTGAAACAGCAACAAAAAGACCTGTAATTATAACTCCTAAAAGCATAGCCCCTAAAGAAGATAAAGCAGCTTCAATGCCTCCTATTTGTAAAATTATAAAATACAGAATAACTGGTGACAATACTGGCAATAAAGAAGGGATTATCATTTCCTTTATTGCAGCTTTTGTTAACAAATCTACTAGTCTACCGTAGTCAGGTTTTCTCTTGCCTTTCATTATACCTGGAATTTTTTTAAATTGTCTTCTTACTTCAATGACTACTGAGCCACCTGCTCTTCCCACTGCTTGCATTCCCATTGAACCAAATAAATAAGGTAACATTCCACCTATTAATAAGCCAGCCACAACAAATGGGTTAGATAAATCAAAAGTAACATTCACACCTTCAAGTGCAGAACCTTTTACAGTTGAAAAATATTTAATATCTTCAGTATATGCTGCGAATAAAACTAGCGCACCTAAGCCAGCTGACCCTATTGCATAACCTTTAGTAACCGCTTTAGTAGTATTACCAACAGCATCTAAAGCATCAGTGGTCTTTCTTACATTTTTTGGAAGTTTGGACATTTCTGCAATACCCCCTGCATTATCTGTTACTGGACCGTAGGCATCTAAAGCAACAACCATACCAGTTAGCGCTAACATAGCAGTTACCGCAATAGCTATACCAAATAAACCTGCAAGCTCATTCGTATATAAAATTCCAGAAACAATAATCAAAGCTGGTATAGCTGTAGCTTCCATTGAGATAGCTAAACCTTGAATTACATTAGTTCCATGTCCTGTAGTAGAGGATTGCGCCACTGTTTTTACAGGTCTGTAGTTAGTTCCCGTATAGTACTCTGTTATCCAAATTAGCAAACCTGTAATTGCAAAACCAACAACACCACAAAAATATAAATCCATTCCATTAAAATTTTTACCGCTATTTGTATAATCTTCTTTCAATCCTACAATAGAGTCTGTTACTGGATATAAAATAATTAACGAGGTAATAGCTGTAACAATAAAGCCTTTATATAAAGCCCCCATAATATTTTTACTCTTACCAAGTTTTACAAACCACGTCCCTATAATTGAAGTTACAATACATGCGCCACCAATAGCTAATGGGAAAATCATTAAATTATAATCATTAGGAAAAAATATTGAAGCTAAAACCATTGTTGCGACTATAGTCACAGCATATGTCTCAAATAAATCGGCTGCCATTCCTGCACAATCACCCACATTATCCCCAACGTTGTCAGCTATAACTGCTGGGTTTCTCGGATCATCTTCTGGTATTCCCGCCTCAACTTTTCCAACCAAATCAGCACCTACATCTGCTCCTTTTGTGAAAATACCACCACCCAGTCTAGCAAAAATCGAAATAAGCGAAGCACCAAAACCAAGAGCAACTAATGCATTAATAATTTCTCTTTTATCAACGTTTAAATTAATCAATATAATGTAATAA
>MDTG01343069.1_pt1 | contig 10644 bp, 8 predicted proteins | sample 811421 | NCBI WGS metagenome assembly MDTG01 (sample SAMN05326645, study PRJNA326480) | marine metagenome | isolation source: seawater | place: Pacific Ocean: South East | collected 2011
AGCATCTATAACACTTCTATAACCAGCAAGGTTAGCTTGAGAAGATAATACATCCATACTTTGGGCTCTACTTATTCTTGGAATTAATTCCATACAACATGCTGTAATTTTTCGTTTTTTTAAAACATCAAAATAATTCTTATTTTCATATGGGTTTAAAATTCCTATTAACGTTGAAGTTTCTTTCATATTTTCCAAATCTTCTAAATCTGGAATGTTAACGCACAAACAAATATCAGCATTTAAACATTCTGTTCTTGATGAAATTTTCACACCTAAATTTCTATATTGTTGATCAGTATAACCTGAGTTAATGCCTGCTCCTTTCTCAACAATAACTTCAAATCCAATTTTTTGATAAAGCTTTACTGAGTCAGGCGCAAGAGCTACTCGAGATTCATTTTTATTTTTTTCATTTAGAGCAGAAATCTGCATAAGAACTTATAATTATAGCTTTACCAATTTTAAAGTCTTTTGTTGACGTTCGTTTAATTTTTTTTCATTAAAATTTTCAATTAATTTATGAAAAATTTGATACCAATTAACCTCAGCTTTAAGATGCATAAAAACAGAGCCTAAACCAACTGCTGCTCGATCCATAAAAACAAACTCCTTAGGAGGCTTTACTCCACCCAGCTTTTTCAGTTCTTTATGAACTTCAGAAGCAACCGAAGCCCCATATATTCCACTATCACTTTCTTGAATTTTTTGAACTTTGTCTTTCATCAATGGAGAATAAATAAATTCAGCCCATTTGTTTAATACCTCTAGTTTTGCCTTTGTCATATCTTTAAAACCCCATTGTTCATAAGCATATATTGCCTTTTCCTTATCATTATTTTGCAATGCAAAATACAAATCTATGACACCTTGTATAAATTTTCCTTGAAAGATTCTCATACAACCAAAATCGAACAAATTTACTGATAAATTTTTTTGTATAGAATAATTTCCCAAATGAGGATCTCCATGAATAATACCGTATTCGTAAAAGGGCTTGTACCATGTATAAAACATATTTTTTGCAAGTTTATTTCTTACTTCTTTATTAGCATTTTTAAATTTTAATATATGCTCTCCTTCAAGCCAGCTCATGGTTAAAAGTCTTTTGGTTGATAATTTTTCATATGTTTCTGGAATATGAACAAAATTAGAGTCTGAAAATATTTTAATAAAAACTTTCATTAGTTTTCTCTCTCTTTCATAATCAAGCTCCTCTTTTAAACGTTCGGTAATTTCTTTATAAACTTCATCTGTTTTAATTGCTTTGTTATAGGTTTGATAAATAGAAAAAATCATTTTGAGTTGAGATAAATCAGCTGTAACTGCTGATTCCATATCTGGATATTGAAGTTTACATGCAACAATTTTATTATTTGGTAATATGCCTTTGTGAACTTGACCTAAAGATGCTGCTTTTGCAGCTTCTTTATCAAAATTGATAAATTCTTTTTGCCAATTTGAAGATAATTCTGCAGACATTCTTCTTTTAACAAATAACCATCCCATTGGCGGAGCATTAGATTGTAAATGCATTAATTCTCTAGAATATTCATCAGGTAGGAGATCTGGGATAGTAGCAGATAATTGTGCAACTTTCATTAAAGGACCTTTTATTCCACCTAAAGCATTTCTAATTTCTAAAGCATGTTGATTTTTATCTAATTTAACACCTAAGTATTTTTGAGTTGCTAGCTTTGTTGCTATTTTACCAACCACTCCTCCAACTTTTGCATATCTTTTAATTTGTTTCGAAAAAGATTTTGACTCAGAATCTTTCATTATCAATTATATACTTTCTAATTGGTCAATTAATTTTCCAATTACGTTTAATCCTTTTTTCCAAAAATTTGATTTATAGGGATCAAGATTAAATGGTTTTAAAAGTTGTCTATAACGTAAAGATCCTCCAGATTCTAAAAGTTTAATGTATTTAGATTCAAAATTAGGTAATCCATTTTCATAAACACTGTATAAAGAATTAACTAAACAATCTCCGAAAGCATAAGCATAAACATAAAACGGTGAATGAATAAAATGAGGAATATAGGTCCAGTAATATTTATACTCTTCTTCAAATTCAATAGCAGGACCCAAACTATTTTTTTGAACATCTAACCAAATTTTACAAATTTGATCTGAACTTAATTCAGATTTTTTTCTTTGATAATGAACTGTTTTTTCAAATTCATAAAAAGATATTTGTCTAATAACTGTATTAAGCATATCTTCAACCTTATTGGCTAAAAGGGCTTTTTTTTCATTCTTGTTACTGGAGTTATTCAATATTGTTTTAAATGTAAGCATTTCTCCAAACACACTTGCTGTTTCTGCTAAGGTTAAAGGTGTTGAAGAATTAAAATGGCCACAATTTTTAGCTGCTAAGTATTGATGAACCCCATGACCCAGCTCATGAGCTAATGTTGAAACATCTCTTGCCTTACCTTGATAATTTAACAAAATATATGGATGAACACTAGGAACTGTTGAAGCTGAAAAAGCACCAGGCGATTTTCCAGTTTGAAGACGTGCATGTATCCAGTCGTTATCAAAAAACTTTTTAGCTACATTGCCAATAATTGGATTAAATTCACAATATGAACTTAAAACTATTTCTTTCGCCTCTTTCCATGAATAATTTTTTTTTATTTGAAAAGGCAAAGGAGCATTTCTATCCCAATACTTTAATTTCTTTTGACCAAACCATTTTGATTTTAACTTATAATACCTGTGTGATAAATTAGGATATGAACCAATTACTGAACTAGCTAAAGATTCTACAACTTCATCTTCTACCACATTAGATAAATTTCTTGAACTTACAGGATTAGGAAATTTTCTCCAATGATCATTAATCGATTTGTCTTTTGCAAGAGTATTAGTAATAGAAGTAAATAAATTAATATTTTTACCTAAAGTATTTCCTATTGATTTTGCAGCTACTTTTCTATTTTTTTTTGTATTATCAGACAATAAATTTAATATTTCTGGTGATGTAAGTTTTTTATTTTTATAAGGAAATTCTAATGAAGCAATTGTTTCATCAAACAGTCTTACCCAGGCATTATGAGAAGTTAAGCTTTTGTCTTGCAAAATTTTTTCCATATTAACATCAAGTTGATGTGGTTGAAAATTTCTTTTGTTCTCTATCCAGGTTTTATATTTTACTAAGGACTTATTTTTTAACAATGTATTTATTTTTTTTTCATTAATATTATTTAATTCCAATGTAAAAAATATAATTGATGAATAGTAATTTGTAATTTTTTCTTGAATTTTTTGAAAAAAAATTTTGTTTGTTTCGTTGTTAATATTTTCTGATAATAGTAAATGAGAATAAGATATTACTTTATCAATTTTTTCATCAATTTTCTCTAATTCATAAATTGCAGCATATAATTTAGTACCCGTAAGTTTATCTATTTTATTTTGAAATTTTTTTTCAAATCTTTTTGTTTCATTTCTTATAAAATTCAAATCTTTTCTTAATTTTTGGCTAGAACTTGAATGGTATAAATCTCCCAAATTCCAAACTGGAAGATTAGGTGATTTTTTTGAACCTGTAAATTTTAAATTTTTTTCTTTCATTATAGTTTAATTGGATATAGTTCTATAATCTAGGCTTTGTAGGGGGGGAAGATATATGTCCATTAATTTTGATAATTTTAACAGTATTATTAGCTTATTTAATCATCAAGTAAATTTATTACAAGATAGACCCTACCTTTGGAGAAAAGAAAACGGTAAATTTGTATCTTTGAGTTGGAATGAGGTTAGTAAGCAAGTAGATGCAATTGCATTAGCATTAATTGATTTAGGTATACTCAAAGGAGATCGTGTGGCTATCTTGTCTGAAAATAGACCAGAATGGCAAATAGCTGATCTTGCAATAATGTCATTAGGTGCAATAACAGTACCTGCCTATACAACAAGTACTACAAATGATTACGAATACATATTAAATCACTCTGAAGCAAGGTGCCTTATAATTTCATCAGACGAATTAGCAAAAAAAGCTTTTCCTGCAGTTACTAAATCACCAAAATGTAAAAGTGTAATTAAAATAGATAATGATCTAAGACATGAAGATCATCCTATTAATGTAATTCATTGGGAAAATCTTATAAAAGAAAATCATAAAACAGATGCTCTTGATAAAATTACAAATTTCAAAGATGAAATAAAAAATCAAAAAAGGAGAGACACTGCGTGTATTATATATACATCAGGAACAGGAGGAAATCCTAAAGGTGTAATGTTAAGTCATGAAGCAATGCTTACAAATTGTACTGGTGCAAATTATTTACTTAGAAACTTATTAAAAAATTTAAATGAAATACGTTTTTTATCATGGCTGCCACTATCTCATTCTTATGAGCACACTTTGCAATTTTTACAAATGGGTATTGCTGCCGAAATATACTATGCTGAAAGCATAGATAAACTTGTAATAAACATGGGTGAAGTTAAACCACATTTTATGACTGCAGTTCCAAGATTTTATGATTCTTTACATACCAGAATATCTCAGGGATTAAAAAATCAAGGAAAAATAAGTCAATTTTTATTTGCTTCAACACTTAATCTTGGAAAAAAATCATACTTGGGTAATAAAATGACAAAACTAGAAACAATAGCTAATAAGATATTAGATAAAGTTGTTAGAAAAAAAGTTAACAAAAGATTTGGAGGAAGTCTAAAAGCACTCATTTCTGGAGGCTCAGCTCTGAATTTTGAAGTTGGGCTTTACTTAACAGCTCTAGGTCTTCCTCTACTGCAAGGATATGGACAAACTGAAACTGCTCCAGTTGTAAGTGCCAATCCTCCAGAAAAAATTAAACTTCATACTGTTGGACCTGTGTTTATGGGTACGGAAGTTAAAATTGCAGAGGATGGTGAAATATTGGTGAGAGGAAAAAATATAATGAATGGTTATTGGAATAATCCAGAAGCTACCTCTTCAACAATAAAAGATGGTTGGGTGCATACTGGAGATATAGGTGAATTTGATGAAGATAAATATTTAATAATTACTGATAGAAAAAAAGATATTATTGTAAATGCAGGTGGTGACAATATTTCTCCTTCAAGAATTGAAGCTAAACTTGATATAGAGCCTGAAATTTCACAATCAATGTTATATGGTGATTATAAAAATTATTTAGTATCAATTATTGTTCCAAATAAAGAACAAGCTTTGATTTGGGCGAAGTCAAATAACAAAAATGAAAATTTTTCTCAAATAATTAAAGATGAAGATTTTATTAAATTTATTAAAAAAGTTACAATTAGAGTAAATAATAATATTTCAGCAATCGAACAGGTAAGAAAATTTATTCTGATTGATGAAGAATTTACTATTGAAAATGGGATGATGACACCCTCCATGAAAATTAGAAGATTCAAAGTAAAGGAAAAATATAAAGAAAACCTAGAAAACCTTTATTCTTAATTTTTAACTAAATTTTTTTTCTTTTTTCCAATTGTTCTTTAGTAGCTTCTGTTTGATATTTTTGCTTCCATTTTTCATATGGCATTCCATAAATCAACTCTCTTGCTTCTTCATAACTAATATGTATATTTTTATTCTGAGCTGCTTCAACATACCACTTTGATAGACAATTTCTACAAAATCCAGAAAGGTTCATTAAATCAATGTTTTGAACATCTTTTCTTTCCATTAAATGAGAAATTAACTTTTGCGCAACATCTGCTAGAAGATTTCTATCTAAATTTTTCATAATATTTGCATCAAATAAGTTTAACTTATGTATAATTGATTATATATAGAAAATTTAATGAAACGTAACAGAAAAGCTAAGATTTTAGCCACTTTGGGTCCTTCATCTTCTTCTCCAGAAATTATGGAAGAAATGTTTGTTAATGGATGTGATGTTTTTAGATTAAATTTTTCTCATGATACTATTGAAAATCATAGAAAAAATTTAGAAAATATTAGAAACCTTGAGAAAAAATATAACCATTCAACCTGTGTGCTGGCTGATCTACAAGGACCTAAATTAAGGGTTGGTTATTTTAAAAATAAAGAAGAGAATCTAAAAAAAGGTCAAATAATTAGATTAGATTTAAATAATGAAAAAGGTGATAAAGAAAGAATAAATTTTCCACACCCAGAAATTTATGAATTTTTAACACCTAATACTATTTTATTGGTTGATGATGGTAAAATTAAATTGCAAATAATAGAACAAAATAAAGATTTTTTAAAAGCAGAAATTTTGAATGACGGTACAATTTCTGATAATAAAGGAATTAATATTCCTGATGTAATTCTTCCTATTGAATCGCTAACTAATAAAGATAAATCAGACTTGAAAAAAGCATTGGAAATGGGTGTTGACTGGGTAGCTCTATCATTTGTTCAACAACCTGAAGATATTTTAAAACTAAAAAAAATGATTGATAATAAAGCTCTAATAATGGCGAAGATTGAAAAACCTTCAGCTGTGAAAAATATAGATGAAATTATTAAAGTTTCAGATGGTATTATGATTGCTAGAGGAGATTTGGGAGTTGAAATGCAAACTGAAAAAGTTCCGATAGTGCAAAAAAATATAATTAAACGATGTAGATATTTTGGAAAGCCAGTAGTCGTAGCTACACAAATGTTAGAAAGTATGGTTAACAACCTTGTTCCAACTAGAGCTGAAGCTTCAGATGTAGCAAATGCAATTTACGACGGAACTGATGCTGTAATGTTGTCAGGCGAATCTGCTGTAGGTAAACATCCACTAGAAGCAGTTAAGGTAATGAATAATATAATTGAAAATGTTGAGATGGATAAGAATAATTTTGATTTAGATAGCAATAATAATGAATCAAAAAGTAAAACAGATAATACAGATGCTATTACAAGTGCTGCTTATTCAATAGCAAAAAATGCAGATGCAAAAGCAATTATCACATTTTCTGTAAGTGGAAAAACAACTATGAGAATGGCTAAGGAAAGAGCTCCCGTACAAATAATTGGATTATCTCCTTATTTAAAAACATCGAGAAAAATGCAATTAGTATGGGGTGTGAATTCTTGTCATAGTGATGATGCGCAAAGTGCAACAGAAATGGTAAAGATAGCATGTGTAATTGCTAAAGATAAGGGTTTGGTTAAACCAGATGATAATGTTATAATTACAGCAGGTGTTCCTTTTGGAAATGCAGGTTCAACAAATCTACTCAGATTAGCAAAAATAATAGCAGATAAAGATCTTAATTAAGCAACTTACAAGCTCTTTCTATTCTTTTACAGGCTTCATCTAATATTTTTTCACTTGTAGCATAAGAAAGCCTAAAGTATGGTGATAAGCCAAATGCCTCTCCATGCACTCCTGCAACACCCTCTTTATCAAGGAGAAAATTCATAAAATCTTCGTCACTATTTATTATTTTACCTTCTTCAGTTTTTTTTCCGATAATACCATTACAACTTGGATAAACATAAAAAGCGCCTTCAGGTGTTGTACAAGTGATACCATCTATATTATTCAGTCTTTCAACTACCATATCTCTTCGTTGAATAAATCTTTCATTGTGTTCATTTATAAAATCTTGAGGTCCATTTAAAGCTTCAACTGAGGCTGCCATTGAAATTGAAGATGTTGAAGAGTTGCTTTGTGATTGAATTTTATTCATAGCTGAAATTATTTTTTTTGATGCTCCACAATATCCTAATCGCCATCCAGTCATACAATATGATTTTGAAACTCCATTAAGTGTTAAGCAACGATCTTTAAGTTTTGGTTCTAAAGAAGCTATGGTTGAAAATTTAGTATCTTCATAAATAATTTTTTCATATATATCGTCAGACATTATTAGAATTTCTGGATACTTTAATAATACTGATGCAAGTTCCAATAATTCTTTTTCTGAGTATACTGCTCCAGTTGGATTGCTTGGACTATTTAACATAATCCATTTAGTATTTGGAGTAATATTTCTCTCTACTTGCTCAGGTGTAATCTTAAAATTTTGTGACTCAGGACACTTAATAATTATCGGTTTGCCTTCAGCTAAAAGTACAATATCTGGATAACTTACCCAATAAGGTGCAGGTATGATAACCTCATCACCAGGATTTAGAGTTGCCATCATTGCATTATAAATAATATGCTTACCACCTACTCCAACAATGATTTCATCAAGATCATAGTGCAGATCATTATCCCTAATAAATTTTTTTTGTATTGCTTTTTGTAATTCTGGTGTTCCTTTACCAGGTACATATCTTGTTTGACCATTTTCAATTGCTTCATAAGCAGCTTTTCTAATATTTGCAGGGGTATCAAAATCTGGTTCACCTGCTGCTAAAACCAAAATATCATGACCTTCAGCTCTTAAGGCGTTAGCTTTATTATTAATACCAACTGTCATTGATGGTTTTATTTTATTTATTCTATTAGCAATCAAGGTCATTTTTTTAGATTATAAAATGTTCAATAATTAGACTTACACAAGTAAACAATAAAAAAATTGCAAAAACTTTTCTAAGGTTGTTTTTATTGATTTTTGATGCAACCTTTGCACCAATATTAGCCGTAAATATACTAGTTATTGAAACTAAAATAACTATTATAATATTTACATATCCAATAGAATATTCTGGTATATTTTCATTTAAACTCCCAGTAATCATAAAAATGATTGCTCCTGGGAAAGCTATAAAAAATCCAAAAACCGCTGATGTGCCTATTGCTTCATGAATTTTTTTTGAAAACATAGTTAATATAGGTACACTAAAACTTCCTCCTCCAATACCTATAATTGCAGACAAAAAACCAATAACTAAACTTATAAAAAAATTAGTAATTTTGGATTGTGGAAGATCAACATCTAAAACAAATGGTTTTTTTTGAAGTCCCATATTTAAAGAAATAATTGTTGCAATACATATAAATATAATAATTAATACTCCACCAGAAATATTAGATGCAAGTATAGATCCTAATATAGAACCTGAAACAATTCCTGGTATCCATTTTTTTACAATTTTTTTATTTGTGTTCCCTAAGTATAAATGAGATCTTATTGATGAAATTGATGTTAAGGATATAATTCCTAAAGAAGATGCGATAGCTACATGCATTGCTATATCCAAAGAATATCCTATGTTAATAAGAATGAAGTAAGTTATAGGAACAATGATTATTCCTCCTCCAACTCCAAGCAAACCAGCCAAAAAACCGGATAGTAAACCTGTTGATAAAAATATAAATATTAAATACGTCAATTATTTTTCCGTATTGAAAGTTATAATATTGTAGTAAACGTTTTAAAATAAAAGTAAATTACATAGTATGCAACATGTTCATTGGTTAGGGGCAGGATTATCTTCAATTCCTGGAATAAGAAGACTGGCAGAACGCCTTGAAAATTTTACTGTTTGGAATAGAACTCTTGAAAAGGCAGAGGCTAGTATTAATCATGTAAAAAAACCTAATGTAAAAGCAAAAAAATTTAATATTGAAGATATTTTATTAGAAATAAAGCCTAATGATATTATTATATCTCAACTTCCAGCAAACAAACACCTTGAAATTGCCAAAATTTGTTTAGAGAATAATTGTCACTTTGCAACTACAAGTTACTTGTCGCAAGATATATTAGAATTAGATATTCAAGCAAAGAAGCAAAATCTAACTTTTATAAATGAAATTGGTCTTGATCCTGGAATTGATCATTTTTTTTCTCATTTGCTTGTTAAGGATTTGAAATTAAAAAATCTAGATGATATTTCAGTTAAATATCATTCTTATTGTGGAGGTTTTCCCAAAGTTCCAAACAAATTTCGTTATAAATTTAGCTGGTCTCCAGTTGGAGTAATTAAAGCACTAAATAATGATGCAAGATTTATGATTAATTCAGAAATTAAAACTGTAACTCCATATAAACATGTAGGAAAGTATGAGGTAAATAGTGAAATATTTGAAGCTTACCCCAATAGAGACTCAACACCTTATATAAAAGAATATAATTTTGATACTACTTGGAAGGTTGAAGAGTTTATAAGAGGTACTTTAAGATTGAATGGCTGGAAAGAAGCTTGGTCAGAAATTTTTAATATGCTTGATCAAAAATCAGACAACTTGGAAGAAATTATTTCCAAAAAAGGTGAAGAATTATGGCGAGATAATCAATATCAAAAAAATGAAGAAGATAGAGTGGTTTTATATGTCAAGCTTCAAGCCAACTCAAATAAAAAAGAAATTTTTAGTGGCTCTTATTTTTTAGATGAAAAAGGATCTGGTGAAAATACTGCGATGGGAAAATTAGTATCCTTAACCTTATCAGCATCTATTGATTTAATGCTTCAAAATAAATTTCAAAGTGGTGTGGTAGCCGCTCCTAAAAATTATGAATTTATAGATTACTATTTCTCAGTATTGAAAGAAAACAATATTAATATTTTAAAAGATGTATGAAATCACAAGTTAATTGTGTTGGTATAATTAGAGAAACAAGAATAGATGATGCTAGAACACCTTTAACACCAATTCATATAAGTCAACTTAAAAAAAAATACTCTACAATAAAATTTATTGTTCAACCATCAAAAAATCGTTCATATAAAGATGATGAATATAAAAATCATGGTGCAAAAATTAGTGAAGATTTAAGAGAATGTGATAT
>MDTG01041626.1_pt1 | contig 10643 bp, 7 predicted proteins | sample 811421 | NCBI WGS metagenome assembly MDTG01 (sample SAMN05326645, study PRJNA326480) | marine metagenome | isolation source: seawater | place: Pacific Ocean: South East | collected 2011
CTCTTCATCTTGCAAAAAAAGTTTTAAACAATCTATGAAATTAGTACCATTAATAGGATCTCCTCCAATGCCAATACATGTTGATTGGCCCATGTTATTTGCAGATGTTTGAGCAACAGCTTCGTATGTCAATGTACCTGATCGAGAAACAATTCCAACTGATCCTTTTTTATGAATGCTACCAGGCATAATTCCAATTTTACATTCGTCTGGAGTAATTATACCAGGACAGTTAGGGCCAATAAGTCTTGAGTTACTTTTATTTAAATATTTTTTTACGTTTAACATATCTATAATTGGAATTCCCTCAGTTATGCAAACTATTAATTTAATTTTTGCTTCAATGGCTTCGATTATTGCTGCGCCTGCGAACTTCGGAGGTACATAGATCATGGTTGCATCTGCTAAGGTTTTATCTTTTGCTTCCTGAACAGTATTAAAAACTGGTAAATTTAAATGTGTATGTCCTCCTTTTTTTGGAGTGACACCTCCAACTAATTTTGTTCCATACTTTATAGCTTGCTCTGAGTGAAAAGTTCCATGTTTTCCAGTGAAACCTTGGCATATCACTTTAGTACTTTTATTTACTAATACTGACATTTATTTAATAGCCTCAACAATTTTTTTTGCAGCATCATTTAAATCAGATGCAGATAATATTTTTAAATTAGATTTATCTAAAATTTCTTTTCCTTCTTTAAAATTTGTACCAGCTAATCTCACAACAAGTGGAACAGACAAATTAACTTCTTTTGCTGCATCCACAACTCCTTGTGCCAATACATCACATCTCATAATTCCACCGAAAATATTTATCAAAATACCTTTAACATTTTTATCTACCAGAATTAATTTAAAAGCTGCGGTAACTTTTTCTTTAGATGCACCGCCTCCAACATCTAAGAAATTAGCAGGTTCTTGTCCGTATAATTTTATAATATCCATTGTAGCCATAGCTAGACCAGCGCCATTAACCATACATCCGATTGATCCATTCAACTTGATATATGCTAAGTCATATTTGCTTGCTTCAATTTCTGCTGGGTCTTCCTCATTCAGATCTCTTAATTTTAAAATTTCTGGTCTTCTAAAAGCAGCATTATCATCGAAATTCATTTTTGCATCTAAGCAAATTAAATTATTATCTTTGTTAACAATAAGAGGATTAATTTCTATAAGACTTGCATCTTTTTCAATTAATATTTTGTAAAGAATCTTTATCAATTTTTTTCCTTGTTCAATTTGTTTATCTTTTAAATCAAAAATCGAAATTATTTCTTTAATTTCATCATCAGAAGGACCTTCTCTTTTGTAATCAATTTTTTTAGTGACTATTTTTTTAGGTGTCTCTGCTGCAACCTTTTCTATATCCATTCCGCCCTCCGTACTACTTATAAAGGCAATTTTAGAAGAGGTTCTGTCAACTAGACAGGAGAGGTAAAATTCTCTAGAAATATTTGAGGCCTCTTCAATATAAAGCCTTTTTACCTCTTTTCCTTCTGGTCCTGTTTGATTAGTAATAAGAATTTTTCCCATCATTTTTTTAGCTTCTAAAATTAACTCGTTTTTATTTTTAATCAGTTTTACTCCACCAGCTTTTCCTCTTCCGCCGGCATGTATTTGAGCTTTGAGCACGTATTCATTTTTATTTAATTGTGAAATTTTGTCTTCAATTTCCTTTTTTGATAAGATTACAACTCCATTAGAAATTGGTGCCCCATATTCCTTTAAGATTTCCTTAGCTTGATGTTCGTGAATATTCATTTAATTTTTTAAAACTTATATAACTAAAAATCTTTTTAATCTATAAATTTGCTGAAAATAAATATTGAAGCTTTTTCAGTGAAATGGTTTTCATCCCAATTTACTATCGAATCTGCTTGATTATCTATCTTTGTAAGACAAGTGTAATTTTTCTTACACAATATTTTCATTGGAGAAACATATATTAAACCGTTTTTTTTTGCAAAAGTAGAAAATTCATCATCTAAAAAGTAATTGTCTTTGTGATTTTTATCTGGAAGATACTCGGGTATTTTTCTTGATAATCTATGCTTTTTAACCAAAATTTTTGGAAGTGGGTCATGCCACCTCGGTGAAGGACCAACTAAATAGATTCGATTTATATTATTTTTCCTAAGTGTTGTCGTGATTTTGTTAATCTCATTAAAATCTGATCTATTCCAAAATCCAGATAAGAAAACACTCTCTGGTTTGATTTTTAAAATTTCTTCTAATATAGATTTATTTATTAACCCGCATCCTTTTAATGAATCTTTTTTATTATTTTGGTAAATGAAAGGTTTGCAAATATCCGCTGTTCTTTGCCAAATATTATAATTTTGCTCATACTTATATTTTATCCCCGGATATAAATGTGCTGCAAGACTATCTCCCCAAATAAATAGATTTTTTTTATTTTGACTTATATTTATCTTACAATTCTTAAAAAAATTCTTTTTTATCGTTATTTTATTTTCTATATGACAAGTTCCAGCTTGGTAGATTTTTTTATAATCATAATTTAAATCTACTAGAGATATGATTTCTTTTGAATACCTTTTTGGTAGACCTTCTGATTTTGATATATAACTTGAAATTATAAATATTAATAAAAAAAAAATTGATATAAAAATAAAAAAATTTTTTCTTTTCACAATTTTTTTATTTCGAAAAGGTTTTTCTATTAAGAAAAAACTCAATATTGATAAAAATAAAGATAAAATTATTGCCTCAAACTTATCAAATTCAGATAAAGTTGGAGACTTAACTCTTTTAAAAGCTAGCACAGGATAATGCCATAGATATAAAGAGTAAGAAATTAATCCAATACCTACCAAAGGTTTTGAAGATAGAAAATTTTTTATTACACCTTGTCCATTTTTAAAAAATATTATTATTCCAGTTCCCAGCACTGTAAAAATAGTAAAGATGGAAGGATGTAACGTGCTTTTATTAAAAATAAAAAATGGAACAAAAATCAGGATCATTGAAAATAAAAGTAGAGTATTACTAGTATAATATTTTTGTTCTGATTTATTTTTTACATGATAAAAGGCTATCAAAGATCCAAATGCCAATTCCCAAATTCTAGAGACAATATTGTAAAAATTTAGCTCTTTAAAATATAGACTTCCGAATTGCGAGAAAACTAAAGAAATTAAAATTAAAATTAGAAGAACTAAGTTAAATTTTTTATTCTTTAAATAAAATAAGTATAAGAATGGAGGAAAAAGTAAATAAAATTGTTCTTCTATTGATAAACTCCAAGTATGTAATAATGGTTTTAATGCGCTAGCATCTGCAAAATAATTTTCAGAAAAATAAAAATAAAAGTTCGATAAAAAAAATAAAGAAGATAATGCAGAATTAGATAAATCTTCAAATTGAGGTGGTAACATTAAGAAGTAACCTGCCACAATAGAGGTAATAATAACGGCAAATAATGCTGGTAAAAGACGTCTAGTTCTTCGTTCGTAGAAATCTAAAAAACTAAAAGTTTTATTATTTATACTATCTAATATTAAGTGAGTTATAAGATAACCAGAAATTACATAAAAAATATCGACTCCTAAATAACCGCCAGACAAAAAATTATATTCATAATTATCAAATTTAATTTTAAAATCTGCGTGAAAAATTATAACAGAAATTACTGCAATTGCTCTTAATCCATCAATTTCTGGTCTATATTTAAAATTCATTTATTTTTTTTTTTAATAAGAAAAGGTTCTTAAATAGTCTTATTTTTTTTCCAAGCAAAATAAATTTATTTCTTTGATAAAATTTTAAAGCACGGCTAGTTGGAGCTTCACATGAAATATAATTTAATTTTAAGCCTTGTGATAAAAGATTTTTAAGTGATTTTTTTATTAAGAGTTTTCCCAATCCTTTTGATTGATATTCTTTTTTTATAGCCAATAAATTAAGATTTATGGTTCCAGATGAGTCCTTTTTAAAAGTCAAATTTGCTAATAAGATATCTAGTTTTGAAATTGCAAGTAAAATATTTATTATAGAAAAAAATTTCAACTTTAAAAGTAAATGTTTGATTATTTTAAATTTCATTCTTTTGAACTCTAATATTAGTTCTTTTTCACTTTTAACATATAATATGTAACCAACAATTTCTTGCTTCCTTTTCATCACAAATAAATAAATTTTTTTTGATGAAGCTGAAATAGTTAAATACTCGTATATTAATTTTCTGTCGAGTTTAGATAAAATTGAATAAGTATTTTCTTTTTTAATTAAATAAAAGATTTTTTCTAAAGTTTTTTTATTTATATTTTTTTTTTTTATTTCTGAAATTTTATAAGATACAGATTTTTTTTTCATTCTAGTTCTCTACATTTTTTAATATTCAATTTTAATAGGTGGTTATTAATCATATTTTGATCGAAACAATTTGGTGAAATATAATTTAATAGTATTTCATTCAAATCATAATTTGAATTTGGTTCTAGAATGAAGATATTTTCTATTTTATTATCTTTAATTGTATTTATCAAATAGGCTTTGTAGCGATTATAATATTCACTATTAATTCTAGGATAACTAATGTAGTCATACGTCCGGCTTGGAGAAAATAATTTTTCCTCAAGTAATGAAGAAAAAAAGTTATACTGAGTAATTACCATTTTATTTTCTTTCACATTTTTTAAAATCTCTAAAGAGGATCGTAATAAATCAATTTCCTCTTGTGGGTTTTTAAAATAGGGACTTATCCACTTTAAACCTTTTAATCTACTATTTATTTTAGTAGCATCCAAAGAGTTAGACATGGTTGTGGAATTTAATTCATGAAATTTTCTCTCAATATTAAATCTTTCGTAATATTTTATCGTAGAAAAAAGACATACAAATATAATAATAAAATTAATTTTTTTTTTGTGATTTAAATTTATTAATTCACTGTAAAAGATTGCAAATCCACTACACAAAGGTATTAAAAAAAAAATATATATTTGATTTTTAGTATAAATTTGATGAAATATAGTTGTTAAAACAAAAGAAGTAAAAATCAAAAATATATAAAAATTTTTGGAACTAATATAATTCTTTTTTATAGACTCTTTTAAATTTAAAAATAAAATTATAAGAAAAGAAAAATATATAAATTTATAATCCAAGAAAATATTTTTTATTCCTAAAGAATAATTCTCATATCTGCTTGTACCGATAGATTGAGGAAATAAAAAAAGTTGTAAGATAAAATCACTTAAAGAAATTTTATTATATATCAAAATTGAAACAAGTAAGATTAAAAATAAACTAGCTCCACTTATATAATTTAAAAATATATTTATTCTTTTAAGTTTATAAAATAAATAAATATTAATTATACTTATAAGAATAATTGTATACGCAGCAGGAACCTGTTTAGAAAAAAAGCCAATACAAAGAAAAAATGAGCACCAAAACCAAAAATAAGATTTATTTTTTAAAATAGCAATTATTGCAAAATAAATTCCAAACAAAGAAAAGTATGATGAATGTAAATCAAGAAACGGCGTTCCGCTCACAGGATATGCTAGGGACGCAGTGCAAACAGAAAGCAGGAATGCTATTTTTGTTTCAAGCTCGAGGAGTTTAAAAATATAAAATGTAAATAAAACTACGGCAGAATTGAAAAATGAGGAATGTAAAATGTAAGAATACCAATTATTACCAAAAATTTTAAAAAAAAGAGCTTGTATATAATCAATAATAAAGCCATGTACAATCCAATAATCTTTTACCGGATGTTCACCAAGTAGAATACGGAAACCATAATCATAATGAATAAACGTATCCACTGGAAAAACACCTGATGAACCAACATAAAAATTTAAAAGAAAAGAAAAAACACCAAGAAATAAATAAAAAAATAAATTCAAAAAATTCGTTTTGTTCATTATAGGTTAGATTTATTAAAGAAATTCTTAAGATTGTTAATAACAAAATTCATATATACAAATGAAATTTTTGAATGAATTGGTAAACAAATTAATTCATTCTCATATTTTTCAGCATTTATACATTTAGTATTTTTTTTGAATAATTTTTCACAGTTATAATAATGCTTATATCGAACTTCTATTCCATTATTTAAAAGATATTTATTAAGTAACTCTTTATTTTTTACTAATATTGGGAAGTCTAAATAATTTTGGAAATTTTTATCATTTTTTTTAATTAAGGAATAATTTGCTTTAGGTATTTTTGTAATATTATCGAAATAAAAAATCTGTTTTTGTTTTCTCAAATTAAATATTTTTTTTCTACTTTCTTCATCTTTTAATTGAAGATACGTAAGTATTATTGCGAGATTACTCATTTTAGTAAAATAATATTTTGGTAGATTTTTTTTTACGGATTTCAAAGATGGATAAAATATTTTTAAAATGCTTTTAATATTTTTAAAATGGGCAAATCTGATGATACGAATAAATATAAATTTATATAAAAAGTTTTGTGCCATTAATTTCAAAATTAAATAAATTAATATTTGCTTTATTAAAGGTATAACTGAAAATTTATTCAATTTTTCGTATTCTTTTTCATAAAACTCAATGAAGTCTTTATTATTAGTAGATACAGCACCTCCATATAGTGAAGAAATATTCTTCATGATATTAAAGCTATAAATCGAGAAATCACCAAAATAACCTGAGTATATTTTTTTCCCGTTATTTTTTGTAAAATTATCAAAATAGATTGCGTTATCTTCGATAAGAGTTATTTTATTTTTATTAGCAAGCATTTTTATTTCTCGACTATTTTTTGGATTGTTAAACATATTTGTAAGGACAATTGCAGAAGTTTTTTTTGAGATTTTTTTTCTTAAATCTTTTATTTCCATAGCTCCTGTTTGATAATTCAAATCACAAAAGATAACCTTATAGTTCAATTTTACAGCTATATTGATCATTTCAGGAAGATTATAAGCACAAAAAATTATTTCTCTTTTTTTAGATTTATTTTTTAGAAACTTTAATATAAATAAAAACCCAACTCTGCACTGACTTGAAAAAACTAAATATTTTTTTTTAGATTGATTAGAAATTTTTTTTTTTATAAATTTAACAATATTAGCAGTTTTATTTAAGAAAAGACCAGAGAATAAAAAATTGAGCTTGAGGTAAATCCATATTCTGAACATTTTAGATCTCTTTTCCTATTCTTCTTGAATTAGCAATTATTAACCCAAGTGGATATTTATTTTTTTTAAAATTTAAAACAGAACCATCGATTATATGTATTCTTTTATTAAATTTAAGTTGACATTTTTCATTTACTGATAATTTACCATTACCATTCATAGGTATTGTTCCAAAATAATGAAAGTCTGCTCCAAATCCAGGAAAATAATTATGGTAAAATGGTAAAATTTTATTAGCACGCATTAGATAATCAAAAACAATTTTACTAGTTGTTTTAAATATCTTATTGAGATTTTTTCTTTTGGAATATATTTCACAAAAATCTTCATGACGTTTAATAAAAAGATTCCCATATTTTGGTTCTAAAAAAATGTTCGAAAAAATGAAGTATTCTCTAAACATATTGATTAGAAATTTTATAGGCTTCAAAATCTTTTTAAATTTTATAATAGCATCAACGATAATCTTATTTCCAGGTCTGAAATCTGCTGTAAAAAGAAATGGATTATTTTTAGATTTTAAATGAAATTGTGAAGGTTGAAAATCCATCTTACTTCTCCATTTTCTTTTTGAAAAATAAAGGGAAAATAGTCTAGGATGATGATTTATTCTTACTTCTTTTTTTATTTTTAAATAATCCATTACTAATTTTGTAGTTACTAAAGTACCACAACCAAGTATTAATTTTTTTGTTAAAAAAATCTTATCCTCTAATCCGTTTGAACATCTAAGAAGAATTCCTTTTTTATGATTTTCGATTTTTTTGACAAAAAAATTATGAAATATAATTTTCTTATTTTTCATATTTTTAAAAAAATTTGATGGAGTTAATTTGTCTTTTTTTTCGTTTATCTTATCTAGCTCTAATTTAGCCTTAGCTTTTTTTTGAAAGGCAAGTATGGGCTCTTCAAAAATTAGATTTTTCTCTGACTTTAAAATGTTTTCGTCGATATATTTATTTTTTTTGAAGCGATTATGATATTTTTTGTCTATTTTTCCAAGAAGATTGCATTTTTCAAATATCTCTTTAAAGGACTTGTTGATTTTATTTTGTGTTTTTTTATTCAAATATGCAATATCTTGCTTTATGTTTTTATCAATTTGCAATCCCCAATAATTAGATAGCCCTCCAAACTCAAGTGATCCAAAAAAATTACAGTTAGAATTGACTTTTATCTTATTGAAAAAAAAGTAATCGTTAACTTTTTTTTTTTGACCAATCATTTGAGGTGGTAAAATTTTAAAAATGTGTTTGTTATAGCTTTTAGAGCTATCTATTTTTTTATTATCAAATGAAATGACATTTATTTTACTATTTTTTTCAAGATAAGAATCGATAAAAAACATACTGGATAAACCAGAACCTACCACTAGTGTATTATATATTTTTATTTTGTTCATCTTACAAATAATCTTTAACAGATAAACAGTTTAATTAAATTTTATAATGAACTGTCAATTTTTTTTGCACTGTCAAATAGATCTTTTACAGCTCTAATTGAATTTTTAAAACTTTCTTTCTCTTCCTCTGATAAACTTAATTCGACTATTTGTTCTACACCTCCTGCTCCAATTATAACTGGCACACCCGCATAAATATCTTTTACACCATATTCTCCATTTAAATATACTGCGCAAGGGAGCTGTTTTTTTTGGTCTTTAAGGTAACTTTCTGCCATTTCAACACCTGAGGCTGCTGGAGCATAAAATGCAGATCCTTTTTCTAAATATTTAACTATTTCTGCTCCACCTTTTTTTGTTCGTTCAATTATCTCTTCGACTTTCTGTTTTTTAATTTTCCCTTCATTAATTAAATCCTTAATTTTTTTTCCTTCAACCTCAGTTGAGCCTAACATTGCAACCATGCTATCGCCATGGCCTCCTAAAACAAATGATTTGATTTTTTTAACTGAAACTTTTAGTTCCTGAGATAGAAAATAAATAAATCTTGAAGAGTCTAATATTCCTGCCATTCCCACAACCTTATTTTTAGGGAATCCTGAATACTTTTGTAATGCCATGACAATTACATCTAAAGGATTTGTTATACAGATAACAAAAGCATCTGGTGAGGTTTTTTTGATTCCCTCAGCAACTTGTTTTATTATCTTTAAATTGATTTCAAGTAAGTCATCTCTAGTCATTCCTGGTTTTCTAGGCACTCCTGCTGTAATAATAATAACGTCTGAATTTTTTGTATCCTTGTAATTATCTGTTCCCATCACATTTACATTAAACCCATTAACTGGGGAAGATTGAGCAATATCTAAAGCTTTTCCTTTGGCAATTCCTGCAGCTACATCAAATAAAACCACATCAGCCAGTTCCTTTAACGCAATTAAGTGTGCTAATGTTCCTCCAATTTGACCAGCTCCGATAAGTGTTATTTTTTTTTTCATATTTGATTATTTCATTGTAGGCATAACAAACTCAGGGTCTGACCTTAATCCTGATGGCCATCTAGATGTAACTGTTTTTAATTTTGTATAAAATCTTACACCTTCTGGACCGTGCATATGTTGGTCTCCAAACAATGATCTTTTCCATCCGCCAAAACTGTGAAATGCCATAGGAACTGGAATTGGAATATTAATACCTACCATACCAATCTGAGCTTTGTTAGCAAATGTTCTTCCTGAGTCTCCATCTCTAGTAAAAATACTGACGCCATTACCAAATTCATGATTGTTAACTAATTGTAAAGCTTCATCAAAATCTTTAGCTCTTACAACTGATAATACTGGCCCAAATATTTCCTGTTTATAAATTTTCATATTTTTTGTTACGTGATCAAATAAACAACCCCCAATAAAAAAACCATTTTCATAACCTTGAATTTTATAGTTTCTCCCATCAACAATTAACTTCGCACCTTCTTTTTCGCCAATATCAACATAACCTTTGACTTTTTCTAAATGCTCTTTTGTTACAAGAGGTCCCATTTCAGATTGTTTATCCATACCTGGTCCAACCTTTAAAGCTTCAACTTTTTTTGCTAGTGAATTAACTAATTTATCACCAATTCCTCCCACTGCTACTGCAACAGACTGAGCCATACATCTTTCTCCAGCAGATCCGTAAGCTGCCCCCATCAAACCGTTAACCGCTTGATCTAAATCACAATCAGGCATTACAACACAATGATTCTTTGCTCCTCCTAAAGCTTGAACTCTTTTTTCGTTTTTAGCACAGTTTTCGTAAATATATTTAGCTATCGGAGTTGATCCTACAAAGCTCATAGCAACAACGTCTTTATTATTGATCAAAGCATCTACTGCTTCTTTGTCTCCATTTACAACATTGAATACTCCATCGGGAAGCCCTGCCTCTTTTAAAAGTTCAGCTAATCTTAAAGAGCAAGATGGATCTTTCTCCGAAGGTTTTAATATAAAAGTATTTCCACATGCAATTGCCATAGGGAACATCCACATTGGAACCATTGCAGGAAAATTAAAGGGTGTTATACCTGCACAAACGCCTAATGGTTGTCTAGTAGAC
>MDTG01328707.1_pt1 | contig 10643 bp, 9 predicted proteins | sample 811421 | NCBI WGS metagenome assembly MDTG01 (sample SAMN05326645, study PRJNA326480) | marine metagenome | isolation source: seawater | place: Pacific Ocean: South East | collected 2011
ATTGATGCCATCATTGCAGCGGAAACAGAGCAAGAGATCATCGAGATCTTAAAACGATACTAATTTGCTCTATAGATCTTAATCTCCTAACAGCCCCCATTAAAAAGCGATAGCCTCGGCCATCGCTTTTCTGTTTTTATTGTCTAGTCATTTATCTTCGAACATGACTTACAAATGCTTTACTGCTTTCAGCATCCACTAACATCAAAACGCATACATTCTTTTATCTGTCGATAATTCAAAGCAATATTGTGCGTGTTTTTCAAGGCACTCAAACACTTCTCGATCCAACTTATAGCTATCAACATAAGCTCTTAAGATAGCGAGAGCCTCTTGTAGTGTCATTCCCTTACGATAAGGTCGAGATTGCGTTAATGCTTGGAAAACATCCACCACAGCAACAATTCGACTCGGTTGGTCCAACTCTTCAGCGGTTTTTCCCATAGGGTAGCCTGATCCATCTAACCTTTCATGATGATTCGATGCCCACTGACAAACCTGAGGTGAGCTAAACAGTTCCTGCAACGCGAATCGAGTGTCCGTGGCGTGCCTCTTAATACAGCAATACTCTTCATCAGTCAGTAAGTCAGGCTTATGGAGAATATCACCTGGCGTTTGCAATTTACCAATGTCGTGAACTAACCCTGCTAAATAGAGTTTGCGTTGAGTGGTGTAGGAGTAACCAAGCTGTTTGGCTAAATATTCTGAAAGTTGCCCAACCTTCAAGGAGTGCTTAAAAGTAAACGAACTTTTGGTATCCACAACATTAGCAATAAATTCAGCAAAGGCAACCGTCTCATCCAATGACATTTGTTGAGAAAAGAAGGGGACTGGCTCAAAATTATCCCTCATATTTTCGATGTAAGGGATCTCCATCGAAAACCAGAAATCATCTAAATCAACTAACTCACACATGTGTTGAACGAGGTTAGTTTCAAACATCTCATCGGCTTGTTCAGTCAAACGTTCAATAATGCTCGCCTTGCCATCTGGTGTCAGGTTTCCGTAACGATCTGAAGAAGTGACACCGTAAAGATAATCTACTCTATCGGCTAGCATCACAATTGCAGCCAACTCTTTTTCCAGCTCGCTGATTGGCATTGTCTTTAACTCAATCCAAGGAGTATGGTGATAAAGTACAGGTTTAGAGAAGATTGAAAGGACGGGGCACTCTTTTAGAATCTGATAGCCCTTTTGACAATGGTGGTAGCTTGAGTCTGGAATAAACACTGAGGTCAAACTGAGTTGTTCGTCAATTTGTGACACACCGCAATCGTGAATTAAGCCTAGAGAAAACGCGAGTTGCGCCTGCTCTTCTTCCCACCCTACACTCAAAGCACACCGATAGGCGATATAGCCCACTCTTTGTCCATGGTTTTTGCTTTCAAAACCGACGTTATCAAGCGCCTTCGCTATACCAAATAGAGCCTTCCTTAGGTCTACGGTTACATTTTGGCAATGTAGATTCATTAATTAAGCCTAGAATTTTTATAGTTTTTATATATTTAGGTTGCTAATACTAATGCATAGTTAATGATTATATACACAATTATTGTGAGGATTAATGAGTTTCGTGATTGACCTAACGTATCACGAAAAATTCGTGCCACAATTGGTTGCATATTGAAAATCATCCGACATTATATTCTGCTGGCAAATATTCACTGAGCAAAACAACCAAAAAGGGAAAGACATGTTTAAGACTATAATAGATAACGAACTATCCATCGCATTGGTTGAAGAGAATTTCGCCTCTCATTACGCGGAAATCTCACAGAGCCAAAACGAGTACCTAAGCCAATGGCTTGCGTGGCCACCACACTGTAAAACAGCGCAAGACTTTAGAATCTTCATTCAACGTTCGTTACACGATTATGCTGAAGGTAAAAGCATGACATGTGCGATTATTTATAAAGGCAACGTCGTCGGAAACTGCAGCTTCAATACAATTGACCACAGTACAAAGAAGGTAACGGTTGGCTATTGGTTATCAGAGACTAAACAAGGCAAAGGTATTGTCACTCGTGTAGTTCAAAAACTGATTGAGATTGCTTTCGAAGAGTTAGATATGGAAAAGATTGAAATATCAGCCGCGACTGAGAACATGAGCAGCCGTAAAGTTTGTGAGCGCTTACAATTCACGTTAGAAGGTATCATCACTCGTAATGAGAACTTGAATGGCCGAATCATAGACCATGCTATTTATGGCCTACATCGTTCAAAGCGATAAACACATGTCGATTAAAAATAACAAAGCCACAATATTGAACCGTGACTTTGTTATTTTATGAACCAAAGTAGCTCTTAAATCAACCCGTTATGTGCTCTTAGGAATCACAATACTAAATTTAGCGCCACCATAACTACTATCGTTGACTTTGATATCCCAAGTGAGTTTTTTAGCCGCCGACATGGCAATAGCAAGCCCTAACCCCAAGCCACCTGTTGTAGAAGCTCTGCTTGAATCTAGGCGCGCAAACGGAAGAAACACATCATCACGCCTGTCCTCTGGGATTCCTGAACCATTATCTTCAATAACCACCAACCAATTTTCTGAATTCTCATCCAGTGTCATCCACACTTTATCGTGTGTGTAATTACCAGCATTTTTTAGAATATTATCGAAAACCAAACGTGCCATCGAGCAGTCACACTTAATCTTGCAATCTTGACCTACTTTGGAATCAAAGGTCACGTCATCTAACTGCGAATAACGAGTCCGATCGAGACAGTACTCATGAAGATCAGAGGTCACTTTAACCAGTTCAAAGAATGAGTTGTCCATGACATTCAATTTTGACAGCATGATGATTTCTGAAGTGAGATCGTTGATATCTTCAATGTAAGTATCAATATCATCGAAAAGCGCTTGATGATGATCAGGCGCGCCTCTTCTCAAAATATCAGTTGCCAATTGAATACGACTCAGCGGAGTTCGCACTTCATGTGGGATAGCTTGAGCAAAGATGTGGCTTTGTTTCACCTTGCTCTCGATCTCTTCCGCCATAAAGTTAAAGCTGCAGGCTAAATCAGACACAGGATGAATGTCGTCGAGGTCAGAGCGAGTACTGAGCTTCCCCTTGCCAAACTGTTTCTGCTTCTCAACCAACAATTCTATTCTTTCTTGAAAACGCCTCACAGGTAAGTAGACACTCGCCCCAATTGAGACAATCACGGCCAACAAAAGCCCAAGCAAAAAATTCCTTTCTGAATCTTCATACCATTCAATTTCAGGAGAGAAGAAATCCCCTACCTCACTAAATGCGAAACTAAATTTAGAATTTGGAAGTTGGAATACCGCCGAATACAGATTGTTATCACTAAGGTATATTGGCACACCATTTAAAGTAGTAAATAACTCGCATCGTTGGCAAGGAGCCTCTCCCGACCAATTATCTAACAGACGTAAATTGAAAATATAAAATTGTTGGTAGCCTGTTCTGTCGAGTTCTTTATACAGAGAGTTTTCTTGATTATGTTGACGGGTATACTGCTCAACGAAGTAAATACCATCATTCAGGAAGGTTTCGATCTCAGTTCTTCGCATGTGGCCTTCGCCTAGGTTCACAAACAAAAAGATCGTTGCCGACATGCCCACAACAATCCCAAGATACAAGCGGGCAAACATTGAAACAGAGCGAAGTTTCGCCGCTATGAATTTACGCAACTAACATGTATCCCTTATTACGAACCGTACGGATCAACTGCTTATCTTTTGCATGAATACGTAACTTTCGTCGTAAACCAGAGACTCGCATATCAATCGAACGGCCATTGAAGGCGTAATCAATCCCTCTAAACAACTGACAACATTGATCTCGAGTAACGACTTGACTGATGTTATTAACCAGAAGGTTTAAGATTTCAAACTCAGCAGAAGTAAGTTTGAGGTTTTGTCCATACAGAGTAGCACTTTGGGCGGTCGTGTTGATCACGATATCACACTGCTTTTCAGGGGCAGATTCTATAGAAGCAGTAACAGGAGAAGCTCTGCGTAATAACGCTTCAATTCGCGCCAATAACGCATGACCACGAATCGGTTTCGCAACATAATCATCTGCACCAAATTTGAATAAGCTTACTTCGCTCATTTCATCAGCAGAAGCCGTCAAGACCAAGATCATCCCATTGTAAAAATCACGAGCTTGGCGACAAATCTGTGCACCATTCATACCTGGAAGCATTAAATCTAATAAGACCAAATCTGGTTCGATATTTCGGATTGCATCGAGAGCAAAATTACCCTCATGAACAACGCTAACATTGTAGCCTTCAGCTTCAAGATAAAGTGTAGTTAAACGAGCTATCTCTTGGTCATCTTCGACAATGAGCACTTTGGTTTTCAACATTCCTATCACCCGTATTAATTAAAAGCAAAGGCAGTATATATACAGATCATATATCATCAATATTGTTATTAGAGTATCCATTTTACCGTACGCAAAACATAATAATCATTTTTGTAAATATACATTTACAAAGCATAGCAATGAGCTATCAGTTCACTCTAATTTACGTAAATTCCGTAGTTTAGAGCGGATACCTCCTCGAGTTTTTAAGTAACTTTACAGCCCTTACATTTGCTTTATTTTCTTACTCACACTTACATTTCAGATCTTTACAACAACCGTTCAAATCAACCATCCATACACCACCTATATACTAGTTAATATCACCATAAAATATGAAATTAAAAGATTATAAATCTTATCAAGAATACCAAAAACGCAATAAAAACGGTTGCATCATTTCCATTGCAGTATTTTAGATTGTTAGAAAGAAGGCGCCGTCTGTTAAGACATATATTCTTCAAGTAACATCCAATCAAATAACAAATAGAAACAATATTTTGCAATAATGACTTTCCTCACAGGGCCACTTTTCAAATGATTAAATCACTGTCATTACTACTGACTACTGCTACTTTCGTATCAACACCACTCGCTGCTGATACCCATTCGCAAGAAATGGTCAGTAAGATTCAAGATCAAGTTAAGTCTTGGATAGACATTCAAGTCATCTCACAAAGCAGCATTATTCAAAAGATGGTCTTCACCTGTGACTTTTATAATGCAACGCCTTACATCAAATCACCGGACGGCAGTGAAAGTAATTCGGGATCCTACCGCTTTTACTCGTATAACGGTGTGTTGGGGTCAATGACAGAACCCTTTACCACTCAGCCTCTACCGGAGTTAACAATGTGCCTAAAAGAAGACTTTACGGCTACCAATAGAGATGAAGCTCAACTGTTGTTCGAAGCCATTGAAACGGTATACCCAAACCATTCTATGTTCGACGATAATTTCCCTAAAGAAACCTTAGAGGTCTCTAACGGGTGGCACTTCATCGATGGTGAAATTTTTGATGATAAGAAAGGCTATGCCATCGAAACCAATCCAAACGGTAAAGTCACCAAGATCATCCGATCTCTAAACCTTTAACACGTGTTCTCATTGAAAATATTGCTTTTCCTTTCATAGATTCTTTCATTAACACACGGTTTCGCATTGGCTATTAAACGCCAGAATCCAATTGAATACGCGACCAACTGAATGAATGAGTTCGGTAGGCATCGTGCGACCAAAAAATCAGTATGTAGAGCTCAACATAATGACCAGTTATCAACCTTTCGAACATCTCAAATGTCCAATCTGGATCTATGACATTGATAATAAAAGAATAACTTGGGCAAATACCAGTGCCCTCCCTTTGTGGGAATCGGAGTCTTTATTTGAGCTAACATCTCGCGATTTTAGTGTAGAGATGTCAAAAGCGATAGAGGCAACACTGGAAGAATACCAAAGGCAATTTCTGCGCAATGAAAGCATCAAGACATGGTGGAATTTCACACCTAGATACATTTCTAAACGGGCATTATGTTTGTTTTCTGGGATTCCACTGCCCGATGACCGTACCGGTATGTTAGTTCAAGTCATAGCTGAAGAAGGCAGCCTCAAACATGATCTAGCATGCTCTGACGGTGCGAACCTATCCCTCCTATTTGATAAGTCAGGAAAAGTAGTGAGCGCTAACTCAGCATTTTACCAAAACTATGGTAGCCCATTTACTACCCTCTCTGATTTCGTTTCAAGCGAAGAGATCGCTGCACAATGGTTGTTTTACGCTCGTAAGGGGGGAGAGATTTTGGAAGAAGTCAGTTGTAAAATTGATGAAAAGACTCATCACTTTGATGTTCAAGGCAAATGGCTATTCGATAAAAGTGAATTACTGCTAAACCTGACATGCACAACAAAGCAAAAAGAGCGCCTGATAAAGGCTAAGTACAACGCTGAACACGATTGTCTAACCGAACTGTATAATCGGCGGGGCATTACTAATTTATTGGAAACCAGCATCGCCTACCGTGCGCCATTTGAACTAATGTTCGTCGATCTTGATGGCTTCAAATTAGTCAATGATACGTATGGACACAGTGCCGGTGACCAATTGCTCAAACAAGTTGGTGAGCGTCTTAAACAACTGGTAGATGAAACCTGCATGATCGGCCGATTTGGAGGCGATGAATTCATTGTAATCACTCATAACTGCCGTAATCATAATATCCCACTACTCTGTTCTCGCATTATTGATGCATTAAACCGGAGCTTTCATATCAGTGGTATTGGAACGCTGTCAGTAGGATGCAGTATTGGTACCGCACATTTTCCAGATAACGCCGTTGATCAAGAATCACTGTTGAAGCAAGCGGGAATGGCGATGCACATAGCCAAAGCGAATGGTCGAAATCGCTTTCAGACATTCACTCCCGACTTAGCACAAACTCTTCACCGCAAAGCTGAAATCCGTCATCGCTTGGCCCAAGCCTTAGAAAATGATGAGCTCAACTTGCACTACCAAGCCATCATGAACACTAACAGTAATAAAGTGAAAGGGTTTGAAGCTCTACTCCGATGGTCTGACAAAGACTTAGGTGACATTGGCCCTGATGAATTCATTACCTTAGCGGAAGAAACTGGGCAAATTGTACCGCTTGGGAGGTGGGTTCTTAATTCTGCGCTAAAACAGCTTTCGATGTGGCATAGAGAGTTTGATAATCAGTTAATGATGAGCATCAATATCTCTAGTATCCAGATGCACGCAAGTTTCGCCCAACAACTATCTGCGATGCTCAACTTCTACAACATACAACCTCAGAATATCGCACTTGAGATCACTGAATCGTCAATGATTTTTAAACATGGTGAAGTTAGACAAGCATTAAGCGACATTTCTAAGCTAGGAGTAGAACTTCATCTAGACGACTTTGGCACCGGATACTCATCGCTCTCAATGCTCCATGACTTACCCATTAGTACCGTTAAACTCGACAAAAGCTTTGTCCACGGGTCACACAAAGGGAGTAAGGCTATTGTTCAAGCGACCTATGCTATATGTGAAAAGTTAGGGCTCAAAGTGATTGCAGAAGGAGTCGAGACAGAAACACAGAAGGCTTTCTTAGTAGAGTGTGGTTATCAGTACTTGCAAGGATTCTTGTTTAGCAAGCCTATACCATCTAGTGAAGTAGAAAATCGCTTTCTTAGTGACCACTTGTTACACACATAAGTCACGCTTACAAAGGCTTGCATAAGTAAATACAAGATTACAATGTTTCATAAGCAACTGTTTAATATAGTTAAAAAAACGATAAGAAAACAGCTCAAACATTATACCTACTAACTGTAATGATATAAGTTTTTAGATTACCCTTTGCCTATAATTGTATATTAAGAAGAAATTAAAGAAAATGAGAAAACAACGTGGCTTCACTTTATTGTAAATTATCACCTGTTTATTAATTCTAGGGTTGATTTCCGCCGCTTCGATGGTGAAGTTATTAAATATCCAAGGCAATGCACGTGCTAGCAAAATACAGCCAATACGTATTCTACGTTAAATTTAAAATTATCTACCCTTAAGATCAGCACAATACTCTCCAACCAATAAAACCCCTTCAAATCCATTTTTATAAATTACCCACACAAAATATATTTATATTTAAATCAATACCGTAAAACTAGTATGTTTAAAGTATTAGCTTAAATTTTATACATCCTAATTAGTAATGTAAATATTAATAAATTAATTTTATCCTGAAAATTTCTGATAAATCTCACATAACAATAAACCTTGATAATAGAAACAACATCTAAATTAGCAAACCCTAAATATCGACATGAAAGCGGCAAAATGTAACGCGAGAAATGGATAAATGCTAAAACAAATGGATAAATCCTCTTTATCCCTTGTAAATCATCGGCTTTTATTTATAAATTCAGGTTTTGGATGAACATCTCCATAACCTTTCATTAAAGTCAGAATTCTGCGATTAATATCAACATCTTGAGAGAGAATGGTGACATTTTAGTTATGTTATTTAGAAAGGACTCTTGGGTTGAATGAAAATCCCAGTCACTACACATCAATCACGAAAATATAACAACGATCGCCTAGGAGTTGAGCTATGCACTGTTCTTTCAATATAAACAACAATAATGAGAGCTTGCAACTTATTTATAATGAAGAAAAGATCTATATAAAAAGAAACAGTAATAAGATATCAGAGGAAAGTCTAAATAGTAAAGAGAGTTTCGTATTTAAATACTTAATTGAAAACTCATCAATATCAAACCCGCAATCCGCGAGAGATGTTGAAGAATCTTTTAAAGCACATTTTGATGAAGAGTTCAGCCTATACGCATTAAAAAACATTATCGCTTCAATAAGAAAGAAGTATCGTAATCTCTGCAAGAAAGCAAAAGTGAATAACGACAATGAACTTATCTCTAATCTTTATAAAGTGGGTTACTTTATTGATCTCGATAAAAGCTCAGCAGACCGCATAACCCCAAAGTACAATATCAACAAATTTAAGCCAAACCACATCGAAATGTTAAAGCTGATGTTCAACACTTACCACCGAGATTTCATCAGAGCTCTGGTCGTTGTATTCACAGTTTCTGCATTTTTCTTGTTCATTGTTTACCTTTTCCAAATCCTTTACACGACAAAGATTGCAGACGAATACAGTGAAAACACTAAGCTTATAGTAGAAGAGATCATGAATTATGGCTGCGGAAGCGATGGTTCTGTACACGCGATGAGACATTCTCTCAATCTTGATTCGATTGTGATGACGCCCCCTCCGACTCATGCTACATCTCCACCACACGCTCAAAAAGAGTGGAGCTCGATAAAATTGACGAATTTTACAATAGCTTGGACTTCGCTTATTCACGATTCGTGCTCCCTGAGCAAAATATTGATCTCACCGCTCGTATTGCTAAGCGCGCTATCGAAGCACGCTACAGAAATTCGTTAATCCCACTGCTTATTGATTCAGTAACTATCGAAAAGGATGGTTACTATATTTTGAATCTAGGTGGAAATAGTCAGTCGATTTATCAAGCCTCTTTGCCTACAGGTGCATCCATTACGTTCTACAGCGATGACATCGTCGCATTGTGGATCATACTATCACTGCTGCTAGCAGCACTTCTATATCACTCTTATATTATTGGCTTCGTCGTATACCTGCTTCGTTGGAGGCATATCTCCTGTGAAGAGGAACCCATCATTAACACTGAAGACAACAGCGTTTTATATTATGAGCTGTTGACTCGAGTCCGTAACGTTGGGGTCTTAAGCTTCATCGACACAATGAGACGTACCAATTTACTCACTTTCCATACTATTTTGATTATTGAAACGGTCAGAAATGCCAAGTTACACAATAGCCACGAAATTTATGGCGTTAATGTCTGCCCTAGCTCTTTAGTCGGTGCCAACTTTACGAAGATTAAAGAGCACTTAATGGCGATGGAAGCGAACGAATTTGTTGTCGAAATAACCGAATACTCCAATATCGGCTACGGATGTGAAGTTATAGATAACATCAAAGAGATCAAAAAGTTGGGAATTACGATCGCATTAGATGATTTTGGTACAGGAAACAATAACATCGAAATCATTAGCACTATTGACCCAACCTACTTGAAACTGGACCGTTGTTTTGTCAAAGACATTGAGTCTGGGGATCACCATCAGGCGTGTTGCTCAACATCTCAGAAATTGGGCGCCTATCAAACATCACCATGATTTACGAAGGTGTCGAAACTCGCAGACAACAATACATCTTGTGTCAACTTGGCTACAACTTGCATCAAGGTTACTTATACAGCAGACCTCAAAGTACAATCTACTGATCGCTTTATCGATCTTAACCACCTGTGAGCTCAATTAAGGCAACTGAAATTAGTCATAAAACGATAACTATTTCAGAGCTCACAGGAAAAGTATTACATAACCTTTCATCGAACCACCAACAGCTACCAAATTAACATCCAAAGATAAACCGAAGCGAAATGACCGCGACTTCAACATCTTTCCCGCGTTCTGTATTTTACCGTTAGCACTTCTATTCGTTTCCCTCTCATACCAATAAAGAGCTTGCCAATTCTAATAAATAGTTTAGTGTTATACATATGTATATCACCATGCAGTTTTAATTATGACCGAATGGAAAGACGACCAACCGATCTTTAGGCAACTTGCCGCAAAGATCAGTGACCAAATTCTTCAAGGTGTTTGGTTAGAGCAACAAGCATTACCCTCTGTGCGTGCGGTTGCTGCCGATCTCAAGA
>MDTG01335228.1_pt1 | contig 10643 bp, 8 predicted proteins | sample 811421 | NCBI WGS metagenome assembly MDTG01 (sample SAMN05326645, study PRJNA326480) | marine metagenome | isolation source: seawater | place: Pacific Ocean: South East | collected 2011
CAATAATTCAATTAAACAAACACTTAATTGGTATTCACTATTAAATAAAGATTGATATAAGTAATTAATGCAAATAAATTTTATAATTCCTAGTTGGCATTATTTTGATGATCCATTTAAACTGCAGCCGTACTGGGAACTTTATTACGCAACTATTTTGAGGGAAAAACTAGATAGTAAAAGTAATATTAGTTTTACAGATTTAAGGGGAAAATCAAAAAGTAATGAAAATTTTGAAAATATAATAAATCAAATTGAGGAAAATGATTTTTACTTATATTGGATAATGAAAAGCGGTGATGCTAACGAGGTATATTCTATAGTAAAAAAACTAAGACAAAAATATCCCAAATCTAAACATATAGCAGGTGGTACTCATATAGAGATGGTTAAAGATGAATGTCAGCAAATCTTTGATTCAATCATAATAGGTCCAGGAGAAGAAAATTTTCATAAAGCCATTTTAGAAGGGAAGCAAGTTTACAAAGATGATTATAGTAAAATTCCATTTTCAAATACTATCTTTCCAGATAGATCCTTCTTACCAAAGAAGTCTGTAATAAATAATCAAATGTTTAAACAATATGGAAATTACGATGCAACAATGGTTTATTTTTCTAGAGGCTGTTTTTATAAATGCGCGTATTGTGTTTATAATGTACCCAATACTCTTCAAGCTAAAAATAAAGAAAACATTGAAAAAGAAATTTTACATTTAAAGAATGAATATAATGTTAATGCAATATTGCTTAAGGATGAAATTGCATTAAATCCTAACAAAAAAATATTTTATCCACAAATGGAAGCTATCGGAAAATCAAATATTACTTGGAGAGGACAAACAACTTCAATTGGAACAAAAGAACAGTTAAAAATCGCAAAAGAAACAGGCTGTGTAGAATTATCTGTGGGCATTGAAACAGTGGATAATAATGTGATGAAATATATTAATAAAACTTGGCAGTCTGATAAGATAATAACAGAGTTCATTCAAAATGCTAAAGAGGTAGGAATAAAAATAAAAGTTTGTTTAATACTTGGTCTTCCGGGTGAACCAAAAAATATAGTAGAAAAAACAATAAATTTTATAAAATCTAATGACATTGATTATGTAAGCTTGTCAGGTTTCTGTCCAATGCCAGGTTCGCCAATTTTCAATAATCCGGAAAAATACGATATTGAGACTATAGATAAAGATTGGAGCAAACACGCTCACTTATTATTTAGATTTTCTGACTCTGAATTTGTAGGTTTACCTTTCAAATATAAAAAAAATACTAGTTGGGGTAATTCTTTTTCAAGAGATCAAATAGTCGATAATATCAAACAAGTTCAAGGATGGTTATCAACAAGATCTATGACATATTAAAGTTTTAATGTATAAGTTTTTAAAAAAAATTAAAAAATTAAACTTGTGAACAAATTTAAAAAAAATAAATCAACTATTGAATATAAATCCACATCAGAAGAGGAAAAATCAAGAGAAAGTTTATTAGATCTTCTTAAAAATTCAAAAATTCCTGATAATCAATTATTAAGTAATTTGGGTCTATTTCTAGACTCAAAAAACTTATCAAGAATTCTACTTATGGATTTTCTTATGAGAAAAACCCTCGGTGTACACGGAGATATAATGGAATTTGGGTGTAGATGGGGAAACAATTCCTCTTTATTCACTGCACTTAGAGGTATCTATGAACCATTTAATAGACACAAAAAAATTGTTGCCTTTGATACTTTCACTGGTTTTCCAAAATTACATAAAAAAGACGGAAATCATGATATGATGATAAAAAACGCTTTATACACACATGCTAATTACGAAAAATATTTAGAAAAAATTCTTATTGAGCAAGAAAAATTAAATCCTTTAAACCATATTAAAAAATTTGAAATAATAAAAGGGGATGCAGTAAAAACTTTTAGGAATTATTTAAATAAAAATCCACAAACCATAATTTCTTTAGCTTTTTTTGATTTTGATATTTATGAGCCTACAAAAAAGATCTTAGAATTAATTAAACCTAGATTGGTAAAGGGCAGTATCATTGCTTTTGATGAATTAAACGATTATGATGCACCAGGTGAAACATTAGCACTTATGGAAACCATTGGTCTTAATAATATTAGATTAAAGAAGTTTCCATATGCTTCGAGAGTTTCATATTTTGAGTGTGAATAAATTATTCAATTAAAATTACCGGAATCTTTTTCGTATTTCCGTAAATTATTTTACAAGCCCAATACCTTGCTTGGCCAGATAAAAGTTCATACTGACCATTTCTTAATTGTTTAACATAAAATGGTTTTAAAATTCCAATTTTTTCGATCTCTTCAGCAATATTAATTGGGCTTGGAAATAAATTTTTTTTATTCTTTTTTGCTTCATCGATAGATTGATAAACAACACCACTTTGTGAATTTATTTTAGAAATTCTACTGATTGCAATTTCTTTAAAATTACTTTTATAAACAAATTTTTTTTTATTTATTATTCTTTTGTTTAAAATAATATCAATATTGTCTTTCAAATTTTTAAGTTTCGAAGTCCGAATAATTGGAGTTATATTTTTATAATTTTTAATCCAATACAGAGACAATTGATAATTCTGAATTTTTTTAATTTCTGAGACACTTATATTTTTTTTTGAAAAATTATAGTTTATACCATATGCAAATATATCAATGTTATGTTTAAAAGTGTATTTTAACATTTTTTTATTAAAACTGAAATTATTCAAATTAATTTCATTTTGTAAAAAAATTTTTTTTTTGAAATGTTTTTTAAATTTTTTAACTAATTCTATATTGAAATTTGAAAGACCAAAATTTTTTATTTTTCCTTTTCTAATCATTTTGTAAGCAAAATCAGATAATCTTTTCTCATCAAAATATATACTTGGCCAATGAGGCATATAAATATCAATATAATCTGTTTTCAATCTTTTGAGAGATAAGTCTAAATTTTTTTCAAGATCATTATAATTTTTTAATAATTGAAATTTATTTATATAACTTATTTCTTCTCTACTTTTTCCTATTATCTTAGACAAAAATTTCTGTTGATTTCCATTTAAGTAATTATCTGCTGTATCTATATAAAGATCACCATTTGAAATGCTATATCTAAGGATCTTAGACGATTGCTGGAAATTAAATCTTTCTTTTAAAGGAGTATAAAATCCTAAACAAATTTTATTTTGAGCATCCATTTTATTAATTAAACTGACATTGTGTCATAAAGAATTAATGATATATTGCTATGGCTATTACATAAATCAACTAAAATTTTATTTTAATATATATATTGCATTGTTAAAACTTGATTTTTTAAATAAATATTGAATTAATATTATTAATATGTCAAAAAACAGAATTATTGTTGGATCAACACAAATTAATAATGGTTTTGCCGGCCAATATTATCTTCCTTATTCTATAGGATTATTGCAAGCCTACATTTTACATAACTCTACAAATAATAAAAAATTTCAATTTTTAGATACAATTTATAAAAGAGAAGAGTTCGACGTTTGTGTAGAAAAATTAAAATCAGCTGATGTAGTGTTATTTAGTTTATATGTATGGAATGAAAATATTACGCTAGCGATTGCAAAAAAACTTAAAGAAATAGATAAAAACAAGTTTATTATAGTTGGAGGTCCATCTGTACCAGATAATGTAGATAATAAGGCTGAAAAGTTTTTAAGAGACAATCCGTTTATTGATGTATGTATTCACCAAGAAGGTGAAAGATCAATACTTAAAATACTTGATGAGTTTCCTGGTCATGATTTATCTAAAACTTCTAACATTAGCTATTTAAGAAATAGAGAATATTTTAACAACAAAAATTTACCAAGGCTTAAAAATTTTGAAAATTCTCCATCGCCTTATTTGTGTGGAATTTTTGACAATTTAATTAAACAGAACCCTAATGAAAGATGGTTAGCTAGTTGGGAAACAAACAGAGGTTGTCCTTTTTCATGTACCTATTGTGATTGGGGTTCAGCTACAAACAGTAAAGTAGCAAGAATAGAATTAGACAGAGTATTTAGAGAATTAGATTGGTTTTCAAAAAATAAAATTGAATTTATATTTTGTTGTGATGCAAATTTTGGCATGCTACCTCGAGATTACGAGATTTCATTAAAAGCAGTAGAGAATAAAAAAAAATATGGTTATCCCAAAGTTCTTTCTGTTCAAAATACCAAAAATGCAAGAGAAAGAGCTTACAAGGTTCAAAAATTACTTGCTGACAATGGTTTGAGCAAGGGTGTTACTTTAGCAATGCAATCAATTGATTCTCACACGCTGAAAGCTATCAAAAGAGATAATATTTCTATTGAAGATTACCAAGAGCTTCAAAAAAGGTTCACAGAAGATGGAATCGCAACTTATACAGAATTTATTCTAGGAATGCCTGGTGACACATATGAAAGTTTTGCAAAAGGCGTCTCAGATGTAATTTCCTCAGGACAACATAATAGAATACAATTTAATAACTTATCTATTCTTCCAAATGCTGAAATGGCTAATAGTGATTATATTAAAAAGTACGAGATTAAAACAATATTTACTCCAATAGTAAATCCACATGGATCTCTAGATGAAGATCCAAAAGATGGGATTAAAGAAAAACAAGAATTAGTAATTGCAACGAAGTACTTATCAACTGATGATTGGGTCAGAACAAGATTATATGCCTCTGTAAGTGAATTTTTTTACTTTAATAAAGTTCTTCAAATACCAATAATGTTCAAAAGCTTTTTAGAAAAAAATTCTTATAGAGAAATATTCGAAGAATTAATAAATTTAGAAAATAATAACAAGTTTCCTATACTATCAAAAATAATTAAGTCATTACGAGAACACGCAATCTCTATTACTAAGGGAAATTATGAATTTATATTAGATAAAAAAACTCTTGGGATTTTTTGGCCTCCAGGTGAACTAGAATATATAAAACTTTTAAAAAATGATAATTTTGATCAATTTTACGAGGAAAGTGAAAGATTTTTTTGTGCCTCAACGAGTGGTGAAACAAAAGAAATTCTTAAAGAGTGTATAAATATTAATAAGTTTATGATGAGAAAACCATTTGAGGTAAATGACAAATTACTAACCTTAAATTACAATATTCTGGAAAATTATAATTCAATCAAAAAGAATAAGCAATTTCAAATAAAAAAAGAGATTTCAAAAATTAAAATTATAAAATCTGATTACTTTTTTAAAACTTGGGATGATTGGGCAAGAGAAGTTGTTTGGTACGGTCACCGAAGTGGAAAATACTCCTGTAAAATTCAAAATATTGATGAGATTTCTCAAAAAAAAACAATTAACACTGATAAGGCTTCAAATGTAATTGGCAACTCTTACATAGTTTAATGAAGTATAAACTTGTAAAAAAACTTAATAAAAAAATTTCATCAATTGGTTTGGGTACTTGGTCTTTATCGAATACACAAAATTCAAAATTTTTTTATGAAAAAATTTCAAAAAAAAAAATAATTGAGATTTTAAATAAATCTTATGACTATGGAGTTAATTATTACGATACATCCCCAGCATATGGGAAAAGTGAAAATTTTTTAGGTGAAGTTTTTAAGAAAAAAAGAGATAAAATAATAATATCTAGTAAAATTGGTTTGGGAAATTTTGGAGATAGAATAGATTTTACAATTTCGACGTTGGAAAAACAATTATATAATTCTTTAAAAAATCTTAAAACTGATTACTTAGATATTATTTATTTTTATAATCCGGAGTTCAAAAAATATGATTTTAGTAGATCTTATGAATTTATTAAAAAACAGCAAGAAAAAGGTATAATTAAAACCATTGGAATTTCTTTTAAATCTCCAAATGAAATTAAAAATATAAAAAAAAAATTTTCATTTGATTTTGCTCAATGTAACTTTAACATTTTAGATAACAGAATTTATGATAAAAAAATTATGAAATATTTTATTGAGAATGATGTTTATATAATTGCTCGAACTGTTTTGGGTCTAGGAATACTAACTGAAACAAGTTACAAAAATAATTATAAATTTAATAAAGGAGATATAAGAAGTAATTTTAGTAAACAACAAATAAATTTATGGAAAAGTGGAATTGATGAAATAAAAAAATTTACTCGAAATAAAATCCCAATTGATGAAATAGCTTTAAAGTTTTGTCTGTCAGAAAAATTAATTTTTTCAAATCTTCTAGGTGTTAGAAGTCTTAATGAATTGAAGAAAAACCTTCATTATGAAAATTTTAAAAGGTTGAGTCCCAAAATAGTAAAATTTATAAAAAATTTAAATAAAAAAAAAAAGTTTTTATATAATAAAATAGTAAAATGAAAAAAATTCTTGTTATTGGTGGATCAGGTTTTATTGGAACGAACTTCATTAATAAATTTGTAAAATTAAATAAATATAAAATTTATTCAACATTATATAAAAATAATAGATTTAAAAAATTCAAAAACGTTAAATATTTTAGAGGAGATTTATTAAACATTAATTTCTGTAAAAAAATTACAAAAAATATTGATGAAGTTTATATGTGTGCTGCTTTTTCGGCTGGTGCAAAAGTAATAGCAAAAAATCCCATGAGTTTTGTTTATGATAATACAATAATGAATCTAAATATCTTAAAAGCATCAAAAGAAAACAATATAAAAAAATTTATTTTTATTAGCAGCAGTGTTGTTTATCCTAATTCAAGAAAAAAAATGAGAGAAAAAGACGTAAATTTTTCATTCTTTGAAAAATATAAAAATATCTCATGGATGAAATCTTATTCTGAAAAAACTTGTGAGATGTATAAAAAATATTTTGATATTTTAATAATTAGACCGTCGAATTTGTACGGCCCTTTCGATAAATTTGATGAAGAAAAATCTAAAGTTATTCCATCATTAATTAGAAAATTTGAAAATAATAAAACTATAGATGTGTGGGGTAATGGAAAAGAAATAAAAGATTATTTATATGTTGAAGATTTTATCAATGCTGTAATTTCAATTAAAAAACTAAAATATAATTATCTAGTAGTGAATATCGCGTCTGGATTGTCAATTTCAATAAAAGATATAGTCAATGTAATAAGTCTAAATTATCCAAAAAAAAATATCAAATATGTTAAGAATAATTATGGAATGATACCTGTAAGAAGAATTGATAATTCACTAATGAAAAAAATATCAAATTATAAAAATAAAATTAATTTTAAATTAGGTATAAAAAAAACAATTAATTGGTATAGAAAAAATTACATCAAATAATGAAATTTTCAGAATATTTCAAAAAAACTTTCATTTTCTTTTTCCCTTTTTTTGCCATTTCTTTAATTGATATATTCCATTTAAATAGAGTGGATTTTGATTTAATAAATGGAGAGACCATTCCTTTATTTTACGGAAGTGCAAATTCATTTTTTTTTCAAGACTTAATTACATTAGATAAATCCATAACTCATCATCCGAATAATTTTTTAAATAGCTTATCAATTATTTTTTTTTATTTTTTTGATAATAATCAAACAAATTATATTCTTTATTCTAAGTTATCTTTATATCTAAATTATTTTTTTATCTTAATAATGGGCGCTGTAGTATCTCATCTAAGCCAATTTACTAAATTAGACAATCATAAAATTTTCATCTCATCATTATTATGCGCAACTTTGCCAGGAGTAATTATATTTTCATCTTTAAGTATAAATGGATATTACAGTTTCGGAATTATTATTCTACCACTTGCGTTATCATCTTATATTCTTTTAAATAAAAACAATTATCAGTCGAGTACAATTTTTACATCTCTTATTTTTTTTGGATTCGCAATTAATGTTAGTTATTTGGCTTTAACCATAATATTTCCTGTATTGATAATATTTATTATCAGATTTTTAATGAACAAAGAATCTTTAATTCTTTTAGAAAATAATTCTAGTAATAAAAAATATTTTGGAAAAATATCTCTTTTCATATTTATATTTTCATTTTTTTTCTTTTTGATTCGAACCTTATTATTTCTGATTTCATTTTATATTTACAGTGAAAATTATAATCATTTATTTTATCAATTAGGGAATTTAAATTTCTTAATAATAACTTTAATAAGTACAATTATTTTTTTTTATTTCATTTTGAATTTAAAATTCATTAAAAAATATTTATATAATTATATCTTATATTTTTCTATTGGATGGTTTATTGGTTCAAACATTTTATCTTTAGGATGGTTTAGATCTTTTTTTTTGAAAGCCACACTGAGAGGCACGGGTGATCATAATTTATATAAGGGTGGTTATGATACTTACTTTGATTCTTTCTCTAAGAGTTTTTTTGAACTTCCAATATTTTATTTTTTTTTCTTTATAAATTTAATTTTTATTGGTTTTTTATTGAAATACAAAAAAATAGATTTTAAGAATTTTATATTTTTATATTTAATATTTTTTATTACAATATTTCTCACATTTGATTTATTTTTTACAGAGATTAATAGTAATGGATATAATAAACATAGATTTTTAAGTTCCTTAGGGTTAGTAATAATTTATGTTTTGCTATTAGAAAACAGTTTAATTAAAAAACGATTTTATAATTTTTTTTTGATAATTATCATTTCGTTCAATTATTTTGATTATTATAAATTTGTTAATGAAACAAATATAGAAATTAAAAATGTTAATAATCAATCAAATATAATTGTAGATAATCATTTAAATAAATTTCCTAACTCTAAAATTTACTGTAATCAAACATTCATACCTAGCTCAATTTGTAGTTACATTTTTGGAGAAAATTTAATTACTCTATTTTCTGATAGAAAATATGTTAATGAAGATAATATCTATTATATAAGATCTAAAATTCCAAAATTGAGAGAAAATGATTTATTTATTACGGGAGAAGATGTTTTAATTGAAGGAGACATTCTTATGGAATGGATAAGGGACAAAAATAAATTTGAAATTAATCCTTTTGTCAGGATTATTAGAAAAAATTAACGATTAATATACGAGTTTTTGTCAATTCTATTTCTCCAATAATTTAATAAATCTAACATAGTATTCTCAAATTTATAAATTGGTTTCCATTTGGTGTGTTTTCTAAATTTTAATGTGCTTGGAATTTGAAGATCAGCATCTATAGGTCTTAATCTGTCTTTATCGACCTTTATTGCAATATTCTTTACTTTTGAATTTTTTAAAAGAAATTTAAGTATATCGCCAACTTTACATGAATAGTTTCCACCAATATTATAATCTTCCCCAAAAATTGGTTTTTTAGTCACTAACATATAATAGGCTCTTACAGCATCTCTTACGTCAGCAATAGTCCTAAGAGAGTTTAAGTTTCCAACTAATATTTCTTTTTTTTGAAGTCCTTTTTCTATCAAAGCAATTTGTTTTGCGAATGTTGACTCTGCAAAAAAATCTGTTCTTCTTGGACCAGTATGTGTGAACATTCGAGTTATCAAAATTTTTAATTTAAATGCTTCGAAATAATACTTTCCAATATAATCAGTTCCAATTTTTGAAATTGCGTATGGAGATGCAGGGTGAAAACTGTTTTTTTCATTTATAGGCAAATCTTTTTTTAAAACTTTTCCATAAACTTCAGATGATGAACAAATATGGATGATGGGATTTAATTTTAAATTTTTAATTGAATTTAATAATCTATCCGTGCCTAAAATATTTGTGTCGTAAGTTAGTTCCCTCATCTCAAAACTTGCCTTCGGAAAACTTTGTGCAGCTAAATGAAATATATAGTCAGGTTTAACCTCTTTTAAAGTCTTTTCTATACTCGTGTAATCTGTAAGATCAAAATATTTCAATTCAATTCTTTTTCTCTTATTAATCTCGTCTGACAAGTGAATAATATTATCTAGTGGGCTTCTCCATCTGCATGCTCCATAAATTTTCCAATTTGTGTTTTTAAGCAAATAATCAGCCAAGTGTGAACCAACCATCCCAGTAAATCCTGTTATTAATGCTTTTTTCATTTATCTAATATGACCTTATATCATTTAATTTTAAATACATTTTTTTAAAATGGTCCAAAAAATTTTCTTTCATGTGAATATAAATCAAGATTTTGTAGGTCAATCTTTTTATTAAAAAGTTTTCCGACTTGAATAATCAAATCTTTTGCATTCGGATAAAACTTATTCTCTAATTTTCTACTAGTCGGACAAGGTGAGAATTTAAACCCTATTCTTTTAATGGGATTTTTCAAAACTCTAAAAGTTTTTTCATAAACCTTTTCTGATATTTCTGCACTAACTCCATAGGGTAACCAATCGTAATCAGCTACAATGCATCTTTTTGTTTTTAAGACAGACTTTACAAATGCATTTACATCCAGCGGGCTCAAACTTCTTGTGTCAATTACCTCACAATCAATACCAAATTTTTTTAGATAGTCGGCTGCTTGGCAAGCCTCTACACTCATCCAAGAAGTTGAGATTATGGTAACATCTTTACCTTTTCTAAGAACTCTTGATTTATCAAGACTAATTTTATATTGTTTTTTAGGAACATTGCCTTTTTGCCAGTATAACCATCTATGTTCTAAACAAATTACTGGGGAATTTCCCTCAAGTGCAGTATTAATCATTCCTTTTATATCGTAA
>MDTG01115069.1_pt1 | contig 10642 bp, 4 predicted proteins | sample 811421 | NCBI WGS metagenome assembly MDTG01 (sample SAMN05326645, study PRJNA326480) | marine metagenome | isolation source: seawater | place: Pacific Ocean: South East | collected 2011
AGTTTTTCCGTAGATGACATGAAATATATCAGGGATGATGATCTGGAAAGAATCTTCGTGCATTTTACAGAAATTGCTAAGAACGTTATTCAAATGCAAAATGGTTCATTTCGATTTATTACAATCGCGAATTGCATTTGTCTGGGAGCATTTTTGGAAGCGCTTCACCGAAGAAACCCTCTTTCATTGAGCTCGAAGTTGAAAAATTTGCTAAGAGGGGTTGAATGGCAAGATGACCCCCAAATCGATTCGAGTACATTTGAGCGTTTTTACGAAATGAAGAGTGAAATGATCTCAGATGGATATTTTATGCCTTTCGAAAATGACCAAATTCCACCGATTCTCGTAGATTCGATCGCATACAAATTCATTTTCGTGGATATCGATAACAAAAAGAAAGATGCTTTCCAGAACATCTTCTCTGAACACGTAGGATTTTCTAATCCACTTTTTTTGGACCAGAGATGGAAGTATATGAAGTATAAATGGACTAAGGATGGTCGATATGCAACGCTGGACAACATAAGGTACTCTACAGCGATTCTTGATAGCAAGGCTAACAGAGATCATCGTGGAAGCAAGTTCTTCTATGACTTTTCCGTTATGTCCCTTCGCTGGTACTTGATGAATCTCTGCGAGTTTGAGATTTGGGAGACTTGCCTTTTTTGTGATGTTGACAAGAGCAACGATTGCAATACGTTTTCACAAGATCCTGAGTTGGTTTTTAATTCGCAGACCAAAAGGGCCCGTTTGAAACAGAAAGTGGCAGATCAGTCACTCTGTTCTAAAAAAGTTCTTTGCGCTTGCGGGGTCGATTGGTCTAAACGTATACATACAATCGGGTTCAGTCGTTCTTCTGTTGTTTGTTCTTGTTGTACTGTGCTTTTCCGTCATCCCGAAGCAAAGAATTGCGATGTTTTCGAGTCGCCCTTAAAATCAAATCGCGTGTCGATTGAGATGGGCCTTAAAAACATTTTCATTGATGTGCCGGTTAAGGAGGAGACACAGATCAAATTCACAGGACTCATCCAGGAAAACATCAGCATCGAATCAAGCAAGATCAAACCCATTTTGGTTAAGTTGATCTCATACAAGTACAACGAGGCTGGGTTTGCTGCTCATTCAGCGGGGATCGTCAAGCGTCGAGAAGTTCCAGTCTGTCGTGACAAGTTTTGCTTGCATGACAACGCGAGTTGCCCGTGGTGGCCGGAGAAGGTAGATTGTTGTGAAAAATTCTGTGATTTCAAGCGGAATTTTTTCGAGTGTCCGCAATGTCACAATCTCTACTCGGTCTTTGCCCATTCTTCGCAAGGAGAAAAGCTGGATTGGAATCGCGTGTTTGACATGTGTCTGACTTTTCTTTTACTATACGTTCCATTTCTTCCACGTGCTTCAGTACTCTGTGTAAAGAAATTCCACGAACCTGGACAAGACGATATTTTGTGTCATCGCTTGTGGAAGTACATGTTTAAGTGCTGTCGCGATTTGTTTTACGCAGAACAGCAAACTATCTGGGGGAAGCACACAGATCGTAGTCTCTTCTTGCCTTGGAGAAACGAATGCAAAGACTCCATGGACCTTTTCAACGGATGTACTTTCGCACGCACGCTTTCCACATTTCGGTACCCGAGGATTCTGATTGATCTAGCAGGATCCATAATGAAGTCATTTTTCAATGTCTGTGTATCTTGTGTGAAAGCTTGTGAGCTGGCGGTGGACTTCCACATTGATAATGGTGCGTTTCTTCAACACGAGCACAGTGTGTACGACTCAAAATGTGCTTTATGCAGAGAGATATGGATGCGATCCTTTTCTAGCTTGAAAAAGCTTCCGTGTGCTGATGGACATGAAAAATTCAGGACGGATTGCTATTTTTGTCGTGAAATTTACGTCTTGTACAAAAGAGGACCAATCGGTGGCAATTTGCCTCGATTGAATGTACACCACGAACAGACCAAAAGAGCTTGTGTCAACGGTGTTGGCGCAGTATTTGAGTCTGTTAAGGAGCCTGTCCTCAAGCATGTCGTTCCTTGTAAATGTGGTCCACTGTTTTGTTTCGATTCGTTGAAGAAGCGTTCGCAGCTTTTCCATTGTGGTGCCAGTAAAGTCGAACGAGACGAACGAGATTTTCGAAAACTCGTGAGAGAACCTGCGATAGATGGTCCTAGGAAGACGCGTCGATTAGAAGGGCCTTCTATGCCAGACCTGTCTTTTGCAAATGCTACTGTGTCGAAAAATAGGTTCTTCAATCCAGTTCGCTCGTCGTGGCCTATGTATCGACCAGAATGTGAAGGTGTTCCAGAGAAGTTCATTCCCAAATGTTTCAGGATCGTTAAGCTCATCCTGGCATTCGTAGGGTTTGATGGCTTCGAGGAAACGCTTTCGCACAGGGCTTTTTACGGTCGATTTTTGGCCAAGAATCAGTTCAATACTTCTGATCGAATCATTCCAGGGGCGCTTGGCCCGTTGACTCAGGATAATTCTGAGATTATTGTGCTGCCTCCCGTCTGGATGCGAGGCCCTGATCTCGATAACGACTACAGGAACTACGAAGAATTCATGAAAATCGATCTTTCTCAGTCTAGAGATTTTTTCCGTGGTTGTGTTGATGTTTACGGAAAAAAAATTATGATGAAAGCTGGTTTTCGCATGCACCGCATATTGCACATGGCCGAAAGAGCGTATTCGCGTTTTTGTACAGAGGACCTAGAGTTGCTTGTCCATCCGAAGCGAAACGGTCTCTTTTCTACGCATGTCAGATTCTTGAGTGAGCAGACCGATACATCTGACGACCAGACTGACCTTTTCGCTCGCATTGTCGTTTCTTTGAAGTCCAAACCACCTGTTTACTATCGTTACGGCTTTACGGTGCTCGAGGAACCTGCACCTACGAGATGGGATGCGGGATTTCCTGGAGAGATTTCCACCGTTGAGAATCGTATCGAAAGTGATAATTGGGAGTCAAATTACCCGCCGACGTTTTCCACCACCTCTCTAAAGCGACAGAAGTTCAACAAAGTTGTTTGCGGGGACAAACGTGTCTGGGTTGTCAAGTATAAGCCAGAGTTACCCGCTGTAGATACCAGTGCTGAAGATGAGGAGGTGTTGAAAGACGTGGTAAGGCACATGCAGATCGAATTTTCCGATAATCTTGATGAACAGGTTGGTCTTATTGAGAAGTACTACAAGTGGTGTCTCTCGTTGCGTTTCAGACGAGAAGAATTGAAAATGACCGAAGAGGAAGTCGGTGTTTACATTAGAAAGCTCATTCTTTTGCTCCACGAGGATAAGTGTATCCAGTTCACCCACGGCCTTTCTGATAAGGCTAAAGCTACGTATTCTAAGGCTTGCAAAGCTTTTTTGGACTCACATAAGGGCATGGGTGGTTTACTCCGAAGCCTTCGCAGCTAGAAACACGACAGCATATAGAGCAGCTCCCAGTGAATTTTCTTCCATTCTGGATTTTCCGATGATCGAGCGATTTTTATCTCTTGAAATATTGACGCGCAAGACCCGTTGAAACTTTATATGTGAAAATATACAAATGCCTTTGACTTCTCGGGAGAAGGCTTACTTTGATAATATGACTAATTTTCAACTACTGAATTGGTTTCAAAATTGCAATTTGTTAGACCCACGAATTAATTTGAAGCTTGATTATGCTACGAGATTATTAAGAGAGTTTGGACTTTTTGACGTAATGCAAAATTGGCCCCGCGCCAGTCAAAAAAGACGCAGATACCGAAGTCAGAAGAGAAAAAAATCAAGAAAGGCTTCCAAGTGTAAATGCACAAAATGTAAAAGACGATGATGGTTCTAGAGGATGGCGGGCGATGTTGTTGATAACTATGAAGCCGTCTTCGAGGAGGTACACCCCTTCATGTACCTTGAAGAAGGCTCCTTTTTCATTTCTTTGCGCAACAAGAGAAATGATCAGACCGGTGCAAGACATTACGTTCAGATCATGGAATTGCACAGAATGGGTCACACAGTAGATGAACGCGTCCGTACCATGAAAGAGTGTCTGCAGGTGTCTCTGCAAGACGCTAGGGAGTATTTTTGTGAACCTGATATGCTTGCTGAAATGGACGGAAAATTCATGGAAATTATTCAGCATCGAATCATGTTCAGAATGTTGCTAAAACCGCACGAAATCGTGTGGGTGTACACTGGTAGAATGCTTGTCCCTATGTGGGCTGTTGCCCATAGACAATATTGGGAGGAAAAACAGAAAGAGGGGTTCGTCCAAGAGCACTTTTTTCGCGGTTGTCTATTCGCGATTATGTATGTGATTGAGAATTACAAGATTCCACGCCATCGACTGTTGGACGTCCCAGATGATCCGCCACCTTTTAGCATGTGGTTTTCATCGAAACTTCCAGAGAACGAGAGGATTAGGTATACCAAAGCCACACAGGAATGGTGGCCGTACGTCACAATTTTGATGAAGACGAAAAACAAGAGCGAGCATGATTGGGGCCTTGTACGCAAACTTATGAAGTACGTGGTTCCAGAAGACTTGCCAGAGGAAGAAGTCCATTCTTGGAAATGTACTTTTCTCGACATCATTTCGTCAAATTTTGACCGAGAAGCACATTTGGCTGGATTTTACGAGACGATCCACAGCAAAATCACCGTTATGTACCTTCCTTACCGTATTCGAAAGTTGAAACCGATTAACAAAATCCCTGACGATGTTTCGCCTATCGAAATGCATTTCACGGACCAAACGGCTTTGAAGAAAATTGATCTACTCGAGAATCTCTTCTTCTACACCGTCTCTGCGATGTATTTGCGCCTAAAATCAGCGAGGAAATTGTATAAAATGATTATTCTCAAATTTCTTATGACAAAGAGGAGCAGTTATGTGAACGAAAATTTACAAGTCTTGTTCGATGAGGAATTGCAAGAATTGAAGATTTCTGGGATCGAATACGGTAAGGAAGGATTCTACTACGCGAGGTATAATTCTCATGTCTTTCATTTTCGTTACAGGGAACTATCTCTTAGTTTTTTGCTTCACGAGATTGAAATTTCCTCAGATTGTCTAGCGTCAATCATGTCTCAGAAGGAAGACGTAAAGAATTTAGTCCATCTGTTGGAAGAGACTGACATCTCGAAGCAGAGCTATTTTCAACAAGCAATGGTAAATGTCGCACGGTGCGTGTTTGCATACAGTGAGACATATTGTGGTTTGAAATTGAAAGACGACTCATCCAAGCGAAGAAACGAAGCAAATTTAAAAAAGGCTCAGATCATCAACGATGAATGTTTCCGCCCAGTGAATACTCCTCCTAGACACGTGCAACGCGTAAAGGACATTCTGTCCCAAGCAGAAGCCCTAAACAACGTAAAAATCGAGGAGCGTATGGGTACCTGCTACCGTGATCAATGCGGTGTTCTACGAGGGGTTGGCGCAATTGTAGAAGTAAAGAAAGCAGAAGTTACGTTGAAGAATGAGCTCGATCAGGATGATTTCTTCTTGTCACAGAACCACATTTCAGCAATGTTTGATCGTTTTCTACGTGATTCATTGTTGTACCATACCATGCCAGAGTTTCACGATGAAGATGAGTGTAAAATAAACTTTTTAGTGTTTCTCTGTCCTCGGCACATCACGGTTTTTCCGAAGGAGGTAGAGAAGATAATCAGAAAGGAAAAACCTTGGCTTTACCAAGGCGTGATGAGAACTAGGCCTCAATCTGACGACGGGCCTAATTTTGCAAGGTACATTAATTTTGCCAACAGTGTGGATAATTTCGTTGCTTTTCCATCTGACAGGAGCAATTTCATGTCGCATTTTGATCTGCATGAGAAATTTGACAAAATATGTGCATCCTGCAAGAATGTTCGTATGTTCATTTCCTCTGTAAGCTCTAGCATGTACAGTGGTGAAAGTGCGGGGCTACCAGGTATTGGTCTCATCCAGACGTCGCATTTCTCGTGGTATCCGAGTACGTGTGATCCCACAAATCTTTTCGGTGGGCGATGTTTTGAGTTGCGTAAAGAAGATCATCCTCTTGAAGTCTGGAGTAAGGACATTGTTATAGCTAAAAAAGGGCCTGAGACGGTTTTCACCCGTCCAATTCCTTGTAGTCTTTGCATGACATATTCGAAAACCATGTATGTAAAGTGCAAGCGAGAACAGGTTTTTCTATGTTCCAATTGTGTTCCAGGTGATTTTAAAGGATTGTGTAAAATTTTTTACCCTGAACCTGGTTGGACCCCAATGACCATGTATGAAGATTTCGGATTCATATGCTCTGTAGGTGATTCAAATAGACACGTATTGTGGACTACAGGGTGGATGCCTCATTTCAAAAGCGATTTTTCTTCAATGAGGAAACTACCGGATACTTCTAGAAAGGTCCCCACGAAACGTAAACCCACATTTCTTTTGGGATCTAGAAAAGTTCCAAAGCTTGCTAAGCATGTTGATATTTCGCATGACGTCGTCTTCGATTGGCTTGACGACGAGCCTGAATCGATTCCTCCAGAATGGCTGAACGAACAATATTTTGTTCGGTCTAAAGGTGACGTTTCGCTTCACTGGCATCATATTTACGAGAAGGTGAGTAATTGCAAGTGTTACTCTGATTTAAAAGCTTGGAAGATCTCGAAAAGGTTTTTTAAGCCAAAGCCTTTGGAAAGTAAGAAGGCTCAGGATGAACGGTTGGGCCCTCGGCCTAAACCGACTTTTCTCTGTTGTGGCAAAGATGTAACATTCAGGCAATCACAGTTTGATCTCGCAAAGAAGATTCTCGGTCTTCCTCCAGGAAATAAGGATCGATTAACACTGATGAGATGCAACGATTTCCTGAAGCTTTACCTCACGCTCTTTTCAGAGCGAGGGCGAGAATCTAGTCTGCGCGAAGCTTGTTCATGGAGAGGTGAAGGTGAGGTTCCTTCGCATTGCATGTTTTTTGGTGAAGAAAGGCTCAACATTCCATTTATTAGGGGTGTTTGCATGGAGACCTTGAGCATGAATGGTTTGTAAAAAACTATCCGTAGTGGGATTCGAACCCACAACCTTCGCATTAGAAGTGCGACGCGCTGTCCATTGCGCCACACGGACATTTGATCGCATAATAAGAGCAGTGCATTTTATGCTTTTCAACTCTTAGCTTGGCTATTTTCACCTGGATTTTTCTCAACGTCTGCGTCTATTGGTTCAGGAGAAGCAGATTTGACTTCCTCGCCTCCAACTTCGCCGCCCTGGATCTTAGGTTTCGCTTTGACTTTTGGTTTTCCGCTATTAGGTTTCCCAAATATCAAATAAATCAATTGAGTAAGAATTACATAATAAACCGTACTGAAAAAAAATCCAGAAAGTAGGTTACAGTTTACATATGCATGTATGAAGTACATTTCAACAAACAATAGCACAAGTAATTCTAATGAATGTGCTGAAAATTCAGAGACCGTTCGTTGATTCATATACTTTTTCAAGTGCATTATAATAGTTATTACAACCCAAAGATACATAAAATATACAGAGAAACTATCCACTTCACGTTTCTGTTCACCACAGAAATTGTCTTTTGTGAATACTCTCTTTTTTTCCATGTATTTTTGGAAACCATCAGCAAAAGGAAGTCTTGTTGTCATTTAAAATGCATGTGATTTTTTTTTTTAACACTTCTGACAGCTCTAGAGGGGTCGCGCGATGGACCGAGCCGCGTGGGAAATCGTTCGGGAGATCCTCGGGGATTTGAAGATCTCCTCGTGCGGGAAGGAGGCCCTGAACAGCGCTTTCAAGAAGTTTGGCAGGAAGGTGTTCAAATTCGCTACGCTCGCCGCGAAGCACGCAGGTCGAAAGAAGGTCTCATATTTTTTCTAATCAGGTAGTAAATGCCACGCAGTTGCAAAAAGGATTCTATGTCATGTCGCAAGAAAAAATACTACAAGAGTTTGAGAAAATTGAGAGGTAAGAGTCGTAGTAGAACTAAATCTGCCCGAAAAAAGGCTAGAAGTCGTTGGCGTAGGACAATTGGTAAAGCGCCAAAAGAGTGTTACAGAACAACAACTGGGCGCATATATTGCATTCCGCCCAAAAAGGCAAGGCGTGAAACGGATATATGTACAAAAAAATCAAAGAAATCCGATATTAGAAGTGGAAAATGCAGAAAACAATACCGAGGTTTAAATAAGACAGAAAGAAAAAGAACTAAAAAGAAGCGCTGGGAAACAGATCGCGGGAGAAAATCAAAGGATTACTTAATCTGAGGTACTGAAGAAGGAGGATATCCAGCTAGTTATCCGGATCGGTGGCCCACATATTCTAGCCGAAGCCGCTCGCGAGGAACTCGGCCCTATTCATTTCGTACACCCCAGTTGTGGCACTAGCCGCAAGAGCACTTCGAAGCGTTCGGGGAAAACGAGCAAAAAGATCAAGTGATCTTGCAGCTTGTTACACCAGCTCGGTATTTTCAATAGTCTGAGGCTGACCTCATTTGCATAATTGTTGATTGTTACATGGGATTTTCTTACCAGACCCTGATCGACGATCTGCTGTTGTCGAAAACCGCGTATCGGGCTACCATCGAATTGAAGTACGTAAATGCTTTTTGTGACAGTGTGTAGAAAAGAACAGCAAAGGCTCCAAAGGATCGGGCCATGGCGGCGAGGAGGAAGAAAAAGACCGAAGTATCTGGTAAGGCTGCTTTAGTCATTGACATGAGGTGGAAAATTTGATGGAAATTTATTGTTTCCAGTTCGATATCTTCTTGTCAAAGCGCTTGGTATAATACAAAGCATCCTGGGAGTTCGTAAGTTTTCTATTGCCTCGATCGCATCTTCTGTGTAACTTTGACTAGTTCCTCTGAATTCTGGTTCAGGTGTCTGGGATCTTGATCTTTGCATTTTTTCTTAAACATATTTTTTTTGTTACCTATTTTGTACATAGGTCGCCCAGCGCGCGCCAAGAAACGACCGGACAAAATCGCGGTCCCCAAAAAACGCATCACGTCGAGCACAGAGATGAGATATTCTTTTGCTTCTTTCAATAAGCGAGTCCATCTCGGAAAAAGAGACGAAATCGAGGATGCTTACGAAAATGCTGTCTTGCAGAATGAACTTGGAATCAACGCTCCGACTACGACGAAGCAGAAAGGGAAAATGTCTGTTCGAAACGGAAAAGCTCATGGCGGTGTGTGTCTCAAAACCAATTTGGTCGTTCCGAAGAAAGAGGGCGCTACGCCACCGTGTCTGCACAGCTTTTTCAACTGCATTTGCTTTAAGCAGAAGCTGATTTCGTTAATGGATAGTTCCTGCTACAAATGTGGAAGAGCACCGGACTCTCGTGAGGACAATTTTCTTGGAGCTAAGACGTTCTACCCAGGGACAAGTTTGTCCGGAACTGGGGAAGACAACTACCGATTCACCAAGTGTCTAGGAGAAGTGAATGAAAAGGGAGAAATCGATCTCTCTACTTCTCTTTGGCATATCGAGCGTGTGGTAAATGGTAAGAAGCTGCTTCTTCTTCCTCGGGAAGCCAAAGAAGACGACACGGTGTGGATCGATTTTGATAGAATCAGTCTTTTCGCCCAGCGTCATGCGATTCGAGAGCTGATCTACGAAGCTCTTCGTAAAACGCCTGACGATTTTGACCGTTTTCAGGGGATCTTGGAAGAGTTCGACAACGAAGCATTGAAGAAGGCAACTACCAAGAGACAGATCTCGTACTCATCATTCAAGCAAATTTTGAAGAAAAATGGTGGAGTTGTGCCGGCGAGGAATATTAAGTTGACGTCGGAAGGAGCTAGAGCAAAATCACTTGCGGTCGCGAAAGAAATCGTCACCAAAAGAAGCAAAAATGGAAAAGTTCTGAAGACGAAAATCACTTTTCCTAATTGGGAACGTGAATATTCTCACTTCACGAAAAATTTGGCTGGCGAGCTCTTTCTCGAAACATGTGACGTGAAAAGACTCATGAAATTTGATTCGGTGCCAAAGACGGCGAAGGAACGCGACTGGATCAAGATTCGAAATTGCATGAAATGTTGTCTTCCGAAAATCGGTGGGAAAGCACAGTGCTCACACTTCCAAGATCCCCTGAAACCGGGTTTATGCTGGGATTGCTTGCTCCGAAAAATGGAATGGACGGGCAACGAAGAGTCTTTCGATTCAAATCGTAAGGGTTGGAAAGAATGGGAGGTTAAATACTTTTCATGGAAGGCTTCAATGCCGGAGGGAGTAGACACCAGTGATCTTGCATTTCGCTTGTCAGATAGTTGTCCAAATAAAGTGATTTTCCACTCTTGCAGGGACCACGGAAAAGGGCATTTTCACAGTATTGCGATCGCAATTCGTCTCATTGATATTGAGATGGAGAAACTTCGTGACAGGATGAAAAAGGAGGATAAGCCCTGGGATATCAAGAATCTATGGTCCGATCTTAGCAAGAGAATAGCGGACATCAACGGCAGTACGTCGCAGAAATTGCAGACGTACATTTCAACGCCGGGCAAAGTTTCAGATGTCCGTTACCAGTCATCGAAAAAATTCGAGAATGAGGAAGCGTCATACTTTTTGCTGAACATGACGAATTCCCTCATCTTCGCGATGACTCATTTTGTATATGATGTTCCAGATACACAGTTGTCTGTTCCCATTTATTGCGAATCGCTTCGGTACCTTCGTC
>MDTG01124672.1_pt1 | contig 10642 bp, 11 predicted proteins | sample 811421 | NCBI WGS metagenome assembly MDTG01 (sample SAMN05326645, study PRJNA326480) | marine metagenome | isolation source: seawater | place: Pacific Ocean: South East | collected 2011
ATAATATTGAATTAAACTCCATTGCTGGTGGCTGGGCTACAAATCTAAAAGTAAGACAAGATAAAGATTGGGAAAAAAAAGAAGGAAGGTCTGTGAGTTATAAAAAACAAAATTAACATGACCAGCAGTGGAAGAGGAGCAAAAATAGATTTATGAAAATAGGTATTACTTTTTCAACCTTTGATTTATTTCATGCTGGACATGTTAAAATGCTTGAAGAAGCCAAACGTCAATGTGATTATTTAATTGTAGGCTTACAGCTGGATCCATCTATAGACCGTGCTGAAAAGAATTCTCCAACTCAATCCATTATTGAACGTTATATCCAATTAAAAGGCTCTAAACACATTGATGAAATAGTTCCTTATGTTTTAGAACAGGACATAAATGATATTCTTCGCTCGTTTAAAATAGATATTCGAATTATCGGAGAGGAGTACAGAGATAAAAACTTCACCGGAAGAGAGTATTGCGAACTGAAGGGGATTAAGATTTATTATAATTCTAGAGATCACCGCTTTTCATCTACAATGCTAAGAACTCAAGTAAAAGAAGCAGAAATTAATAAAAATAAAGAATGAAAGTTGTTGTTACAGGTATGGGAGGTCAATTAGCCTCAGAGTTTAAAGCCTTAAAAGCCTTTGACTCTAATTGGGTATTTCTCTCTGAAAACGATCTTGATATTACCAATTTATATTTAGTGTTAACTTATTTTAATTCAACGAGCTGTGACTTAATTATTAACTGCGCTGCTTTTACAGCTGTAGATAAAGCAGAAGAAGAGGAAGAGCTTGCTTATAAAGTTAACGCTCTGGGGATAAAAAATCTTTTAAAAGCTTGTGAAATAAATAGAATAAAACTCATTCACTACTCAACGGATTATGTTTTTGATGGTAACTCAAAAATTCCTTATAATGAACTTGACAAGCCGAAACCAAATAGTGTATACGGATACACGAAGTTAAAAGGAGAGGAATGTATTTTAGAAAACAAACAAGTTAAGAGCATCATTATTAGAACGTCATGGGTATACTCTATCTATGGCAACAACTTTGTAAAGACAATGATTAAACTTGGGGGTGAAAGAACTGAACTTGGAATAGTGGCTGATCAAGTAGGGTCACCAACCTATGCTAAAGATATCGCTGAGGATACCTTGAAGATCATTTTATTTGATAATTATAAGTGGATAAGCGGAGATATATTTCATTATTCAAATAATGGCTATTGTTCATGGTATGACTTTGCAACTAAAATATTCGATATTATTAATTATGATATTCATTTAAAGGAGTTATCAACAAATGAATATCCAACAAAGGCTGTAAGACCCAAATTTAGTTTACTTGATAAAACAAAGTTTGAACGCACATTTAACACCAAAATAAATGATTGGGAAACTAGCCTAGCTAAGATGTTAAAACAAGAACTAGCTGTATGAAAATACTTATAACAGGTGGTGCTGGATTTATCGGATCTCATGTAGTCAGGCAGTTTGTGCTTAACTACCCTAGTTATCAAATCTTTAATCTTGATGCGCTAACTTATGCTGGAAACCTTGAAAATTTAAAGGACATTGAGCAAAAGGAAAATTATTTTTTTATCAAGGGGGACATTAGGAATAAAGAATTTATAAACAACATATTTATTAATTATAACTTTGATGGGGTTATTCACCTAGCAGCTGAATCGCATGTGGACCGGTCTATTTCTGATCCATTAAATTTTGTTCAGACAAACGTACTAGGAACTGTAAACCTTCTAAATGCTTTTAAAACTTCATTAAGAGGAAATTTTGATAAAAAACGATTTTATCATATAAGCACAGATGAGGTATATGGCACTCTTAGCGGTGAGGGCCTATTTACCGAAGAAACAGCATATGATCCTAGGTCACCATACTCGGCCTCAAAGGCATCATCAGATCATTTTGTAAGGGCATACGGAGAGACATATAACATGCCTTATGTGATTTCAAATTGTTCTAATAACTATGGCGAATATCATTTCCCTGAAAAATTGATCCCTCTTTTTATTTGTAACATAATTGATAACAAGCCACTTCCAGTTTATGGTGATGGAAATTATACCAGAGATTGGTTATATGTAAAGGACCATGCAAGAGCAATTGACATAATTTTCCATAAAGGTAAAAACCATGAGACCTATAACATCGGTGGATTTAATGAATGGAAGAATATTGACCTTATTAAACTTCTTTGCAGTCAAATGAACGAAAAACTTGGAAGGAAAAAGGGTAGTAGTGAAAAGCTAATCACATTTGTTAAAGACAGACCTGGCCATGACAAGCGATATGCAATTGACGCTACAAAACTAGCTAAAGAACTAGGATGGTCTCCTATGGTTACTTTTGAACAGGGGCTTTTAAAAACTATCGACTGGTTCTTAGAAAACTCAGATTGGCTTAAAAGTGTTACAACAGGCTTATACCAAGATTATTACACTAAACAATATAATAGATGAAAGGGATAGTACTTGCAGGAGGATCAGGCACTAGATTGTATCCAATTACAAAAGGTGTTTCTAAACAGTTACTGCCTATTTACGATAAGCCAATGATTTATTATCCGATATCAGCTCTTATTCAAGCTGGAATTAGAGAAATTTTGATTATTTCAACCCCTGAAGATTTACCTGGATTTAAAAGACTTCTTGGTGATGGATCAATTCTTGGGCTTAGTTTTTCATACGCCGAGCAACCATCACCAGATGGATTGGCTCAAGCATTTATAATTGGAAAAGAATTTATTGGAGAAGATAACGTTTGTCTAGTTTTAGGTGATAATATATTTTATGGTCATGGATTTCAAGGACTTGTCAGACAAGCGAAAGAAAATGTTGAATCAAAAGGAATGGCAACAGTTTTCGGATATTATGTCAGTGAGCCTGAACGTTATGGCGTGGCAGAGTTTGATGGTTTTGGAAAGGTATTATCAATTAAAGAGAAACCTATTAATCCAAAGTCGAATTACGCTGTGGTTGGAATTTATTTTTACCCTAATTCTGTAATTGAAGTAGCTAAAAATATTAAACCGTCTGTAAGAGGTGAGCTTGAAATCACGTCTGTAAATGAAGAGTATTTAAAACGTTCAGAGTTAATGCTTAGTGTCATGGGAAGAGGTTATGCTTGGCTAGATACCGGAACTCACGACTCACTTTCTGAAGCAGGAGAGTTTGTAAAAGCGCTGGAAAAGCGCCAAGGGTTAAAGATTGGCTGTATTGAGGAGAATTGTTTAGAACAGGGTTTTATAACCAAGAGTGAAGCTATTAATCTTGGAAAAGAATTATCAAAAACAGATTATGGTAAATACCTAGTTAAAAGAGCAAAACAATGGAAATAGTTAAAACTTCAATTGAAAATCTTGTAATTATACAGCCAAAAGTTTTTGAAGACGAGCGAGGCTACTTTATGGAATCATACAAAGAATCTTTTGTTGAAGAAAAATTTTCAGATATTCATTTTATACAAGATAATGAATCTAAATCGCCATATGGAGTCTTGAGAGGCCTGCATTTTCAGAAGCCACCATTTGAACAAACTAAGCTAGTGCGAGTTATTCACGGTGAGATATTAGATGTTGCCGTTGATTTAAGAAAAGATAGTTCCACATATGGAAGATGGGAGTCTTTTGTTCTATCTGGTGAAAACAAACGACAAATTCTAATTCCAAAAGGTTTTGCACATGGATTTGTTGTTAATAGTAAAGAGGCAATTGTTTGCTATAAGGTTGATGCACCTTACAATAAAGAATATGAATCTGGAATTTGTTTTGATGATAAAGTTCTTAAAATCAACTGGGGAATTGAATTAAAGAACTTAAAATTAAGTACTAAAGATATTAATTTACCTTATTTATAGCTATACACTTTTCTTTGTTTGTTGATTATTAAAAAAGCACATAATTGTTGGAATTTTAACATATTTACAATGAATTTAGAATCAAAATTTATGAAACTGAGTTAAAAAAAATATAAATATATGAGTAAAGTAGCATTAATAACAGGAATTACAGGTCAAGATGGAGCTTATTTATCAGAGTTCCTTTTGAAAAAGAACTATGTTGTTCATGGATTAAAACGTAGAACATCTTTATTTAATACAGATAGAATTGATCATATTTATGAAGACCCCCATAACCCAAACCAGAGGTTCTTTCTTCATTTTGGGGATATGACAGATTCAACAAATCTAATTCGTTTGATAAAAGAAATTAACCCCGATGAAATTTACAATCTAGCGGCTATGTCGCATGTGCGGGTTTCGTTTGATATTCCAGAGTACGTAGCCGATACTGATGGAGTAGGTACACTTCGCCTTTTAGAAGCTATTCGTATTGCAGGACTTGAAAATAAAACACGTATTTACCAAGCATCCACCTCTGAATTGTACGGAAAGGTTCATGAAGTGCCCCAGACTGAAAAAACACCCTTTTATCCACGTTCTCCCTACGGTGTTGCTAAAATGTATGCGTATTGGATTACAGTGAATTATCGAGAGGCATACAATATGTTTGCATGTAATGGAATTTTATTTAATCACGAATCTCCCATTAGAGGAGAAACTTTTGTAACACGTAAAATCACGCGCGCTGTTTCGCGTATTGCATTAGGTCTTCAAGACAAATTTTATTTAGGCAATCTAAATGCAAAGCGTGATTGGGGACACGCCAAAGATTATGTCCGAATGATGTGGATGATTTTACAACATGACAAGCCAGAAGATTGGGTCATTGCTACAGGAAGAACAACCTCAATTCGAGAATTTGTAGTAATGGCATTTGCACATATTGGCATAACACTTTCTTTTAAAGGGGAAGGTGTTAACGAGGTTGCAATTATCGAGTCTTGTTCAAATGAAAATTATAAACTTGAAATCGGGAAAGAAGTGCTTGGAATTGACCGTAAATATTTTAGGCCAACAGAAGTAGACTTACTAATTGGAGATCCAACAAAAGCCAAAGAAAAATTAGGTTGGGTGCCCGAGATCTCATTGGAGAAATTAGTTCAAGATATGATGAACTCAGATATAAAACTCATGCAACAAGATAAATATCTAAACGATGGTGGTTTTCAAACTTTAAATTATTATGAATAAATCTATTCTTATTACAGGTTCCACAGGCATGGTTGGTAGAAATGCCGTTGAATTTTTGCAGGCACTTGGGTACGATATTATTGCACCCAAAAGAAGTGAGTTAGATTTATCAAATGCTGAGCATGTAAAGATGTATTTTGAATCTCATAAAATTGATATTATCCTGCATGCAGCAGGTCTTGTTGGTGGTATTCAGGCTAATATCCAAAGACCATATTCATTTCTCTATCAAAATGCACAGATTGCTTTAAATGTTATTAATGCTGCAATTGAACAAAGAATCAAACAATTTATAAACTTAGGAAGTTCATGTATGTATCCAAAGGATTGCCAAAATGAGTTGACAGAAGATATGATATTATCTGGCCCTCTTGAAACAACTAATGAGGGATATGCAATCGCTAAAATAATGTCTTACAAACTTTGTGACTTTGCTAAATCTGAGTTTGGGTTTAATTATAAGACACTAATTCCTTGTAATTTATATGGTAAATATGATAATTTCCACCCACTAAAATCTCACTTGATTCCAGCTGTCATTAGAAAGATTCACCATGCTACTAAGTTTAATAAACCTGTAGAGATTTGGGGATCAGGTAATGCTAGACGTGAATTTATGTTTGTTGATGATCTTATAGATTTTATTAATTGGTCTATTAACAATTATGATGAATTACCAAGCTTAATTAATGTAGGTCTTGGTACAGACTGTAGTGTTATGGAGTACTATGAAATAATTGCTGATATTGTAGGGTTTAAAGGAAAATTTATTCATGACTTATCAAAACCTGAGGGTATGAATCGGAAGCTTTGTTCAGTAAAAAAACAGAATGACCTTGGATGGAAGCCGAAACATACACTTCCAGAAGGTTTACAAAAAACATATAATTTTTATTTGGAAAACTATGAAATATAAACTAGCAGTTTCATCATGGGGAGATGAAGAAATCAAAGCTATTCAAGATGTTGTAGATTCTAACCAATTTTCAATGGGTCCTAAAGTTGCTCAATATGAAAAAGAATTTGCATCTTTTTTTGGATCAAACTATGCTGTCATGTGTAGCTCGGGCTCAACAGCAAACCTTTTAATGATTGCTGCACTTTTTTATACAAAGAAACCTAAACTTAAACGTGGAGATGAAATAATTGTACCCTCAGTTTCTTGGTCAACTACATATTTTCCTTTACAACAGTATGGCTTAAAATTAAAGTTTGTTGATATTGATATTCACACTTTAAATTATAATCTTGAAGATTTAAAAAATGCAATTACTGAAAGCACCAAAGCTATAATGGCAGTTAATTTATTAGGAAATTCTAATGACTTCACAACTATCTTATCAATAATTAATGGGCGTAACATCATCTTAATTGAAGATAATTGTGAATCAATGGGTGCAAAACTTAACAACAAGTTTACAGGTACATTTGGTTTAATGGGAACTTTTAGCTCATTTTTCTCACATCACATATCGACCATGGAAGGAGGAATGGTATTAACTGATGATGAGGAGTTGTATCATGTTCTACTATGTTTACGTGCTCACGGATGGTCACGAAACTTACCTAGAATTAATCATGTCTCAAATAAATCAGATGATTTTTTTACAGAATCATTCCGCTTTCTTTTACCTGGGTACAATGTGAGACCGCTGGAAATGAGTGGCTCAATAGGATTAGAACAATTGAAGAAGTTACCATATTTCATAGAACGTAGAAGAGAAAACGCAGAATTATTTATATCTCTTTTTGAAAATGATAAGCGATTTATTATTCAAAAAGAAATAGGTGAAAGCTCATGGTTTGGTTTTTCGTTGATCATTAAAGATAACTCAGAAAGAAAAACAATTTTAAAAAAATTAAGTGATTCTAATATTGACACACGACCAATAGTGACAGGTGATTTTACAAAAAATGATGTTATGAAGTATTTTGATTATACTATCTACTCAAAATTAAAAAACACTCAAATTCTACATTCAAAAGGCTTCTTTGTTGGAAATGGTCATATAGATTTATCAAATGAATTAAGATTCTTAAAAAGTGTCATTGATGAAATATAGATTTTACAATTTATAATAATTAATGGGAATGAATTTTTCTGTTCTTATTTCAGTTTATATTAGAGAAACTTCGGCCAATTTGAATAGGGCTCTGACAAGCATTTGGGATGATCAATATTTAAAACCAAATCAGATAGTAATCGTAAAGGATGGCCCCTTAAAAAAAGATTTAATTATTACAATTGAGAAATGGAAAAATCGTTTAAATGAAATTATTGAAATTGTTTCAATAAAAGTAAATGTAGGCTTGGGAGATGCGTTAAATATTGGCTTAAATTATTGTAAATTTGATTTAGTAGCTAGAATGGATTCTGATGATATTTCTCTTCCAAATAGGTTTAGCACACAAATACCCTATTTTAAAAATAATCCAAATATTGCTTTCTTGAGTGCACACGTCCGTGAATTTAAAAATGATGAAAATAAAGCTAGCTTAATCAGAAAGGTTCCAATAATCCACAAAGATATATTTAAAACAGCAAAAATGTTTAATCCAATAAATCACCCTGTAGTAGTTTATAGGAAAACAGCTGTTCAGAAATCTGGTGGAATTATAAATTTTATTGGTTTTGAAGATTATTTTTTGTGGGTGAGATTGCTGATTAATGATTATAAATCTCACAATATTGATGAAGTATTATTACTTATGAGAACAGGTAATGGTTTTATAGAAAGAAGGACAGGTTTAGATTATGCGATTAATGAATTTAAATTTCAAAAAGCAATTTATAAACTTAATTTTACTAGTATTTTTCAATTTTTTTTTAATGTAATAACCAGAATCCCATTAAGACTCTTCCCGCAGTTAACCAAAATAATTTATAATAAAATTTTAAGAAAAAAAGAAAATTGACAACCGCGGAAATAATTTTCTTTTTCAAATTAAAAGTTGCTTGAAATTATTTGTTTTTAATTTATGTTGACATTTCAATTAAGATGTATTATTTAAATCAATAATAAACAATGGCTAAAATCAGGAAAACAGTTTGGTTTATTGGTGGCTTTGGAAATAACTTGTTTCAATTGCTATTAGTAGAAAGGTTTTATAATTTGGGTTATGACGTTAAAGTAGTCAGTGTATTAACAAAAAAAAATATAATAACTAGAATTTTAGGCTGGACCATTTTTACAGAAACTGTTTCAGGATTAATTAAAAAATATCCTGATATCAAGTTTGAGGCCAGATTAAAATTTAGTCACATTAAAAGTTTGGTTTTTTTCTTATTGTCAAAACTAATATCCTCCTCTGTTCATGGTTATCTTTTTTTTAAATCATACAATGAAGTTCAAATAAGAAGTTCCAATAACTTTATTGGTTATTTTCAAAACGAAGATTATTTAATGGAATATATTAATGAAATAAAGCAGCTTTCAGATTATTTTAATGAAAAGTACATACTAAATAAAAAATATTATTTAGTATTGCATTTTCGTTGGGGAGATACAGACTGGGGTAGAAAGTATGAATATTATTATCAAAAAGCTAGGGAATTAATTAAAAGTAAAAATGCCTATACATTAATTGTCACTGATGATTTAAATAAAGCAAAATCTTTTTTTTCAAAAATTAATAATATTCAATTTAAAAGATCTCATAACCCATTTGATGATTTCTTAATCCTTTTGAACGCTGAAACTCTTATTCTTGCTCCAAGCACATTTTCTTGGTGGGCAGCCCTATTAACAAAACAGGCCAAAAAAATTTATGCTCCTAAAGAAATAATTGCTTTTTTACCAATAATAACAAATAATAAAATTGTCAATGCAATTTAACCTGTTATCAAAATTGTTTTCTATTAACATATTAAGCAACGTAGTTCCACTATTAACTATAATTGTTCTAAAGAAGGCTGTTTCAACTAGTGATTTTAGTACTTTTGTCGCCAACTATTCCTTAATATTGTTTTCTATTTCCATTATTGAGTTCGGATTTAGAAATTATTTTTTAACAAAATCTGGACTTTCAATTTTATCCATTAGTGAATTAATTTCATCGGACAGAATACGTCTAACTATTATCTTAATTTTATGTTTTTTTATCATTATTTTCTCTACTACAAAAGAAAATCATTTTCCTTTGTTTTTTATTCCATTAATAATTAAGGAGTATTTTTTCCCAATTTACAAATATCAAAATTTAAATTTTCTAAATAAGTATAATTTTAGCTTGGCAATATTCCAATTAATCATAATCATTGGACTAACAATAACTTTACTTACAAGTGAAATTTATTATTTGTACTATTTTTACTTTTTTTCTGGTCTTTATTTATCAGTTTCAGGATATGTTATCACACGTCCAGGATTTAATCTTATAATTTCACCTGACCTAAGTTTAATAAAAAAAATATCCCCAATTGGAATAAGCAATATTGTTACTTCAATTAATCAAAATTTGTATAAGTTTCTATTAGGAATTATTTCTCCAATTGTTCTTGTAAATTTTGAGATAATATTAAAATTAACTTCAATATTTAAAGTTCCAATAAATTTAATAACAGAATATTTTCAAATCCAAAGTAATGAATTAACCAAAAAGAAAATGGTTTTTTTTTCATTAATGATTTTTATGTCCAGTGTTCTTTTTTTTTATTTTTTTAAAACTTTCTTTATTGATTTTTTTGATATTGATATAAAATATTTATATGTGTATTTGATTGTTTTAATTCCAATAACATTTAGTTCATTACTTCATAGAGTTACAAATATTATTTCTAATAAACTTAGGGTTCAATTTATTTCTATATGTTTAGGTACGTTAATCACATACTTATTAACATTATATTTTTTTAATTCAATAACTTTATTACATATTATAATAATATCAATATTAAGTGAATTGACAATTTTATTTTCAACCCTAATATTTAATAACACCACATATGAAAAAAAAATATGATTTTCTTATTGTTGGCAGTGGCTTATATGGTGCAACTTGCGCCAGAGAACTAACCAATAAAGGGATTAAAGTTTTAGTAATAGACAAAAGATCCCACCTGGGTGGGAACATTTATAATGAAAAGGTAAATGGGATAAACGTTCACAAATATGGAGCACATATTTTTCATACCAGTGATGATAAAATATGGAATTATGTTAATAAATATGCAGAATTCAATAATTTTATTAATAGTCCAGTAGCAATTAATGGGGATAAAATAATGAGTTTACCATTTAATATGTGGACTTTCTCTCAAATTTGGAATGAATCTAACCCAAATAAAATTAAAGATATTATTGAGCAACAAAAAAAAAATATTTCAAATCCTTCAAACCTTGAGGAGCAGGCTATTTCACTAGTGGGAACAGATGTTTACGAACTCTTAATAAAAGGCTATACAGAAAAGCAGTGGGGGGTACCGTGTAATGAATTACCAGCCTCAATAATTAAGAGACTTCCTGTTAGATTCACTTACAACAATAATTACTTTAATGATAAATATCAAGGAATTCCAATTGGTGG
>MDTG01429213.1_pt1 | contig 10642 bp, 10 predicted proteins | sample 811421 | NCBI WGS metagenome assembly MDTG01 (sample SAMN05326645, study PRJNA326480) | marine metagenome | isolation source: seawater | place: Pacific Ocean: South East | collected 2011
CAAAAAAAAGGAATAACTAATTAATCCACAAAATTGCACAATTTTTGAATTTATGACTGAATAAAGTTTTTTTGGAGGATTTAGATAAATAATTAGTCCTGTTACAGATGCAACTAACATTCCTTTAATACCTGGAAAATTTAAATTATTTATATTTAATATTAGATAAAATAAAAATAAAAAACTTAAAATAAAAAATGTATTATTATATTTGATGTAATAGTTTTCTTTTTTAATAAAATAAATTATTGTACCTACAAAAAATTCACACAGTCTAAATGGTAAAAAGTAAAAACTCTGCTCTCTGCCAATAAATAAAATTGATAAAATTAAACTTAAAAAAATAATGCTAAAAGAAATAATTAGAGTATTTTTTTTGGAAAATTTTTTTAGACAAAATACAAAGAATGGCATTATTAAATAGAATTGCATCTCTAATGAAAGTGACCATGTATGCAATAAAGGCTGAAAGTAACTATTAATATTAAAATAATCTGCACTTTTAAGCCAAAAAAAAATATTTGAGCAAAATGAAAGAGTGTATATTGTCGAGTCGTAAAAATGTTCTAAATGTTCTGGTAGAAAAATACTTGTTACAAATATGAATACGATCAAAACTGTGACTATCAAAGCGGGAGCAATTCTTTTTAATCTTGAAATATAAAAACTTATAAAAGATATTTTTTTTTCAAATAAGATTTTTGTTATCAAAAAACCACTTATAACAAAAAAAATATCTACACCAACAAAACCTCCTTTAAAAGAATTTAACTGTAAATGATACAAAAATATTGATATAACTGCTATTGCTCGCAATCCTTGAATTTCGGGATAGAATATGGTTTTCATTTTATGTCATTTAAAAAAATTATAATTTTTATTTTTAATCAACTTAACATCCGATTATCAATATATATATTTAAAAATCATAATTTATTTACTTATAATATTTTTTCGTTTTTCTATAAATTAAATATTTCAAATAAAATTTATAATAAAAAAATATTTGAAAACTCATTTGGAAAATTAGGAACTTTAGATAATGAAATAGTTCAAGAAATAAATAAAGATCTCGAGTTACAGAGAAACACTATTGATAGAAAAATTTTAAGATATGAAATAAATAATAACATTCAACTGATTATTAAAAAAATTATAAATGAAAAATTAAACCAACATTTAAGTGATATTGAAAATTATTATAATGCAAGATTATCTTTGGCCTGGGCTGGAATAACACGAAACCATCCTGTCGAAGACCATAAAAAAGAGATGTATAGTAATTTTTATCATAATGACGCCTATACATTTAATTTGTTCAAAGTATTTATTAATTTACATAATGTAGATTTATCTAATGGTCCATTGCATGTAATTAAAAAACATAAAAGTAAAGATTTTATAAATTTTCATAAATATAAATCTAGAAACAATTATATTAAAAATTTAAAAACTCCTGATGAATATGTCTATATTAATACTGGCAATACAGGAGATATTTTTTTTTGTAATACTACTGAATTATTTCATAAAGCAGGAGAACCTACAAAAGGAAACACTCGAGATATGTTATTTTTAAATTTTGTTGCAATTCCAAATAATTTAGATGAATCAAATTATTTTTTTTTAGAAGAGCAGGGACATAATATTTTTGATAAAAATGCATCAGTTCCAAAAATTTTTGCTAAACCTGAAGGTTTAAATAATCTAATTAAACTATATAAAAAATTTAAAAAAAACAGAATTAATTGACTTGCTTAAATAGAAAAATAAAAAAAGTAATGCTAATTAGAAATAGTTATCAGAGAAAAAAAACTATAGTATAAACAATAGACTAAATAAAAAATCATTTTAATAGTGAATATATATAATGAGCTTCTTTTATAAATTAACAACTGTAATACAAAATTTGAATATAATTGTTGCAATAAAGGTTTTTTTTGTAATATTATTTAAAAACTATTCTAAATATCCCAAATATTTAAACTTTTTTGAAAATTCAGCTAAAAAATATTTTAATTCAGATTTTGTTTTAACATTTTCAAGTGGTAGTGCTGCGTTTTATGCATCAGTAAAATCATTAAATTTAAAACCTAATAGTAGAGTTCTTATTTCAACAATGACTTTTCCTTCTGTTGTAAAAATTTTAAGTAATTTGAATTATGAAATTATTTTTTATGAAATAGATCAGAATTTTCAACCGATAAATTTAAAGAAAAATAATTTTCAAGATATAAATTTAATTATAGTTACCCATCCATTTGGTTTCTTTTCAGATTTTAAAAATTTAGATCAAATTAAAAATCATAACACAAAAATGATATTTGATTGTAGTCATACTCATGGTTTAAATGTTGAAGGAAAAAATATAAATAATTTCTGTGATATAGCTTTTTTAAGTTTGCAGGGTAACAAAGCTATTTCGGGTGGTGAAGGAGGTTTGGTTTTAACTAATAATAATGAATACTATAAAAGAATGGTAAATTCTCATCACCCAAACCATACCATGAATGATTTTTCGGACAAATATACAGGTGTATCGAATGATTTGAAATTAAGGATGCACCCTATTGCATCTTTAATAGCTTTAGGTGATTTAAATAAACTGGACTCAAGAAATAAAATACTAATTGATAAATTTTATAATATTTATCAATACTTAGAAACTGTAGAATATATCGATTGTCCTAAATTTGATAAAAAAAAATCAGCAGGCTTTCATTATGGATTACCTTTTTTTTTAAAAAAAAAAGAAAAGTTAAATTGGCCGATAATAAAATATAATTGGCCAATAACGTATACAAATGAATTTGAACCCACTGATGACATTGAATTAAGATCAATTTTTTCAAAATTATATTTTATAGATTTAAATTGGATAAAAAAAAAACCAGTAAGCTTAATTTTAAAAGATTTAAAAAAAATTTTTAAAAAATGAAATTTGATTTTGAAAAATTAAGTAACAAGGATTTTGAAAAAATTAATTTCAAGAAATATGATTTTGTCATTGTAGGATCAGGTCCAGCAGCGACCGTATTACTTTATGAATTAGTAAAAAGGAATAAAAAAATATTAGTAATTGAAAAGGGAAATTATTTAGAGAAGAAATATGAAGAAATTAAATCAATTAACTTTAAAATTAAAAAAAAATCTAGAACATTTGCAGTAGGAGGAACTAGTCAAGATTGGTCAAATATTAGTTCATATTTTGAAAACTTTGAACTATCAGATATTAAAACAAAAAAAAATGTTTGGCCATTAACACATTCAAAATTATTAAAACTTTATAAAAATTTAGATGATAAATTTGGCTTTGAATTTAAAAACTTTAACAAAATAAAGTTAAACATTCCCTTCACTATAAGAAAATTTATTGCGAATATAAAACCGAAAAATTATAAATTCTTTCATACTGCAACTGATTATGATTTATTATTCAACGCAAATCTCGATTATTTTGATGAGAAAAATAGTTTAGTACAATTATACATTTCATTTAATTCAAAAAAAAAAATCATAAATGTTAAAAATGTAACTTTATGTAATGGTGGAATCGAGTCAACCGCACTTATATTAAAATCTCTAAAAAAAGGTAAATTAAAAAAATTAAAAAACAAAAATTATGTTGGTAGATATTTTATGGACCATCCCAAATCTTACATAGGCCAATTAATATATCCTAAAAAAAATATCTTAGAGCAGATAAAACTTAAGGTTAATAAAGGTTTAATTTCATATTATGGTATTTCTCTAAAACAAAAAGATCAAAGAGATTTTAATTTTTTAAATAGCTACATTAGATTTGAAAAGAAAAATAAAAAATTATCTTCTTTGTTGAATATTATCGATAAAAATTTTGGCAAAGGTTTAAATAAGTTAATTAATTTTGAAAAAAAAGAAATATATTTAATTAAATTATTTTTAGAAATGGAACCAGTTTTTAGCAACAGAATTGTGATTGATAAAAATGAAAATGTAATTTGTAAATTAAGAATGAATATAAGAGAAGAAAATACAGTAAATTTTTTATTAAAAAAAATATATACGTTTTTTAGTGAAAAACCAAAAGAGGAAAAAATAAATACATTTAAAAAATTTAAAAATAAACTTGAAGGTGCTTCACACCATATTGGAGGATTATGTTACCCAAAAGTTGTAAATAAAAATCTAAAAATTAATGGTCTTAAAAATATCTATTGTTGTTCTTCATCAATTTTTCCAACTTCAGGTAGTGTTAACCCTACAATGACCATTTGTGCTTTGGCTTTAAGGTTATCTGAATATTTAAATAAACGATATTAATTTTAAGTTTTTTTAAAAGTTTACTTAGATGTTAATTGGTTAATTTTTTTTGCTGGTACGCCAGCATATATATATCCACTGTCTAAATTTCTTGTCACTAGTGATCCAGCTCCAACAACCACTCTTGAATTTACAACTACACCTGAAAGAATACTGACTCGTGCTCCTAACCATACATCATTCCCGATTTCAATTTTTTTTGAAATTGGATTAATTTTGTTATTTAATTTTAAATTTGGATTTGAAACATTGTGATTGTTAGTGTTAACATATAGCTGCGTTCCAATGTCTACGTTGTCACCAATAATAAATTTAGAGTAATTAAAAATTTCACTGTTGGCCCCAATAATAGAATTATCACCTATTTCAAGATTTCTTGGGTTTAAAATAAAAACATTTGAATGTATAAATGAATTAGTTCCAATTTTTGCGCCACTTAATTTTAATAAAAAAACTTTAACTTTATTTAATAAATTTCCTAAAAATCTTATTTTAAAATAAAAATTAAATATATTTAGAATTGCAAAAACTAAAAAGCAAATTTTTTCAAATATTTTTTGTATAATCGCCATTAATATTATCTATTTGAAATTATTTTTATAAAATTAAAAATTAGGTTTAATCTTATTTTAAAAAAAAATTTAATTAACATTTATATATCTTTTAAATAATTTATGTAGATTGTTGTTTTTAGGATTTATTGTTTTATCATCAACGAAATAATCATAGCTTGGTTTGCCTAAGATAAGTTTATCATACTTCAAGCCCCAGTTTTTTAAATACCTTTTTACTGAATTGTAATATTTTTTTTTTACCAAGTTAGAGTTTTCATTGTTTCTTCCCATATATCTACTTGTAAAAATTTTTATTTGATGTCCATTATTTTTTAAATTGTTTATTAATTTGATTATGTCTTTTTTAGGTATTGATTTGCTATAAATTGAACCTTTAGTTTTGCATATTGTGTTATCTATATCGAAAGCAAAGATTTTTTTGTTTTTTTTCATAAAAATATAAACATGGATATTTTATTAATATATATTATCTGTATATCAATTATTGATTATAACAAAAACACAAATGCTTAAATATTTAAATATTTTATCTACTTCGGACAAATTTAAATTGTTAATGATGCTTCTAATTGGGTTGGTGACATCTATATTAGAAGCTTTAAGCATTGGTTTAATTATTCCTTTAGTAGTAATTTTAATAGAACCAACAAAGTCATTTGATAATGAATTTGTAGAAAAATTTTTGGCTCTTTTTAAAGATTTAAACCTTTTAAATTTAAATAGTCTAATATTAATATTTTTAATAGTTTTTATAATAAAAAATTTAATTTTATTTTATTTTATTTATTTACAAGGCAAGTTTTCTTCTAAATTAAATAAAAATCTTTCAGAGGAATTTTTTTCAAATTTTTTTTTGAAAAATTATAGATTCTTTTTACAAAAAAACAGCCAAACAATTTTGTCAGATATTCAAAATGGCATTGGTATTTACTCGCAAAAATATATCGCACCTATAATATCTCTTACATTAGAATTTATTCTTGTGTTTATACTCTTTTTAATAATGATTTTTACTAATCCAAAGTTATCTTTTTTAGTTATTGTAGTTTTTTCTACTATCGCGTTTATATTTGTATCTTTTTTTAAAAAAAAAATAAAAAACAACGGAGAAGAAACTCAGGAATTACTTGGAAAAAAGTATAATATATTAAACGAAATTTATTATAATATAAAAGATATCAAAGCCTTTTCAAAAGAAAATTTGTATCTAAACACTTTTAAGAAAATAGTATTTAAATTCTTCAAACTTGAACTTTTTCATGCAGTAATTTCACAAACACCAAAATTGATTGTTGAGATATCAGCAATTTTTTTGATTTTGGGTTTTTTATATCTCTCTCATAATTATTATAATATTGAAACAAAAATTATCTTTATACAAATAACAATTTTTGCAGCAATAGTTTATAGGCTGGTTCCCTCTTACAATAGGATAATGTTTAGTATTCAGATGATAAAATTTGCAATACCTTTCTGTAAAAAACTTTTGGAGAGATACTCAGAGTTAGACTTGAATAAAAATGATTATAGTGAATATTTTGACTCAAATAATATTGAAAATATAGAAAAAATTGAATTTAAAAATGTAACATTTAACTATCCAAGTGATACAAAAAAAATTTTAGATAATTTAACATTTAAAATTATTTTAAAAAAAATTACTGGTTTAAAAGGAGAAACGGGAACGGGAAAATCTTCTATAATAGATATTTTGATTGGTTTACTAGAGCCTGCTTCTGGTGAGGTTCTAATTAATGAAAAAATTATCAATTTTAATTTATTGAAAAATAAAATTGGGTATGTCCCGCAAAAAGCAAATTTGTTCAATGGTAGTTTAGAAGAGAATATTACATTTTTTGATAAAAACCCAAATATGAAAAGATTGAGCGATACAATTAAGCTATGTTTTTTGGAGGATTTATTGGAAAGAGATAAAAGAGATATCAAAGCTATAAGTGAGACTGGCAAAGGATTATCTGGAGGTCAATTCCAAAAAATTGCAATTGCTAGAGCGCTGTATATAAATCCAGAATTAATAATTTTAGATGAGTCTACAAATTCTCTAGACTCTGAAACAGAGAGAAAAATACTTAAAAATTTGAGTACCATCGATAATTTAAAAGTTCTTATGATCTCACATAATATGCAAACATTAGAATATTGTGATACAGTTTTTGAATTAAACAATAATACTTTAAAAAAAATTAAATGAAGGTTTTTTTAACAGGTGCATGTGGTTTTTTAGGTTCAAATCTTGCAGAATACCTTATTGATAAAAAAATTAAGGTTGTTGCTTATACTTATTATAATTCAGAAAATTCAATTGGTTTGTTAAAATATCTAAACCCAAAAATCTTAAAAAAGATAAAAATTATTTCAGGAGATATAAGAGATTTTAAAAGAACTAAAGATTCAATGAAAGGATGCGATACAGTAATTAATCTTGCAGCTTTAATTGGTATACCTTACTCATATTATGCACCACAAAGTTATATTGATACAAATATTAATGGTACCTATAATATTTTAGAAGCAGCAAAAGATTTAGGTCTAAAAAAAATAATATTAACATCAACAAGCGAAGTTTATGGAAGCGCTAAATACGTTCCAATAGATGAAAATCACCCTTTAAATCCCCAATCTCCATATGCTGCGTCCAAAGTTGGATCTGACTCTTTGGGCATGTCTTACTTTCACAGCTACGGGTTACCGATATCAATAATTAGACCATTCAACACTTATGGTCCTAAACAATCACTCAGGGCTATAATACCTACAATTTTAAATCAATATTTAAAAAACTCAAATAAATTAAAATTAGGAAATGTAAACACAATTAGAGATTTAACATATATAGAAGATACCTGTAGAGCGTTTTATCTTGCATTGAAAAGTCACAACAAAAATTTACTAGGTCAAACTATAAATTTAGGAATAGGATATGGAGTTAAAATTACAGATATTGTAAAAGAGGTAGAAAATCTCAATAAAATAAAATTTAAAATCGAGCTTGATAAAAGTAGACTCAGACCAAAAAATAGTGAAGTAATGAAGCTTATTTCATCTAATAAAAAAGCAAAAAAAATTTTAAATTGGGTGCCAATCTATAATGGAAAAAAAGGTTTAAATTTGGGTTTATTCAAGACACTAAATTGGTACAAACAAAATAAAAATTATATAAGTTCTGATTTTATAATTTAAACTATGTTGATCAGAAACATAAATAGAAGAAAATTTATTATTCTCTCATTTCTAGTATTTGGAGCATTCACGACATCTTTAAAAATTAAAAATAACAAAATTTTATTGGATGTAGACAATAAAAATAATAATAATTGGATGCTTCATTCAAATGATTATTGAAAATCCAAATTTATTAAATTATAGAGAAGTTTACGATGTGGTTATAATAGGTGCTGGCCCTGCTGGTATTGCATTGGCATTAGATTTAGATAGAAAACAAATTAAATGCTGCTTACTTGAAGCTGGTGGTTTAGAGTTTTCTGAAAATTCTCAAGAATTTTATAAGACGAGTTTCACAGACCATTACCCTAATAATTTGGAATATTCTAGACTAAGAATGTTTGGTGGCACGACAGGTCATTGGGGTGGAACTTGCAGGACACTTGATGACTACGATTTTTTAAATTGGCCAATAAATAAAGAACAATTGGATCCATATTTACCTAAAACATTGGATTATTTAAATTTAACAAGTGGTTTTAAAGAACAAAAGATATCAGACGATCTTAAAATAGTTGAGTTTAGAAATTCAAATGTACGGTTTGGAGAAGTTTATCTTAGCAAAATTCGAAAATCAAAAAACATTACTCTTATATTAAATGCTTACGTAAATAACTTTACTCAAGAAGATAATATTTTAAAGAAGATTAAATTTAACTCGCCAGATGGTTTTAAACATAACATAAATGGTAAGTTTTTTGTATTATCTTCAGGAGGAGTGGAAAACTCAAGATTATTATTATATTTCAGAGATTTAGGAAAAGGAATTTTTGATGATAATTTAACAATTGGTAATTATTGGTATGAACATCCATATACTAAAATGGGAGAATGTTTATTAAATAAAAAAAGTCTTGAACAATATGAAGGTCTATATTCTATTCCTTATGCATTTGGATCTGGAACAAATTCAAAGACTATAAATTTTTCACCAACTAAAAAATATATTAGTAAAAATAATATTCTAAATACGTGTATTTTTTTAACTTATGAAAAAAATGGCAAAGATGTGAAAGGTCTTATCAAGGATTTGTCATGTTATGCTCCAAATATATCAAAAAAGCTATTTTCTCTATTTAATAAAGGTTTAGTGTGTAAAGGAATTCTTAGATCTTCATGGGAACAAGAGCCTGAATTTGATAATTGTATAAAACTTGATTATAGTAATAGGGACTTGCACAACATACCTAAAGTAAAATTAAAATATAGTCTTTCTGTCAAATCTCAGCACACAGCTAGAAACTTTTTAAATAGATTAAGTGATTTTTTTATTGAAAAAAATATTGGAAGAATAAAAGCTGAGGATTATATGATAAACGAAAATTTACCAATTAAATCTGAGGCAGGATATCACCATATGGGAGGTACGATAATGGGTAGTGACTCAAAAAAATCAGTTGTAGATAAAAATTTAAAAATACATGGATCAAAAAATTTTTATGTTTTAGGGAGCTCTACCTTTCCCTCAGGGGGACATGCTAATCCAACACTAACAATTTTACAGTTATCGTTTAGATTATCAGATCAAATTTATGGTTTAATCAAAAATTAGATAATGAATAAATTTAAAACTTCAATTTTGTTAATTACCTATAAACGATCTGAATATTTAAAAAAAGTTTTATCAAAAATTAAAAAAATAAATCCTAAGACTCTATACATATATTCTGATGGACCTAAAAATAAATTAGAGTATTCCGATATTATAAAATGTAGAAAAATTATCGATAGTATAAATTGGTGTAACGTAAAAAAAAAATTTAATATTAAAAATGAAGGAATAGAACTTGTTCCAAAATTAGCTATTGACTGGGTTTTTAAAGAAAATAGCAAGGCGATTATTTTAGAAGATGATACGTTGCCGAACTTAAGTTTTTTTTATTTTTGTGAGGAGCTTCTTTTGAAATACGAAAAATATCCAAATATATCTATGATATCAGGAACAAACCTGTCTCAAGAAAATTCTAAAAACCTTAAAGAAAGTTATTTTTTTTCAAAATATAGTAATATTTGGGGTTGGGCTACTTGGAGGCATAAATGGAAAGATTACGACAGAAAAATGAAAAAATGGCCAAATTTCATAGGTGAAAAATTAAAAATGAGTAGTTATTTTAAAGATGAGTACATTTGGTGGAATAAAATGTTTCAACTAACATATAAGGGGAAAAATAAAAACTGGGATTATCAATGGACATTTGAAAATTTTTATAAAAAAAGATTTTCAGTAGTTCCAAAAAAAAACTTAATATCAAATATTGGAATTGAAGGACATGGAAAAAATTCTAAAAAATTATTTAATTTAAAAACTTTTAAAATTAAATTCCCTTTAAAACATCCTAAAAATTTGGAGTTGAATTATAAAATAGATAAAATAATCTGCAAAAAAACTTATATAATACCAAAATTAAGCTTTAGGATTAAAAATAAACTTTTTAAAATTTTTAATAGTAATTAAAGCGAATATTAAATTACTTTTTTAATATTAAAGTAAATTGAGAGGATCTGCCTAGTAAAAATTCAAC
>MDTG01437563.1_pt1 | contig 10642 bp, 14 predicted proteins | sample 811421 | NCBI WGS metagenome assembly MDTG01 (sample SAMN05326645, study PRJNA326480) | marine metagenome | isolation source: seawater | place: Pacific Ocean: South East | collected 2011
CATCTGTGCTTGCATCAAACAACAAACTAACCTTCATGCCAGTGCACTGCCACCAAATTTCTTCAATAGAAACGCCTGTACATGTAAGCCCGTCTGCACTTGATGCAAGAGCACTTACGTCAACTTTTGTGACGGCACTTTCACCTGTACCGTCACTAACGTTAGTAAATTTCATCACAGCATGCTTGTCGCCATCTACGATGGTTTGACTTGTTACTGCATCTGCCATTTTAACCCCCTACTAAGCTTCGTAGCCGAATAATTCTATTAACAACTTACCTGCTGTATAATCAGCATCTGTTGCTGCACCTGTTGTTAGGTATAAAAATTCATCAGCTGCAGGAACGCCTGTAAATGTAACGATGCTACCTGTTGTCGCATCGCCTGCGTTAACAAGAAGTGTCTCAGTTAAGTCTGCAATTGCTCCATCTTCAACACCTGTGCTTTCTGTAGCAGAGTGTACGTTGATGTCAGGATCACCGCCAGCAGGTGCTTCAAAACAAGTCATACGACCTGCTAAGATTGTACCGTTTCTAGCTGCTGTAATCTGTCCAATGTGGCACACATTTGATGTACCGTTTACACCAATGATGTCGCCAGAGCCAGTTGATCTTAAACCTGTTAAGTCAATAAGAATACTAGTTTTAATAATGCCACCTTCTCTAATTACAGAACTTCTGTAAATAGTTCCTGTGCCACCTGTAATACCTGTACCTGCTTCAGTTGCCATTGTGTTAGCATCAAGTGATGTGAAACCAGCAGTTGAAATAGACATCTGTGTAGTTTCAATACCTGTATTTGCTGCTGTGGCTATTGATGAATAACCACCTTCAGAACGTAATGTTCCTTTAAATGTAGTGTTCGCCATATAAATTCTCCTTATCTTGGCTAGTGTCAGCTTTTGCTGTAAAAGAAAATAAAAAGGGGGGATTTCTCCCCCCTAAGATTTATGCTCCCGGTGAGCCGTAGTATGCAAGAGGATCTGAATATCCAAAAGAATATCTTTCTCTACCCTTGTATCTTACGTTACCAGTGTCAAAGTCGCCTTCCATTGATGTTTTCATTGGAACACGAACAAAGTGCTTAAAGCCATTTGGTATATCAGTCTTTAAGAAAAACGCATCAGTATCTGTCAAGTAGTGATTTACTGTGTAACCACCAATTGAATTTTTAGAATTTAGAGCGTTTAAATCATTGTCTGCTGTACCGACACGACCTTCACTTCTCAACAATCTCTCAGCTACGAACTGTAGATCCTGTGGAACTAACAAGCCTGTTGGACGAGCAGCGATCTTTAGACCTCTTTCGTCTGTATACTTGCCAATCTGGATTACAGCGGCTTCAAGAGAAGTTTCATTTAAATCAACAGCAGTTGTTGGCCTGTTGGCATTTGTACTACCGTTAACTAATGGGTGAGCAGTGTTGAAAAGTGATACACCATCTCCCCCTGTTTGACCTGTAAAACCTTCGTTAAACAGTGCAGCTCCCTTAACCTCTTTTGTGTTTTGGAAACTTCTTGCAAGTGCCTTCGTATAACGAGCAGATAATGAATCATAAAGATTATCTTCAACAGCTTCCTCTGTAATAGAGAAACCTAATGCGATAGTTTCATGTGTGTATCTACTTGTGTGTACTTCTTGTGCATCGTCAAATGCAATTGCAGCACCTTCATCCTTAATTGGAGCAGAACCAAAACCACTGAGCTTTGTCTCTTCCTCAAAAGACCTTTCGGAATTTTCTACCTCATAACAGTCCTTCCATTCCTCTGGATATCTTTGATATTCTAATCCGAATAACGCATTCAATCCCGGAAGGAGTTCTTTCATGAGTTGACTTCTAGCTATTGCCATAGTTTCTCACTCCCTTAAGTTATAGGATCTGTTAAAAACGCATTCTCAGCAGGGCTTAACATTACAACTAAATCTGTAAATGCATCGCCTACGCTAGATCCCGGTCTATTAACAAAGTCCACGATTTTGAATAACTCACCACCAACAGAAGCTGTAGAAGCGTCTGCCTGAAGACCTGAGTTTCCAGTTGTTGTATTTCCAGCAGAGGTTTGAACTAGGTCTAATGTCATACCTAAACTGGTTTGTGCGACTGCACCATCTGCTTGCACTTCGTAAAGTGTGTGCGGATGAACTGCCACAACAGCTTTAATATCAGAAGCAGTGATACTGCCCGGATAATGCTGTTTAAAGGTTTGTTGTGAAGTGTTAGGGTCTGTGTAGGAAACTCCTAAAAAGACACCAATTGGATTAACTTCACTTGCTGCAGTTTCTCTTACAAGATGACCATCATCTGTAGAGTTTGCAACATCTGCAAAACCGACCACATCCCCATTGAAGATTGCTGTGCTGTAACCAGATTTAATTAAATATTCTCTAGTTGAACCAGCAAACGGCATTCCTCCAAGGATTCCTATCGGTCTTAAGCCACGAGGGGCTGAAGTTGTACTCATAGTACATTCTCCTTAAAGTTAAAGTTAAATTTAAGAACCCTTACCAAAGGAAACTCTACTATCTCTAGTAGGATTGTTAATTGGCATTCTAGGGTTGGATTCCCTCATCAAAGCATTGTCAACGCTTCTCATAGCTTCAGCGGACTGATTTCTATAATGTTCATTACGTTGCTTTGCCATGTTTTCAGGCATCCTGCAAAGAAGCAAACCTCCTACTTCTACCTTTCCTTTAAAACGTGGATTTGGATCTAAAACCAAATGTTCCATTTCTGGAGCGTCTACGATAGGTACGGCTTCCCAACCCTCTCTTAATTTCTTACTATAGTTTGTTGGATCATCTTGACCCTGCGTAGAAATGCGAACCCACTTAAAAGACCAACCGTCTTTAGGATGTGGATCTGGTAAAAGGTTTGGTGGAGACCATGTTTGATTGCGTTCCTCATTCTCTCGCTTCTCAATAGAGCGTGGGGATCGTTTTGCTTGCTTGGTGTCGGACATATTAATTCCTCTCTAGTGCGGCAAACTGCTTGGCATATTCCTGTAATGGAACTCCAAGCCGATTGGCGACAGCAACTTGGCTGGGTGTTAATCGAACTTTGCGAGATTTACCAGTTTGGTTTCCTCCCGGTGTAACAACAGATGAATGATCAGTAGATTTGGGTGTCGATGTACTCCCAAATTTATTTGGAAACTCTTCCCTCATTCGCCTGTCAATCATTTCATAATAATTTTCAGACTCTGCTGTAATTCCTTTTTTTACTAACTCATCATGAATAGCGTAAGCTGCATTTGTCATAATCATATCTTGATTAAACCAAGTGTTGTCTGCTGCCCAATTAACTGCCCTTTGATCAGGTGGAGGTGCTACAACAGGTAACTCACGTTCTTCAAAATTTTTAGGATTTGCGTAATCCTTCATTTTATTTAAATCAGATGTTTGCGATGCCGCCTTAACCATCTTCTCTTGAGCTTCAACAATTTTATCTGCATCACCTTCTTCATAAGCTTTCTTATATTCGGTTTTTGCATTTTGTATATCAGCGTTAATTCTATTTTCCATTTCATTAGCAGATATAGATGAAAAACTTTTGGACTGTTGTCTAAGTTTATTGTTTTCATCCATAACCTTTTTAGCTACAGAATAATATTCATCACGCTGACGTTCAGCTTCACGCTGTCTATGTGTAAGCTCGTCAATTCGTTTTTGATATTTAGTTGGTTTTTTTGTATCAGCTTTTTGTTCAGCTTCAACTTCAGGAGTTTCTTCTACTTCAACCTTTTCAGTTTCTGTAGATTCTTCTTCAACTACTTCAATTTCTTTTTCTTCTTCACTCATGCTGTTGCCCTCGAAACTTTAGTTGGATCATCCAATGTTGCTAAAATAGCATCATCATTAATTAAACGCATTTCCACGTTGTCATACTCAAATCTATGACCTGAATATTTTGAAATTAGAACCCAGTCATTTTTCTTGCACCATGGCCCATTTTCAAATCTTCTATCAGATTCAGGATATGCGTCATCCCCTACTTCAACAACCTTGCCAACAATAGACGCTACGTCTTCTCTGGCTTTTGTTGAGTTAGGTAGATAAACTCCACCTTTAGTTGCTTCTTGCACTTTAGGCATAACAATAAGTAAATGATACCCTTTTGGTTTGGGAGGGTTTTCTGGTATCTGAACCTCCGCAGTAGAATATACTGATGACATTTGACTTCCTTTGCAGCAGTTAAAATTGTTCACAAAATGTGAATTGCGGTTGTGCTGAAACCGTTAATCGTCTTCTTGATCTTGGGTCTTGACGAGATTAAGAAGTTCTCGTTCTGCAATAGCTAAACCTTCAATTTGACCAACAAACCTTTGATATTCATCAAAGTTTTTGGCGTTCCCCAAGGCTACACTATCTGTTAAATCGTTCATGTACTGACGCAATTGTTTTCTGAAATGATCAGTAAAATTTAGAACTTCAGGACTCATAATAATCTCTTATCTTATCTATAACACACGTTAAATGGTTAATGCCAATAAAATCAACGACTTCTACCTTTAAGTAAATCTGCTTGGATCTTTGCTTCTGCTATCTCTTTTTGTTGAGCCAATCTTTTCTCTTCTAAAGCAGTTCTCATTTGAGCTTTTTGCAGTTCAGTCTGTGATTTTAATTGTGCTTCTTGTGCGTCTTGTTGTACTTTTGCCTGTTCGATTTGCAACTCTGCCTGTTGTTGTTGCACAACTGGATCTTGTGCAGCAGCCATTTGTTGTTCTAACATAGCCTGTTGTTGTGCTTTGCCAGTTATTTGTGCCGCAGCTTGAGCCGCTACAGTTGCAATCTGCTGTTCTTGCTCTTCAGATATACCTTTTCCATCTTTATTATCAAGTGGTGCAATAGGCATTTGCATAAGTTGCTCTGCTTCATTTCTATATTTATGTGCCATATGTTCTGATATGTGAGAACTAACAGCAGCCTGAATAGCTTTTGCATTTGGATTTTGTGCTATCTGTGGGTTTTGCATTAGTGACATATGTGCAGATATATGCGATTCATGGTCTTGATATGAGAACACCTTTACTGGGCCACCTGACATCATTCTTGCATTTTCAGATATTGGGTCATACACAGGTATATCTGATACATCTGGTAAAATGCTATCAACATCGTCTAATCCTGCTGTTTTTAAAAATCTTCTGTGAAGTTCACGCATATCATACATTTGCGGTGCTGAACTTGCTGTTTGTAATGCTGCTTGATGTTGCATCATTCTTTGTGCAAAAGATGTAGCATTGGGATCAGATACAGGTAATATATCTATTCGTTTATCAAAATCTTGCTGTATCATCATAGGATCAACGTCAAGCTCATAGGGATATTGATCCATACTATCTTTTATTATTCTTGATAACAACTTAAATTCTTTTCTAAAAGAACTATGTATTCTTGCGTGGACTGCTGACATAACCTTCATAGATCTTTCTATTAAAGCTAACGTAGTTCCTACTGGTGCTTCTTGATTACCTTCACCCACGTTGATATCAGCAATTGAAGCTATTCTTCTTCCTTCATCCACTAATACACCCATCAATTGTGCAAGTGTTCCTGAAGGTTCTTTAAATGGTAAAGGCAATATGTTGTCTCGTATAGCACCGCCCGGTAAATCTATATCTCTAAACTCTCCCGGCTCAATTGGTCTATCATCACCTTTTATTCTCAATCCACGAGCTTTAAAACCAGCAGGCAAGTTTGCTAAAGTTCCTGCGTCAATTAACTGACGTAGTATAGATGTCGAACTTTTGGCAATAGATCCTATAAGATGTATTAAACCAAATCCATAAAATCCAAGTCCCGGTTGAAACTTGTAGTGAACAAAGTGTTGTCTTGTTCTTCTTAGTGGATCTTCCTGTATGAAGTTACGGTAAATCGAAAGTATTTTACCTGATGATTCATCGATTGTGACGACATATGGGAGTTGCAATCCTGTAGGTTCTCCGTCTGCTCCCTTGTCTTCAAATCCTTCGATGTCGAGTTCAACGTGCATTTCGAGGATAATCCGAATGTCACTTTCCGAGACTTCTGTAACCCCTGTAAGGTCGTTGTATTTTGTTTTAACACTTGTTGTATCTCCTTCTGGATCACTTAACTCAATATCCCTATAAAATCCATTTAATTGCATTTTACGCACAAAATTATCTGTCTTACGCATTATGTGTGTAAATCTAGGTGAGTTTTTTAAATCATGAGTTTCATAGCTTACCACAAAATCTTCAGCAGGAACAAATAAACTTTCTGGCTTTTCATTAGTAGCATCGTAATAAACTTTTCTAAATGCTGATCCTGACAAAGCTAATTGAAAAAGTAGTTGTTCTGTACTAGATCTATAGTCTTCCATTTCTTCAGTCAATAAATAATTCATATATTGCTGAACTCTTTGAGCTTGTTCTATTTTTTCTTTTGAACTTGTTCCTACTATTGAAGCTTTTACTGGCCCTGATGCAGGAAATATTTCCATCATTGCCTGCGATACAAATCTTATCGTGGCTTCATTTAATATAGGATGAGTTACACCAGTAGCACCGTCAAATGGTGTTGTTCTATCTTCAGTTTTAACGCCTAGTAAATCTAAACCATCTATGTAAGCTTCTTCCCATTCACTTCTGCTGTTCTTATCATCATCATACATACCAATAAGATCACCTGCCATAGTGTCAAGTATGTCCTCGTCAATTGATTCTGCTAGATTTGAACCAAATTCAGGCTCTGATGTGGACTGATTAGGATCAAAATCTATTGTCACAGATCCATCTTCGCTTTCAATCTCTACAGCTTCTGGGTTTAAAATGCCTATTTTTAGGTCAATATCGTCTAGTTGTTCTGTATTTTCTGCCATATTAGTACCAAGGCTCTCTTCTGTTTATATTAAAAAAATCATCATCGTCTTCAACATCTTTAGGCAAAGCAAGAAAACCGCCCTGTCTAAATCTCATTAATGCTAGTGTAGTTGAGTCAACTAAGTCATCATGTGACCCTCTGGGAAAGGATGCACACTGTTCTATTACTTCTTCCGCCCAAGGAGTTTTTGGATACCATACCATACCAGAAGCAAAGATATCTGCAACTGCATTAACCCTTGATAGCTTATCTTGACCACGGCTTGGAGTGTAATCAGTAACTGGTATGCCAGATGACCTAAGCTCTTGAAGCAAAGGTAAACCAGCTGCTTTAGCTTCAATAAGAAATGAGTCAGGGTCGTAAGCTTCAAATAGTTCATAAGCTCTCCTTTTAAGTTCTGGAAATTCAAGTTTTTCATTTACTGCATCAAGTAAAATTATATTTGGCTTTGCTATGCCATCCTCACCAACATAGTCAAATACTCCCCATGTTGTGATAGCACTAAAATCTGATCTAGCGTTTTTTGTATGTGCAGTATCAATTGATTGTATAACAAAGTCACAGGCAGGTGGTTCTTGATATTCCCACTCTTTCCAATACTCTCTTTTTATTAAAGCACCTTCTTCGGATGTAGGCTTTTGCTGATACTGTGAAAGCCACTTTGATTGTGGCAGTTCTGCCTTTATTGCATTTAATTCATCAACAGACCAAAAATCTGGCCATAAAGGTTCACCAGTATCATATAGTGCAGGCAGTTCTATAACTTCCCATTTGTCTGCACCTTTTCTTTTTTCGGATGCGTCTACTATCTGTCCTGTTAAATCTGATTGATGCCAGCGTGTCATAACAATAATTATCGCTCCACCGGGCTGTAAACGCTGTCGAGGGCCAGATGAATACCATTCATACACGCTGTCAAAGTATTCTATTGATGGATTAATACCTGCTGATTCCGAGTGTGGATCATCTATAATAAGCAAATCTGCACCACGACCAGTCATAGCACCACCAACACCGACAGCAAAATACTCCCCACCACCAGAAACATCCCATCGTCCAGCAGCCTTGCTGTCTGCTCTGAGCGATACATTTGGAAATATTCTTTTGTAATCATCAGAAGCAATTAAGTTTCTGACCTTACGACCAAATCTTACTGAAAACTCTGCTGTATGAGTCGCTGCAATTATCTTTCTTGCAGGATTCCGTCCTAGCATCCAAGCTGGCAGCAGCCAAGAGGTAAGTTCGGATTTGCCGTGGCGAGGAGCAATATTAATAATAACTCTTTTTAATTCGCCTGACGCAACCTTTGCAAACTTTTCTCCCATTATTCTATGATGCGGCCCCTCTATAAACGCAGGCCATACAGCTTTAGCAAACTTTAAAAAATTTGATTTGGACTGTTCAATATTATTTGCAAGGTTATATTTACTCAGTGCTTGTATTAATGCACTCCTATGGTCTTCAGGGAGCTCGTCTATTCTTGATAGGATCTCCCTTTTATCAACCATAGTATTTCTTAACTAGACTATATTCTAGTATCCCAAAGTCTAAATGTTTCCCCAAAAGAGTTCCATACAACGGTTTTACCGTTTTCTTCTGCAACGTCATGAAATTTTTTTGCTGCTCTTTCATATTCTTCTCTTGCTTCGGAAATCTTTTTTGTTTTTCTTGACTTCTGTTCATCTGTTAACTCGTTTAATCTGTTCACGCATTTAGATATTGCCTTTTCTAAACTGTCATCAGACATATCAGCAACAGTGGATTTGCATTCACTCATACATTACTCCTACTTAAAATTTATCATTGTTTACTGGTTAGGGCTTATTTTTCTTCTCAAGCCGTTCTATGAGTCTATGTAAGTACCATTGTGCTTTTTTCAAGTCTTCAATACTGTTATTTTTAAAGGGAAATCGCCATACATACTTAAAGATAACCTGCCAACAATATTGCTCGTGTCCATCTAGCTCAGTCAAATATTCCCTATCTTGATTTACCATTGCTTCCATAGCGTCTATGCATTCTATTTTTGATGATGCATAGTGTGATGGATGATTAACCATATCAGAAGAACTGGTCAAGGCTTTCTCGTTTAGTTTTAGGTTTATCTTTCCTGACTGTTTTATTTTGTCTTTCATCTTCTTTTCTCCTTTCTTCATCTGTTGCATCTGGTCTGTGACCCCAGCAATACCAATCTTGTCCAAAATTGTTTGAATAGCATACCCACTTACGAGAGCCACATACTTTACATTGCTTTTCACTAAGCTTCTCCTTTGATATCCTCTCCATTCGCCCTATATACAGTTTCTGCTCCCATTAAAAAGATTAACCATGCTGCTTCTTCCTTTGTAGCTTCAATTTCTTTTAAGTTTTGAATAGCTGATACAAACCAAGCATTCATACGATCCTCATCTATATGAATTGTTCCTGCTTCATCAGTCCACATTATTTTATCGGTTTTCAAGTAACTGCTCCATTAAGGGGGAATTTAACAGAGCAGTCACAATCTTCAGCACACGGCAGCAGCCGTATTTTGATTCTATGTTCTCCATTTGTTCCTGTCAATATAAAATTTCTAAATCTTTAATTTTAACATTATAGCAATCTGCACGGAATGTGAAGTTATTTGATGGATCTTTTTCGCCTTTTTTGAAATATGTGGCTTTATTGAAGTAATCTTCCTTTGATAACTTCCCTAATATCCATGCTTTTGTGTATATATTTAACACTCTGACAAACACATACATATCACAGTCCTGTTTAGTTCCTATTGCAGCAATACTACAGTCATAATCTACCTTAGGTTCAGAGCTACAACGCTTTGTTTTAACGTCTATACGGTTGCCTAAACGATCTATGAGGTCGTAATCATAGGTATTCTTGTGTTTTGCCTTCATACGGTCAGCTACAATGATCTCTCCTATGAATCCTGCTATGTTTCCTGCTCCATTTGTGATAGAATTGTTTAGTCTACCCATGTCATGAGCCATTTTACGAGCTTTTAATAGTTGCCCACCTGTTACATCAACCTCTATTATGCCCAAAATATAGCCCCCCCATAGGATTCCTCTACCATATTTTGTGTTTTACCCTAGAGAAAATCAAAAGTAAAGCTTCCTCTGTCAGATTTTTCAGATTATTTGTGTAAAATACTATGTATAGAGTATGTGTGCGTAGCTGTGTACAGGGGGGTGTGGGGGTCTGTAATTGTGCGAATGCCCCTGAGTAGGTACACCCCAAAAAGAACAAACCGTGAACAGCTGCTGATGGTAAATTATATAATAAATACAATTAGTTACCAGCTATTGCTCATCCTGATCTTTATTAAATAGTTTTATCACATTGTCATCCTTGGATATCTCAGTAATAAGCAGGTCTAACTCTTGGATGCTATCTTTAATATTAATGTTCTGCTCAGTTTTAATTGTATTGTCTTTAAAAAAGTCTTCTGTAGCTTGTGCAATTAGTCTTAATGCTCCCACATTTTGGCTGTTGTCCTGATCTGCAATTTCCCACAGCCTGTTAAGAACTCTTTTTTTCTGAGTTTCCTTATCTGCCCTGTATATGCTGTTCAACTGCTCTTGCAGGTCTTCAATCCTGAGTTTAACGTGAGGTCTATTGAATACCTCAGTTGCCTGCCTGTGTATGCTTTCAGGTTTTGTACTAGGTTTAACATTGTATGCTTTTTTATAACTAGCAATTTGAATGCCTGATGTAAGCTCATCACCATAAACAAAGTAATTACAAAGTGTCTCTTCTTGTGGAGTTAATCCATATTTATTTTTTGATCTCATATTATTATA
>MDTG01297352.1_pt1 | contig 10641 bp, 7 predicted proteins | sample 811421 | NCBI WGS metagenome assembly MDTG01 (sample SAMN05326645, study PRJNA326480) | marine metagenome | isolation source: seawater | place: Pacific Ocean: South East | collected 2011
ATTTAACATACTTACAAATGCCCTTGAAGATATAAAATTCATCAAAGTTATAAATTGTGAAAAAACTTATATTGATAATCATAAGTCTTATTTAGGGAAAATAATTAATTCTGAGAGGTATAGTGTTTTTTTTACAAGATTACCAAGAATTATTTTGGAATTATTTGGAGTTTTAGCATTTCTTTTTTCTATATTCTATTTTTTATCTATTGATATTGAAACATCATCAATAATATCAGAGTTATCAATTTTTGGTTTTGCAATACTAAGGTTAATACCAATTTTTAGCTTAATTGTTTCTAATTTTACAAATCTTAAATATTTTAATCATTCTTTTTCCAAAATTTCGAATGAATTAAAAGAATTTAAAAATGACTTATCACAACAAAAATTACAAAATAATATTAATTCATCATTAAATGAAAATGTAAATAGTGTAGAATTAAAAAATATAAATTTTAGATATAAAGATTCATCAGAATTTATTTTAAAAAATATATCTGTTAATTTTAAGAATAAATTTATTACAGGTATTGTTGGACCATCAGGATCAGGAAAAAGCACATTGATTGGAGTTTTATTAGGTTTATTAAAACCTGAGAGTGGAGATATAATTTTTAATTTAGAAAATGGAGAATCAAAAAAAAATATAAAAAGTAATCTTTTTGGATATGTTCCCCAAAATGTTTTTTTGATTGATGATACAATAAAAAGAAATGTAGCTTTAGGAATACCAGATGAAGAAATTGATAATGAAAAAGTTATAAGGTGCCTTAAAAATGCAAATATCTATGAACAATTCGCAAATAATAAAGACAAATTAGATACAAAACTTGGTCATAGAGGACTGAATTTATCAGGAGGGCAAATTCAAAGAATAGCAATAGCAAGAGCCCTGTATTTTGAACCAAAAATTATAATTCTTGATGAGTCTACTAATTCTCTCGACAATGAAACCGAAAAATTTATTTTAAATGAAATTTCAAGTTTAAAAAATATTATGGGCTTTGTTATTATTTCTCATAGAGAAAGCACAATGTCTATATGCGATAAAGTAATAAATATCAACAAAGGAATAATTGATTGATAAATTTGATAAAAAAAATTTTAAGTATTAAAAAAATTTATATTTTACCCCCCAAAAAAAATAAAATTTTATTTATAGGTAGCCATAATGTAAATTTATTTGAAAAATATATAATAAGTAATAACCATACAATTTGTGAAATACATTCAATTAATCTTTTTATATTAATGATTTCATTTTTCAGAAGATATAAAAATAATATATTAATTAACTATTATCTAAATTTTATTAAATATACTAAACCAAAAATAGTTTCTACATTTGTTGATAATTATGTTCACTTTTATTTTTTAAAAAATTTTTTCCCTAATGTGATATTTATTTCAATTCAAAATGGCTGGAGGGGAGAAATCGGTGATCTTTTTGAAAAAAAAAATATTAAAAAATTTGATAATTTAAAATCAGATTATATTTTGACTTTAAATGACACAATAGGAAAGAAGTATAGCGAACATATCAAACATAAAAAAATTAAGATTGGTTCTTTTAAAAGTAATTTATTTAAAATAAATAAATTTACAAAAAAAAATACTTTAGCTTTTATTTCAAATTATAAAAAAAGAAATAATGAATATTTTCATTATACTAAAAATAGCAAGATCAAATTTGCAGATTATTTTTTGTCAGATAAATATATTGTTAAATTTTTATCAAAATATTGCTCAGAAAATAAAATAGAATTCTTTATAATTCCCTGCTCATACGGTCAAGATGAAAATGATTATTATTCATCTGATAATCAATTTGAATTTAATATGTTAAACAAAAAAAACAGATATTGCAGTTATGAGTATATAAATGATTTTGATCATCAAGTTGCAACAGAAAGTACCTTGGGATATGAGTCTCTTTTTAGAGGAAATAGAATTGGTTTTTTTAATATAAGAAAATATTTTATCTCAAAATATACTCAAGAAAAACTTGATTGTCATAATTTTCTTTGGCCTGGTAATTTAAATTTAGAAGGGCCATTTTGGACACATAAAAAAGATGAGAATTCTATGAAAAGAGTACTTAATTTTATTTTTAGAAGTACAGAAAATGAGTGGAAAGAAGCATTAAACACAATTAATAAAGAAAATTTTATTTTATATGATAATCAGAATACAATATTAAAAAATTTATTTAAAAAAGTTTTAGAAGAAAATGTTTAAAAATAAAACTGTATTAATAACTGGTGGAACGGGATCACTTGGTAATGCTTTGGTTAAAACAATTTTAACTAAGCACAAACACATTAAAAAGCTAATTATTTTTAGTCGAGATGAATTAAAGCAGTATGAGATGAAACAAAAATATAATTCTAAGAAATTAAGATTTTTTTTAGGTGATGTAAGAGATCCTAATAGACTATTTAGAGCTTTAAATGAGGTTGATATTGTTATACATGCTGCAGCTCTTAAACAAGTTCCAGCATCAGAATATAATCCAACAGAATTTATAGATACAAATATAATGGGTGCAAAGAATTTGTTGGAGCAAAGTTTTAACAATAGAGTTAAGATAATTGTTGCATTATCAACAGACAAAGCTGCAGCACCGGTTAATCTATATGGTGCTACTAAATTATGTAGTGATAAATTATTTGTATCTTCTAATGAATATTATGGAAATAAAATGAGGTCTTGTATAGTTAGATACGGTAATGTGATGAATTCTAGAGGTTCCGTTTTACCTATTTTCATCTCTCATGCAAAAAAAAATGATCCATTTACTATTACTGATGAGAAAATGACAAGGTTTAACATATCAATTGAAGATGGTATTAAGATGATTTTCTTTGCAATTCAGAATGCACAGGGTGGAGAAATATTTGTTCCAAAATTACCTTCATTTAGAATATTAGATTTAGCAAAAGCTGTTAAAAAAGATTTCAAAATAAAAAAAATTGGAATTAGACCTGGAGAAAAGTTACATGAAGATTTAATAACTGTTAGTGATGGTTTGACCACACTTGATTTTGGAAAGTATTATGCAATTTTACCATCAAGAGGAAAAAATGGTATAAATAATTATAGCTCAAATTTGAAATTTAAAAAAGTTAAAAAAGATTTTTCATATAATTCAGGTAATAATAAATTCCTTACTATTGAGGAGTTAAAAAAAATTATTTCTAAATTAAAATTGAAATAGATGCCAAAAAAATTAATTCCCTACAACAAACAAAGTATCAATAAAAAAGATATTATTGAAGTGAACAAAGTGTTAAAGAGTAATTTTTTAACGCAAGGTCCAAAAAATGAAATTTTTTGTAAAAAGATTTCAAAGTATACTAACTCAAAATATTCTTTAGTTCTTAATTCTGCGAGTAGTGCACTTCAAATTGCTTGTCTAGCAATGAGACTAAGTAAAAAAGATATTTTATGGACATCCGCAAATACATTTATTTCCTCAGCTACAGCTGGTGCTCATTGTGGTGCAAAGGTAGATTTCATTGATATTGATCTTGAGACTGGAAATTTATCAATAAAAAATCTTGAAAAAAAATTAAAATCTGCCAAAAAAAAAAAATTATTACCCAAGATATTAATGGTGGTTCATTTTGCTGGGATACCTTGTGATATGAAAAAAATAAAAGACTTATCACAAAAATATAAATTTAAAATAATTGAAGACGCATCTCATGCAATGGGTTCCAAATATTATGGTAATAAAATTGGAAGCTGCAAATATAGCGATGCCTGTATTTTTAGCTTTCATCCAATAAAATCAATAACTACCTTTGAAGGTGGTGCCATTACTACTAATTCAAAAAAAATTTATGAAGAATCAAAACTTTTATCTGATCATGGAATTTCAAGAAATATAAGTAAAAAAAGAAAATGGCTTTATGACCAAAAAATTTTAGGTTTTAATTATAGACTAAATGATGTTTCTTGTGCTATTGGAATATCACAACTCTTAAGGATAGAAAAATTTGTAAAGATAAGAAATAAAATTGCAAAGTTTTATTTAAAAAATTTAAAAAATTTGCCTTTAAATTTACCTATTATTCCAATAAATATTTCAAGCTCTTTTCATTTATTTGTAATTTCATTAAAAAATTTTAGCAGAGATGATTTTTATGATTACATGTTTAAAAAGGGAATAAAGTTGCAATATCATTATATTCCATTATATAGACATACTTATTTTAAAAGTAAGCTCAACATCAATAAAAAAAATTTTTTGAATATGGAAAATTATTTTAAGAATTCGATTTCATTACCAATTTTCGTTGACTTAAAAAAAAGCGATTTATATAAAATAGTAAAAGAAATTAAAAATTTTTTTAAAGATAAAAATTCTTTCAATTATAATTTAAGATAAAAATATATTTTATGTTTGATTTAGAAAAATTAAGGTCTGATGGGTATAGCAAATTTCAATTTAAAGATGTAATATTGAAAAGAGATTTACTTAAAGATATCGTTGATTTATTTAAGAATGTTTCAAAATCTACTGAAAAAAATTTTGACCTCACAAGTACAATTAAAATATATAATGACGATAGAAATGCCTGGAATAGGTTTTATGAAATTTGTAACAATTTTTCAAAGATATATAAGATCTTATCATCAGATGTAATTTTTGATATTTTAAGGCAAGCCTCATATAAATGTCCTGGATTTCAAAAAAGTGCAAGTGGACTTAGATTTGATTTTCCTAATCATGAAAATAGAAGATTTCCACCTCATCAAGATTTACCGTACAACATGGGTGGTTTTGATAACCTAATTGTATGGTTACCATTATTTAAAACCTTTAAAGAAATGGGATCTTTGAGGGTATATCCCAAAAGTCATATCAATAAAGAAATATTTGAATATTATATAGATGAAAAAAATCATAAACTTGTAAAAGATGTTACAAAATTAAATGATTTTGAGGAAATTTATGTAGAGGAGGATGAAGGCATAATTTTTAATACTGCATTAGTTCATGCATCGGGTAATAACAGATCTCACATCCCAAGAATAACCATTTTAGGAAGATTTTTTGATTTTTATGATAAATCATTTGTGAATAGAGATTTTAATCCTGAACCAATGAAATTTATTAAAAAATGATATTTAGTTACGAAACTAAAACAGAACAGGTTTATTCAAAAATCTATAATGATAAATATAATTATCATCCTCTTCAAATTAAAAATACAAAAAAAAATATCTTAAAAAATCTTAAGCAATCAAAAATTGATTTTAAAGATTTAAAAAAAAAAAATATTTTAAATATTGGTACAGGATTAGAATCTGTTGTTTTTAATAAAATTGGAGCCAAAAAAATTTATCATTTTGATTTATCAAACAGAGCAGTTAAAAACTTAAAAAAACTATCGAAAAAGAAAAATTTTACAAATATAATTTCAAATAGAAAAAATGTAGTAAAAGAAAAATGTATTACTTCAGAAAAGGTTGATTTTGTTTTTCTTCAAGGTGTTATACATCATTTTAATAATGTTGAAAAAGGACTTTTAAACATCATCCCGAACATTAAAGTTGGAGGAACAATATTTTTAAGAATATATAAATCAGGATCTATTTCTTATTTTTATGTAGATCTTATGAGAAAATTTTTAGATTTTAGCTCTTTAAAATTATTTGATAAAATTTTTAAAAAGAGATTTAAGGTGATTACAAATCTATCGGGGACAATTAAAAATGATTTTTATAATTATTTATATAATCATTGTATCGATAACTTATTTGTACCCTCATTTTTTTTAATTGATAAAAAATCTCTTATTAGCTTTTTTAAAAAAAATGGATTTAAAAATATTTATCAAGATACTTACAAGGAATATTTTCATGATGATTTAAAAAACAAAAAATTTATTAGTAGTTCTTTTATTTTTAAAAAAATAAAAAATAAAAAAATATTTAATGTAAAGATTAAACATATAGATCAGCTTTATTCAATAAAATATAAAGAAAAAAATATTAAATCTCTAGTAAATTTTTTAAAAAAAAAAATAGAAAAAATTAAAAGACTAAGTAACGAAAAAAAAATAAATTTAGCTATTGATCTTTTTATAATTGTTGAGGCTATAAGATTTAAAAACTCTTTTTCAAAAAACATAAAAAAAATTAATGGAAAAAAGATAAATTATCCTGACAACTTAAATCAAGTTTACAATCAAACTATAACAACAATAAATAATTATTTGAATTAATAATAAAAACTTTATTAACAGATATTGATATGATAATTTTAGGAATTAACGATACTCATGATGCATCTGCATGTATTTTAAAAGATGGCAAAACTATTTCTGCTATAGCTGAAGAAAGATGTCAAAGAAAAAAAAATATTGCAGGATTTCCACAATTTGCAATTAATGAAGTTTTAAAAGAAGCAAAAATCTCAAAAAAACAAATTGATGCAGTTGCTGTTGCAAATATAAATGTCACACAGACAAATTTATGGGATTTAAATTCAAATTTTCAAATTTCAGATTTTATAAAATTTAAAAAAGATTATTTCCATAAATGGATATATACAAAAGAAAAACCAAAACTTACAAATGTTTTTCCTGGATATAAACCAAAAGGTAAATATTTTTATCCACTTAAAAAAATTCCATTTATATCAAGTTTTGAGTCAAATAAAAAAATAAATAAAAATACAAATATTTTGAGATTAAATTATATTTCTAAATATTTGAAAATTGATAAATCAAAAATCTTCTTTTTTGATCACCATCATTGTCATGCATTATATTCATATTTTTTTTCTCCAAAAAGATTTAAACATTGTGCAATAGTCACTGCAGATGGTGGTGGAGATGGGAAATATGACAGTGTTAGTATAGTAAAAAATGATAAATTTAAGACTGTTTCACATTCTAGAACAAATTTAATTGGTAAGTTTTATTCATCAATAACATTACTTTTAGGTATGAATCCAGCAAGACATCATTATAAAGTTATGGGACTAGCGCCTTATTCAAAAGTTTATAATAAAAGAAAACCTCTAAAGGTTTTTTTGGACTCGCTGAAAGTCAAAAATTTAGTATTTGTAAAAAATAAAGATCTTAAAGATTACTATAATTATTTTAAAATAAAACTTGAGGATTGTAGGTTTGATGGAATTGCAGGTGGTCTTCAAGAGTTTACAGAAATAAGATTAAAAGAATGGTTTAAGAATATTCATAAAAAATTTGATGTTAAGAATTTTATTTTTAATGGTGGTGTAGCAAATAATGTAAAGGCAAATAAAATTTTAACTGAACAAAAATTTATTGATGATTTATTCATTCCCCCGGGGCCTGGTGATGAAAATTTATCAATAGGAGCTGCGTATGCTTACATTAATAATCTATTTGGTTTCAAAAAAGCTAACCAATATATTAAGAAAGTAAAGTCAGCTTATTTAGGAACCAATATAACTAAAAAGGATGAGGATAATTTTAAAAATAATAAATTTATTAAAGATAATTACCTAATAATCAAAGACTCAAATCATAAAAAAACAGCAAGATTTATTGCTTCAGGAGAAATAATAGCGTTTTGTAATGGAAAAATGGAGTTTGGTGCTCGTGCATTAGGTGCCAGATCTTTTGTGTCTGACCCATCAAATTTAAAAGCTAAAAAAAAATTAAATGATTTGATTAAAAAAAGAGATTTTTGGATGCCATTTACTCCATCAATATTAAAAGATGATTATTATAAATATATTGAAAATCCAAAAAAAATTGGAAGTGATTATATGACTATAGCATTTGAAACTACTAGAAGAGGACAACAACATCTAAAGGCAGCTATTCATCCGGAGGATTTAACTGTACGACCACAGATGGTAAATCGAGAAACAAATCTTTCTTATTATAACTTGATCAAAGAGTTTAAAAAAATAACTGGAATAGGTGCAGTGCTAAATACATCTTTAAATCTTCATGAAAAACCAATAATTTCAAAACCAATAGATATAATTAATGAATTTTTTAAGTTAGAAAAAAATTATTTAAGATATATCTACATAAAAGATACCCTGTATATCTTAAAAAAAAAATAGGAATTTAAGTTGAAGTACAATTTAGTGTGTACAAAAGTTAAAGATATAGTTTCATCAAAACAAGAATTATTAATTTTAGACTATTTTTGTTTAGATAACTTGGTGGATAGCTATTTTGAAAAAAATTTTAATATAGCTAATTCGTATGGATACGATGAGAAGATCATGGAAGTTGATTTAGAAGTCGTAAAAAAATTAGTTCATTCTCTTATGATTGAATTATCAAAAATACTAAATGAAGAACATAAAATTAATTATACAATTAGAAAATGGGAAATTTTATTTTCTTTTTGGCTACATAGAACAATTTGTGTTTTGTTTAATAGATTTAAAAAAATTGAAAAAACTTTCAATGAAAACTCCATTCAAAATGTAACAATATATAAAAATGAAATTTACGATTTGGTAAATTATAAAACTAATGATATTGGAATAAAATCAAGAAATCTTTATTGGAACAATATTATTTATGACGAAATAATTAAATTTAAAAAGTTTAAAGTTAATATGAATTATGTAAAAAGTAATTTAGATGATGAAAAATTCTATGTAACCCAAAACTCATTTACAAAAAAAATTAAATCTTCAGTAAAATATCTAATAAATAATATAAACAAAAAAAAGGTAAAAAATTCTAAAAGTTTAATATTTGAAAGTTGCTTAACAAAAAAAGATAATAAGAAACTTTTAAATTTTTTTAAACAACCAATAATTTATGTTCCAGATTATGTTCCCGACTCAAATGAGGTGAATCATAAACTTAGAGAAGAGATAAGTAAAAAACTAGATAAAAAAATAAATAATGAGTTTGAAAAATTTGTAAAAGAAATAATTTTCAAAATTTTTCCTATGTGTTTTTTAGAAAATTTTGAGGATTTAAAATCAAAATGCAGTAAATGTGTACTACCAGTTAATCCAAAATTTATTTTTACATCAAATGCATTTGATGTAAATGAAACATTCAAAATGTATCTTTGTCAAAATTTAGAAAAATCAAAGTATTTTGCAGGGCAACATGGTGGAGCTACGCCTGTTTCAAAATATGGTGTTTTGGACTCATACTTATTTGATCAAGTTGATGGTTTTTTTAACTGGGGGTGGGCAAATCAAAGTAAAAATTATTCAAGTTTTTTATTACCAAAATTAACAATTCAAAAAAAATCTATAACCAATAAGAAAAAAATTTCAATTATGCTCGGTACTATGATGCATCAAAATGTAACTTGGGATAGACATGAAGAAGCGCTTTTTAGATTTAAGAAATATGTGGAATTAATTAAAAATTCTAAAAAATTTGATTTCCATAAAAGACTTTTTGTTAAATTCTATCCTCAAGTTTCCTGTAAAATTAATAATGTTGAAAACTTTAAGAAATATGCTCAAATTGAAAATTATGATGAGGGGAACATTGAATTTGATGATTATAAAGATGAGTGTGATTTAAATATTTTTAACGGTCAATCTACAGGTTTTTTTCAATTAATAAATATAAACAAACCCACACTAGGTTTATTTCATTCTTTTAATAAAGATATTAAAGATATCTACAAAGATGATTTTAAAAAACTTGCAAAAGTAGGTGTTGTTCATTTTAACAATCAAACCTTGATAAATTTTTTAAACGATATTTATAAAAATATTCCAGATTGGTGGAATTCATCTGATGTTCAAGAAGCACTTATGGTGTTTAGAAAAAAATATGCCTCTAATAATAAAGATTTCAAATTTCTTATTGAAAAAATGAAATTTTAAAACGATATGAAGAAAAATAAATTAATTTTAGGAGGAGCGCAGATAGGAAATAAATATGGCATATTTTCTAAAAATTCAAAAATGAAGAATAAAAAAGAATTAAAAAAAATATTTAAATTCTCAATTAAAAATAATATTGATTATATTGATACTGCTCATGATTACTTAAATAGTGAAAAAGTTATTGGAAAATTATCAAATAAAAATTTTTTGATTATTTCAAAAATAAATATACCTAAAATTATTTCAAATAAAAAATTAGAATTAGCTGTTTATAAAAAAATTAAAATTTCATTGAGAAGACTTAATAGACAATATATTGATATTTTGTTATTACATAATTTTGATCAATATTTAAACAATAAATTTTATCTATTAAAAATTTTTAAAATATTTGTCATTTTAAAAAAAAGAGGATTAATAAAAAAGATCGGAATTTCCACTTATTTTCCTGAAAAGGTTCATAAAAATTTTAATGTTTTTGCATTTGAGGTGGTGCAGGCACCATTTAATATTTTTGATCAAAGATTACTTAAAAGTAAAGTTTATAAGTTAAAAAAATTTCAACAAGTTCAGATACATGTTAGATCAGTTTTTTTACAAGGAATATTATTAAAAAAAAAAAATCCTATATATTTTAAAAAGTGGAAAAAAAATTTTGATGATTTTTTAAATTTTACAAAAAATCAAAAAATAGATGCTATAAATTTTTGTCTTAAATTTGTTTCAAATTATAAGCGAATAAATAGAATAGTAGTAGGTTTTCAAAATTTAGAACAATTGCAAAAAATTTTTGAAAATTATAACAC
>MDTG01000506.1_pt1 | contig 10640 bp, 9 predicted proteins | sample 811421 | NCBI WGS metagenome assembly MDTG01 (sample SAMN05326645, study PRJNA326480) | marine metagenome | isolation source: seawater | place: Pacific Ocean: South East | collected 2011
ATATTGATTACCGGTTGCAATAACATAATCATCAGGTTTTTTTTGTTGTAATATCTTCCACATTGCAACTACATAATCTTTAGCATGACCCCAATCTCTCTTTGCATTTATATTACCAAGATACAATTTTTTTTGTTTACCCATCTTAATTTTGCATAAAGCTGAAACTATTTTTTTTGTAACAAATGTTTCTCCTCTGATAGGACTTTCGTGATTAAATAGTATACCATTGCACGCAAACATTTTATAAGCCTCTCTGTAATTAATAGTAATCCAATGAGCATATAACTTTGCAACACCATAAGGGCTTCTTGGGTAAAAAGATGTTTTTTCATTTTGAGGTATTTGCATAACCTTACCGAACATTTCAGATGTTCCAGCTTGATAAAACCTTGTTTTTTTTTCAAGCTTATGGAATTTTATTGCCTCAAGTATTCTTAAAGATCCTAAGGCATCTGCATTTGCAGTATATTCGGGGACTTCGAAAGAGACTGCCACATGAGATTGGGCTGCGAGATTGTAAATCTCTGTTGGTTGTATTTTTTTTATTATTTTTGATATCGATATTGCATCTGTCACATCGCCATATTGAAGTATAAATTTTCTATTTTTTGCATGAGGATCTTGATATATGTGATCAATTCTTGAAGTGTTTAACGATGAAGATCTTCTTTTCACACCGTGCACAACATAATTTTTTTTCAATAAAAATTCTGCTAAATAAGCACCATCTTGACCAGTGACTCCAAATATTAATGCAATTTTTTTTTTCATTTTAATTAATATTTAAATATCACTTTTATATATACTTATCATTAATATAAATATATTCGAAAGTTTTGCGGAAAGGCATTTTAGACTTAAAAGCTTTAAAAAAATTGTGTTTTTTTAATAAATTATTAATGTTTGTAAAAGTGTAACCTTTGATAATCATATCATCATAATGATGTTCAAAAATAATTATCTTAAAGTATGATAAATATTCTTCTAATCCTAATAGAACCTCATATTCATTTCCTTCCGTATCTATCTTAATTAAGTCAAAATTATTAATTTTTTTTTCAATTATATAATCTTTAAGTTTACTTTGAGTTATATTTAACATTTTATTATCTGCAGTATTCAAAAAAAAATTTTTTTTTTTATAATATTTTGATGAATAATTTATTTCTTTTAAAGATGAGGATGAGGTTTCTTTAAATTGAATTAGTTTTTTTTGTGAGTTTTGTTTACCAAGAGCGATGTTTTCAAAATTTACTTTTGTATCTTTTTTATTAAGATATTTATTTACATTTTTTTTTAAAATCTTAAAATTATCAGGACTGGGCTCAAAACAATAGATTTTTTTTATTTTAATGAATTTTGTGAAAAATTTTACTGACTCACCACGATGAGCACCAACATCAAATAGGGTATTTAAAGATTTGATTTTTTTGAGTTTTAAAAAGTTAATAATTTTTATTTTATGAAAATAATCAAAAAAATCTAATATTAGTAAAGAAATAAGTTTCATTTAATTTACCTCGTAAAAAAAATAAAATTTTTTTTTTTTCACTAAATTTTGATCACAGTTTTTATTTTTTTCAATACAAAGTTTGTAATTATTTATTTGTTGCAGAAAATAATTGTTAATTCTGAAGTTATCCTTAGAAACTTCGTAATTAAATTTAATAAATGGATTATAATTATATTTTTTATATTCATCGTATAGTCTGTGGGTATTTCTGCTTACAAAAATCAAAGCAATTAAAGCTATAATTACAATTGATCTACTTTTAATTTTCTTTGGATCTAAGTTATATCTATTTAAAAAAATACAGTATGGAAGCATAAATATATAAAATAAAATTATATATCCTCCATATCTCAAAGATGGATGATTATATAACCATTCAACAAATATTATAATTATAAAAAAATAAAATATTAATAAATTTTTATCTATTTTAATTTTTTTTATTTTTTTTTTAGAATAAAAGGTAAATGTAAAAATAATACATATAAAAATTATACCCAATAAATAATCTGATACTTTGTTAAAAAAATATATTTTAATCCAATTTTGAAACCAATTAAAATTTCTTATGTATTCTTCTGCATTTTTTACCTCATAATTTGGTCCTGCTCCTGCCTTAGCCCACTGTTCATACCAATCGTTCATATCTTTAACCTCACTTAATGGTATTGACCAGATAAAATTTTCGAAACACGTAAAGTGCACTGGGTAAACCATGCAGCCACTGTTAGAAAAATTTATAAAAAATATTAGTAATACAGTTATTAACAGTAAGTTAAAAAATAAATTCTTTAATTTAATTATTTCAGTAATAAAATTACTTTTTTTTGAGAAATATAAAAATATAATTAATGGAACCAAAAATATTGAATATAGGAAATAAAAAGCTTTCAAAGATATTATAAGTGATGTTAAAAGAAATATTTTCGATAAACCGCTCCTATAATTCGATTTATAATATATTAATATTAGATATTCTAAAAATAAAATAGATACTAATATCTGAGCTGACCTGTCAGTTCCATGCTCTGAAATTCTATAAAAAAATACATTAATGAAAATTAATAATGAAATCGTTATTAGAAAAATAAAATCATATTTCTTACTTTTAAAATATTTAGTTATTTTTGATAACAAAATTAGATTTGAAAATCCAACAATAAGTATCTGTCCAATATTGAATAAATAATACTTAAAAAAAGGAAGAAAATATAAAGAGTTTAAATAGAATATAGATGAAGGCGTTCTGAAACCGTGATTAAAATTGCCAATTCCGAACATGTGTGGAAACTTGTTAATATAATGAATATAAGGAAAGTGGTAATAAGTGAAATCGTCATGATTTTTAAAAATAGCAAAACCAAAAAATAATAATGAGAATATAAAAATAAATATTTTAAAATTTTTATCTACTAAAAAATTTTTTTTAATAAAAAATAAAAATATTCCAATAATAAGTAAGATTAGGTTGTGAATTTCACCATGACTATAAAATAAATGTGATATGTATGAATACAATATAAGAAAAATTATTCCTAGTATACCAATCTCACCAATACTAATATTTTTAATATATTTTTTTGTAATTGAAACTACTAAGGCTCCGTAACCTAAAACACTTAAGGATACAAAAAAGTAAATTAAAAAAAAAATAAATATGTTTGTATCCATTAAACTAAGTTTGATTAAATATAAATATTAATATATCTATAATATTTTATAAACAAAATATTATATAAGTTGTGATTTGACTAATAAATTTAAACCTTCTAAAATTACTTTAGTTATTCCTGCTAAAAAAGAAAAAGAGTCTTTGCCAGCAGTTTTGAAAGAATTAAAAAATTTTCAATTTAAATTAATTATAGTATTAGAAAAAAGTGATATTGACACAATTGAGTCTATAAAAAAATTTAAAAAGAAATTAATTTTTCAAAAAAGAAAAGGTTATGGTGATGCACTAAGGTTGGGTATCAAAAATGTCAAAACACCCTTTTTTTGTATCTTTAATGCTGACGGGTCTTTCAATCCCAAGGAAATAAATTTATTCTATAAAAAATTAATTAAAACAAATAGTGACATAGTTTTTGGCTCCAGGTATGAGAAAAAAGGAGGAAGTAAAGATGATACTATAATTACATGGATTGGTAATAAAATTTTTACTACAATGGGTGCAATCTTCTTCAGATTGCCAATTACTGATATTCTTTATACATTTGTAATAGGAGACACAATTAAGGTTAATAAACTAAAATTAAAATCATTTGATTTTAGATATTGTGTAGAGCTTCCAATTCAAGCAAATAAAAATAAATTAAAAATTATATCTTGTTATTCAACAGAGAGGCCAAGAATAGCTGGAACCAAAAAAGTGAATGCTTTTAAAGATGGTTTTATGATTTTAAAAGAAATAATTAAACAGTTGTTTTAATCTTATTTTAAGACATATCTGTAAAGCTTTAAATATGTGAAAGTATAAATAACAATTGAAAAAAGTATTAATAATATTTGTATTTCTGAATTATATATATTATTTGATCCAATAATAAAAATAATAGAATTAAATAACAAGATCAAAAAACTAGCCAAGTTATTACAGATCAAGTATTTATATTTGAACCTCAATTTTAAAAAATTAAGTATTAGTTGATGAAAGTGATTAATGTCTGGTTCAAGAGGAGATTTTTTAAAATTAAATTTTCTAAATATCGAAAATAAAAGTTCAAAACAAGGATACCATAACAGCAATACAACAAAAAAAGGTGAGAAATTATTATTATTATAAAGTTGAATTAATGAAATACTACAAAATATACCTAAAAGATAAGATCCATTATCTCCTAAAAAAATTTTATTGGAGATATTAAAAAAAAATAGAACTACAAAAGATACTATTAATATAAATATTTTTTCTTTAAAAAAAATAGTATTAGGTAGATCTACCAGATATATAGAAATAAAAATTAATGAAAAATATCCCAAAACTAATCCGTTTAGACCATCTATAAAATTTGTGCCATTTATAAGAATTACAATGCAAAACGTTACAAAAAAATAATTAAATAATTGATTATTATTTAATTGATCTAAAAATTGTATTCTTAGAGATGTTAAAGAAATATCTCCAATGTAAATTGCAAAGTAAATAATTGAAATTTGTAATAACAATTTTACAGAAGCTAATTTTATTAATTTTAGATCTGAAAATAATCCTAACAAAAAAATAACAAAAAACAGAATATTAACAACATTATTTAATGTGTTAAAAAATAGATAAAATATACATAAGTAAATCAGTATTCCACCAACTAAAGGAACGTTTTTTTTATTAGCGAATTTTTGATGTGGATCCCCTGTTTGACTTAACAGAAAATTTTTTTTAATCAGCAAAAAATTCAAAAAGAATACAATAAAAAATATTACTATAGGTAAAAATAGATAATATTGATAGTTGTTCATTTAGATATTTTTTTTTAAAAAATTTAATGAGAGCAAAAATAGAAAGATAATTGATTTTAATGGGCTAAATTTTAAATATTTCCTGTAAACTTTATACCCATCGTATATTTTTTGTAATTTGTTGGATGATAATGAGTTGTGTGTATCTCTCCAATAAGTTAAATATTTATTGATAGGATAAGCATATTGTTTTTTTTTTAATATTTTTAACCACAAAACATAATCCTCTTTTGTTTTAATACTTGGAAATTTATTATTTTTTAATAAACTTTTATTAATCATAACTGTGGATAATCCAATATCACAAGATTTTAAAAGCATTTTATAATCGATTTTTTTTGCTGTTCTTCTTCCGATTACTTTATTTTGCTCATTAACTATAAAATAGTTTGTATGAGTTAAATTTAATCTATTTTTAATCATATAATTCAATTGTATTCTAAGTTTGTCTTTATGCCAATAATCATCACTATCGACAAAAGCAACATATTTACCATTGGCAATGTTTATTCCAACGTTTCTAGACGCTCCAGCACCGATGTTTTTTTTATTTTGTATAATTTTTATCTTATTTTTTTTAGAAAAATTTTTTTTTAAAAAAAATAGATCATCTGTATTTTTATCATCATAAATTACCAAAATTTCGTAGTTTTTATATGTTTGACTCAACAAACTATTTATTGTTTTTGTAATGAAATTTTTATTTTTATAATAAGGAATAATAATCGATATTATAATATTTTCTTTCATCTTAAATAGTAAAATTATTTTTAAATATAAAAAAACAATACATTAAAACACAAAATGAATATATTTTTTCAAGATAATATTTATTTTTAAACAGTTTTTCATTTAGTTTTGTGTCAAAAAGGAAGAACAGTAGGAAATAAATTAATGGATCATAATATTTTATGTAGATGGTAAATTGTATATTGTAAAATAACATTAATATGCAAATTATTAATAAATTATCCTTTTGAGACAAATGAGTAAATATTAAAATTAAACTATATAATGTGAATATATAAAATAATAAATTGTTGTTGGCTATTTTATTTGAAAATTTAAAAGCTATACCACCACCAAAATTTTCTGTAATAGGATAATTGAAAAAAAATATTAGTAAAAAAAAGGGGATTAAAAGAAGTAAATAATATTTTTTGTTTTTTATATTTTGGTATGGTTCTAAGATAAATTGATTATAATTATAGTAGAATGCAAAATATACACTTATGATTGAGCTAATAATTAAAATTTTGTTTGAAATGTTAATTACATCTTTGATTTCTACTGGAAAACCTGATGGTCCATGAAAAACATGTATTTCATTTCGAAAAAAAATAAAAACAATCGCTGGAATTGATAGAATAAAGCATAAAATTAAGGCCTTAAAAATCTCAAAATTAATGCCTTTTTTTTCATAAAATTTAAAAAAATAAAATATCACAAAACAAGCAAAATTATAGTGTAAGTAAGAACTTAAAATTAATCCTATCAAGGAAATATGAAAAAATTTGTGTTCATTGTAACTGCTATTTTTAAACTTAATAAAAAAATAAATACTTAATAAAAAAAAGATTAATGCCCATAAAATAGGGTACGGCCATATAGAAAGAGATCGCACTGTAGGAGACAAGAAAAGAATACATGATAATATTTTTAAATTTACTTTATTTATATTATAAAATCGTATTTTTAAAGTTTTATAAAATATTACTGCAATTAAAACTGAACTTAGAGTGTTTATTAATCTAATCTGATTTAATGATAAAATTTCATTTAATTTTGATAAAATAATATAAAAAAAAGGTGAGTTTCTAGCAAAATATCCTTCATACCCATATTTTTTTAATCCTAGAACTATATCACTTGAAAACAAATCAATGAATTTTAAGTGATATTGGTAGTCACCTCTAGATCCACCCAATAAATCTTCGTTGAAGTAAAATCCGACTAAAATTGTTAAATACGAAAAAAAATAGATAATATTTTTTTTTATCATTGAATTATTTTTTATAAAAATACTTTTTTGAAGAATTAATTAATTTATTCAAATTTGAATATTTTTTTTTTTTAAAAATTTTTTGTTTTTTATTTTCAACTAAATTAAATTTATTTTCATTTATGATATTAAGTTTATGTAATTTTGCCTTGAGGCTCTCAAATATAATTTGTATTGCATATTTTAGTCCATTAACGTATGAAATTTCATCTCCATAAAATGTTGGTATTGGTATTTCAATGATTTTCATTTTTGATAAAATTAATTGAATTATAATTTGAGTATCAAAGTTATAGTCGTCTGAGTTTAGTTCAAAATGAATTTTTTTAAGACAACTAACTTTATAACTTCTATATCCAGAATGAAATTCAGATAGTTTTGACGTTAATAATTTATTTTGTATGAATGTTAAGATTTTATTACCAAAAAATTTATATAGTGGCATACCCCCGCTTAAAGCAGATCCTGATTTTATCATTCTTGATCCAAACACAGCAGCACAATACCTCTTTTCATCGTATTTTTTTAACAACTTTGGCAAGTATTCAGGGGCATATTGGCCGTCTCCATGCAATAGTACAACAATATCAAAATTGTTTTTTATTGAGTAAAAGTAACCTATTTTTTGATTCCCTCCATAACCTAAATTTTTTTTTAAATATATAATTTTAAATTTAAACTTACCTGGACTAAATTTTTTTGCTTGATTAAGTGTTTTATCTTTTGAATTGTCGTCAGCTACTAATACTTCTATAAAATATTTATTAGCTAAAGATTTGGGAATTCTTTCCAGAGTTTTTAAAATAAATTTTTCATGATTATAACAAACGACATAAATTAAACATTTTTTTTTTCATAATATTTCTAATTCAATATATATACTATTGTATTTAACGATAGAAATATTAAATATATAAGTTTGATATTTTTGAATTGTATTATATTTAAATGAAAAAAAAATTTCTTTCTCTTGAAACTTATCGGGCATTTGCGGCATTAATGATAGCTGCAATTCATTTTGATTTAAATTCACCTCTAGTAAATCATCAATTAGCCAGCGGTCATTTTGTACAATTTTTTTTTACACTTAGCGGATTTGTAATATATTTTAATTATAGGGACAAAATAAAAAATTTTGAAAATATTAAACAGTTTATAAAAAGAAGATTTTTTAGATTATATCCTTTGCATATTTTTTTTTTATTTTTATTTTTAATTATAGAAATAATAAAATTTTTAGCTGTTAATTATTTTAATTTAGACGTGAATTCGGATGTATTTGTAAAAAACAATTATCTAAGTTTTTTTGCAAATATTTTTTTACTTCATACTTTTCTTATTGATTATACATTCAATACACCTAGCTGGTCTATATCAGCCGAGTTTTATACATATTTATTATTTGCATTTTTAATTATTTTTAATTCTAGGTATAAATTATCCTTTTTAGTTATTATAATTATTTTTTTAATCAGGGTGAATGATGAGGCAAATTTTGGATCATCAAATAGTGCTTACAGATCTTTTTTGGATTGCATTTATGGGTTCTATTGGGGTGTGATTTTTTGTAAACTCTATATAATTTTTGAAAATAATAAATATTATTTAAAATTTAAAAATTTTTTAAGTTTAATACTAATATTTTTTACATTTTTTTCGATAATTAATTTTAAAGAAAATCAATTATTTTTACTACCAATAATCTTTGGCTGTCTTATTTTCAATTCGTGTGATTTGGATAGAAAATCCGTTATAGGAAAATTTATATGTAACAAATTTTTTGTTTATTTAGGGACTATAAGTTATTCAATATATATGTCCCATTTGTTTATTTTTTGGTTTATAAGCAATTTTTTAAAACATATTTTTAATTTTAAAACATTTGTAGATAATGACAATTTCAATAAGCTGGATTTGAATGTTTTTCAAGCAAGTTTATTAGTCTTATTTTGTTATTTTGTTACAATTGTCTTTTCACACTTCTCATATAAATATATAGAAAAAAAATATAACAAATTTTAAATTGAATTAATAAATTTCTTTGAAAATTTAATAATTTTATTAATATGACTAATTTTAAGCGAAGGATAAAGAGGCAATCTAACTAATCCGTTATAAATTTTTTCGGTGACAGGTAATTTAATTTTTTTTATTTTTTTTCCATAATCCGACATGTGAAGAGGATAATAATGAAAAAAGCATTCAATACCACGTTGCTTCATGTAAAGTATGAATTTATTTCTCAAATTTAAACTTTTAAAAATTAAAATAAATACATGATGGGCGCTTGCTTTAAATTTTACATTATTTTTCAATATATAAAAATTCCTATCACTATTTTTTGAAAACTTTTTAAAATAAATATTCCAAATTCTTTCCCTTGCCTTTTGGATGTGATTGTATTTATTTAATTGGCCATAAAGTAAAGCTGATGATAATTCAGTCGCTCTATATTCTGAGCCTATACCTTTCCAAGAATAATATTTTTTTTTATTATTAAGTAAAGATCTATCAGTTCCTTTATCAAGAATAATTTTAGCTTGTTTATGAAATTTTATATTGTTTATTGAGAGGGCGCCACATTGTCCTCCAACAAAATTCTTTGTTTCGTGAAAACTAAAAGCTCCAAAATCTCCAATTGTACCAAGATATTTATCCTTATATTTTCCTAAAAATGAATGAGCGGCATCTTCAATCAAATATATATTATATTTTTTTCTTAATTTTAAAAAATAAGACATATCACAAGAGTTACCAGCGTAATGTACAACAATTATTGCTTTTGTTTTTTTATTTATTTTTTTTTCGACTAATTTTGGATCTAAATTTACATCATCAGATCTCACATCAACAAAAACTGGTTTTCCTCCGCAGAGTAATACAGCATTAGCTGTTGATGTGAATGTATAAGAGGGCATGATGACTTCATCATTTTTTTTTAAATTAATCAATAACATTGCAATTTCTAGTGCACTTGAACAACTATGAGTTAACTCAACACACTTTGAATTAATTTTATTTTGAATAAAAAACTGACATTTTTTTTGAAATTCACCATCAGCAAATTTATTATTTTTTAAAACTTTAAGTATATTTTTTTTTGAAAATTTAGTGTCGTATGGAATATTAAATTTAATATATTTGTTATACATAATTTAAAAATTTAAACAATTTACAAAAAATTAAAGTTATAAAATAATCAAAATTTAATTTATATTTATATTTTTTATTTGATACCTTTGAAAGGTAGTCAAAGGATTTTTTTCTCCGTATGAACCAACTATTACTTAATGTAAAATATTTTTTAGACTCGCCATGGCTTTTATAATAAGTAATATTTTCATTTAGTGTCATAAAGTTTTTTTCAATAAAAAAAGCATATACACCCATTCTGAAACCAAGCCATACATTTGTAAAATTTTGGTTTAAATTTTTATTTTTTTTTAAAAATCTTAGCATAAAATTTCTCTTAAAATTTATACAACTTTCAGGTGCAAAATAAGGCCAATAACTAAAAATACTATTTCTGTTTCTTTTATAATTTTTAATTTTATTTATAGTTATTATTGGCAAGTTTTGAATAAAATCAAATGATTTATTTTTTTGAAAACAATCATGAACTTTAATAATTTTATCTTTATGGTAAAAATCATCACTATCTAATAA
>MDTG01203148.1_pt1 | contig 10640 bp, 13 predicted proteins | sample 811421 | NCBI WGS metagenome assembly MDTG01 (sample SAMN05326645, study PRJNA326480) | marine metagenome | isolation source: seawater | place: Pacific Ocean: South East | collected 2011
AAAATAACTTCATAATTAAATATAACTAATAAAATTTTTTATGTCAGAAAAATATCTTATTTTTGGTGCGACAGGTTCTATAGGATCAAGTTTGGCTGATCAGTTAAAAAACTCTGGTCAAGATGTTCATTTAGTTGCAAGAAATGAAAGTGAACTGGATCCAATAGTTAAAAAACTTGGATGTTCTTATACAGTGGCAGATGTATTAGAAGAGGGTTTTATAGAAAAAGTTAAATCCGATATTTCAGAAATTAAAGGTCTTGCTTATTGTGTGGGTTCTATAGATTTAAAACCACTAAGGATGGTCAATGAGCACGACTTTCATAAATGTATGAAATTAAATCTCTATTCAGCAGTAGAGACAATCAAAGGATACCAGGAAAGTTTGAAAAAAAACAAAGGATCCATTGTAATGTTTTCAACTGTTGCGGCTCAAAGAGGATTTACTAATCATGCAATAATAGCATCCACAAAGGCGGCTGTTGAAGGCTTGACTGTTTCTCTTGCAGCAGAATTTGCACCAAATATAAGGGTCAATTGTATAGCACCAAGTTTGACAAAATCTAAAATTGCTGAACCGATGTTAAAGAACTCAGCATTAGCAGAAGGTATAGCAAAGGCACATCCTCTTAAAAGATTGGGAGAAGGTAAAGATTCTGCCGCTCTCGCAAAATTTTTATTAACAAGTGAAAGTTCTTGGGTAACTGGTCAAATTATTGCTGTTGATGGTGGTAGATCAAAACTTTCATAAAGTAGTGAAATACATTTTTTCTTTCTTATTTTTTCTTTTCTTCTCCGTAAAAAGTTTTTCTGAGAATTATAGTTTTGTCAAAATCGCAGAATTGAATGAACCATGGGGATCAAGTTTTATTAATGAAAGTGAAATAATTGTTACAGAAAAGAATGGGAAAATAAAAATTATAAATATTTCTTCCAAAAAAGTTTCTGAGGTACAACACAACTTAAATTATTTTGTTCACGGACAAGGTGGTCTGTTAGATATAATTTATAAAAATAATTACTTGTGGATTTCATATACTGAAAATAGAGGGAATTGGAAAACAAGCACATCAATAGGTAAAGCAAAATTAAATAAAAAAGAATTAATCTTTAAAAATATATTTCAAGCAAATCCACCTATAGAATCTGGATATCACTTTGGATCTAGATTGGCCATTAAAGATAATTATATTTTTGCCTCTATAGGTGAAAGAGGACAAGGAATGATTGCTCAAGACCCAACAAAACATGCCGGTAGCATAATTCGAATTTATACCGATGGTGGTATACCAGAAGATAATCCAAAATTTGAGGAAAAACCAAATTGGTTGCCAGAAATATTCCAGATTGGAGTAAGAAATCCTCAAGGTTTAACTTTATCACCTTTTGATGGTAAGATTTATATTAGTAACCATGGTGCTAAAGGTGGTGACTGGTTTGGGAAAGTTGAGAAAAGTGGGAATTATGGTTGGAAAATTTTAGGTTGGGGTGGCACTAATTATTCTGGAACTAAAATTGGTCCTAAATGGAAACCAGGCTTTACAAAAGCAATCCAATATTGGGTACCTTCAATTGCAGTAAGTGCAATTACTGTTTATAAAGGAAAAGAGTTTAATGAATGGAATGGTCATGCTCTCATTACTTCCCTTAAAGATAAATCTTTAAGAAAATTAAATTTTAATAATTTAAAAAATATTAAAGAGGAAATAATTTTTAAAGGAAAAATTGGTAGAATCCGAGATATACAAATACATCCCAATAATGGAAAAATTTATTTTCTTGCAGGAAATAATTTATGGTTAATGGAAAAGTAAAATTTGCAATCTTAATTTAATCGTTTAACAATTTATTTTTTGCTTTATCGAACTCTTCTTGTGAAATAATACCTTGTTCTTTAAGATCATTAAGCTTTTTTAGTTCCTCACTTAAATTATTTTTATTCTCAGTATTTGAAAAATTAGTCACCTCTTCAGCCTCCTCTTTTTCAGCTTTATTGGCTTCCTTTGATTTAAATCCATTCATAATTGCCGTTCCACCTAGATACAAGACATAAGCAAAAATCGGAATAACTAAACCAAAAAATATTATTTTTTCCATAAATTAATCCTCGTCTTCTTCTCTCCATTTTTTTTCATACATAAGATAAGCAGCATATATAACTGATACTGTACCGACTATCATACCATAATCAAATCCTGTTTGCTGATCATGAAGATACCAGCCAAGCTGGGTTGCTCCAATTGGGGGAACGGTAAGTAATAGAAATATAATTCCTATTCTATAAGGATATTTTGGCTTTTTCATTCCACAAAATAACAGATTAAACTTCTAGATTTAAATGTTAAATTTGCGATCTTTTGAAACACTCCACTGTGTTTTTAAGTAAACAGGCTATTGTCATTGGACCAACACCTCCCGGAACTGGAGTTAGTGCCTTTGCGTTTTTAGAAACTTCATCAAAATGAACATCTCCTACTATACCTTTATCAGTTTTATTAATTCCAACATCAATAACTATAGCATCTTTCTTAACCCAGTCTCCTCTTACAAGCTCAGGTATGCCAACAGCTGCAACAATAATATCAGCTTCTAAACATTCAGTTTTTAAATCTTTTGTTCTAGAATGGGTTATTGTCACTGTGCAGTTTTCTTTTAACAAAAGTTGAGTCATTGGTTTTCCATTTAAATTTGATCTTCCAACAACCACAGCTTTTTTACCACTTAAATTTGGTTCAATTTTTTTTATCAACAAATAACAGCCTAGAGGTGTACAAGGAACAGAGCTTTCATAACCTGATGAAAGATTTCCCACATTCATGGGATGAAATCCATCAACGTCTTTTGAGGGATCAATTGCTTCTATAACTTTCTGTTTATCTATATGTTTAGGTAAAGGAAGTTGAACTAAAATTCCTGAAACTGTCTCATCATTATTTAATTCTTTAATTTTATCTAAAACAGTCTTTTCTTCAACTCTATCTGGATATTTAATAACTTCAGATTTTAATCCCACCTCATTTGCCGATTTCTCTTTGTTTCTCACATAAATCTGACTAGGTGTTAAATCACCAATAAGTATTACTGTTAAACCTGGTACTTTTCCATGTTTTGCTTTTAAATTTGTTACTTCTTCTTTTAATTCTTGTCTTAATTCTGCAGCTGCTTTTTTTCCATCAATTAAAATCATAATTTTTAAATAATTATTAAATTAAGGGTTACTACACATTTAGAACTAAATTTTCAATGCAATAGTAAGATTAACTAAAATATTCAAACATCAAATTTCTTATGAAATAAAGCAAAAAAATTAATAATACAGGGGAAATATCTATAGATCCAAAATTTGGCAAATATCTTCTGATTATATTTAGTGGAGGTGCTGTAATTTTATATGAAAATTCATACACCAAGTAAACGAATTTATTTTGTGCATTAAGAATATTAAATCCTATTAACCAACTCAGAACAACATTTATTATGAGTATCCAAATAAAAAAACTAATTAAATTATCAAAAAGAATTAATAATGATTGCATTATTTTTTCTCAACATAAATAGACTGGCTAGGAAACGCAAATGATGCTTCATTTTTTTCAACAATTTCTTTTATTGCAATTGCTAGTCTTTCTTTTACATCTAACCAATTATTCCAGCTTCCTGATTTTGTAAAACATCTTACATACATGTCAATTGAGCTATCTGAAAATTTATCAACTCTTACTGCGACTCCAACTGAAGTATTAAAATCTTCACTTGTATTAATATGGTTTTCTATTTCATCTCTAATTTTTTTTAATTGTTCAATAGTTGTGTCATATTGGAGAGTAATTATCCAGCTAATCAACCAATTTGAAGTTTCACTTACATTAACTACTGCATTTTCTGCAAATTGAAAATTTGGTATTATGGCAAGTGATTTATCAAATTTTCTAATTGTCGTTGATCTAAAACCAATCTTTTCAACAATTCCCTCTATTATTCCTTCAACCATAATCCAATCGCCAATTTTGAATCTTTTTTCAACTAAAACTAATATTCCAGATATTAAATTTTTAAATAGATCCTGAGCTCCAAGAGCGACTGCAACACCAAATAAACCAAGTCCAGCAATTATTGGTCCAATTTTTATTCCCCACAGCTCCAATACTGCCGCAAGACCTAATATAAAAATTAGTATCTTTAATGATTTTATTATCCAACCAATTAATTCTCTTGTAAGTAATTGGTCTAATCCGCTCAAAATATATGAAACAGGCTCAATAATTTGGTGAATTATCCAAAAAATTAAAATTGTGATTAATGTTCTATTAATTGTATCAACAATCTCTCTACCCTCTAAAGAAAATGACATATAATAACTTGCAATAAAAAAACCTATAACTATTGGAAAAAATCTTGCTGGACCTACCAAAGAATTGACAAAAGTATCATCTAATTTATTCGTAGTTTTCTTGGAGATAAGCTCCAATTTTTTGATAATTAACTTGCTGATTATTCCCCTAAATATTAAAAATATGAAAAAAATTCCTATTCCAATTAAAATTTGGAATATATCTACACCTAATATTCCTCTATTCCAAACTGATAAAAAAATCTCAGAAAAGTTATTTATTAATTCCATAATTAAATTTTATATAACAAAAACTCCTCTTCGCCAGGATTAAAAAGAAATATTTTCCTCCATTTAATTTCATTCAATACAGATGAGGTTTTTTCACCCATACACATCAAATTTGTATCCATCCATAAATTTTCAATTTTTTCACTTTTAATAAAATTTAAAAAGCTTTTTGCACTATTATTTGAGTAAATATAAACAATATTAGGAATATTTACTTTTAATTTTTTAACAAAATTTTCCTCAAAGATTTGATTATGATCTGTTTTATAATTAATTACTCTTTTTACAGAATAATCCTCTTGAATTAACTGCTGATCCAAATCTAAGGAAATAGTTTCTCCACTCACATATACTATATCTCCATCAGAGGTATCAAAATTTTGCAATATCAATTCCTTTAGATTTCTAACATTGCCCTCTGCTGAAATTATATTTACAAATCCAACACTTTTTGCTTTTTTTTCCGTTGAATTTCCAACGCAAAAACATTTTATATTTTTGTCAATTTCTTTAGTATCTAAAAACTTAATTGCATTTGCACTGGTAAATATTATACTTTTACAGTTTTTAAATGGACTATAATCGTAAGAAACCTTTTTTATATTTAATAAAGGTAAATGTGATACAACGTGTCCAAGATTTTTTAATCTCAAAATTAATTCTGAACAATCCTCGAGTTGTCTTGTTAAAAGTATATGCATTTTATATTTTGTAACTCCCCTTAGATTTATCTTTTAAGATCTTACCAATTTCTAAACCTATCTTATTAAAATCTTTTTTGTCTTTAGTTAATTTTTCATAGAATCTTTTTGATCCATCTAATGAAAACAGCTCTACCTCAAGGATTATTTTATTATTTCTTAATACAGCATGTGATCCTAGTGCAGTTTCACAATTCCCCTCAAGAATTTTTAATACATCTCTCTCTGCCACTGCACATTTAAATGTATCAGGGTCATTAATTTTTTTTAGTAAATCAATAATTTCTAAATCACTTTCTTTACATTGCGCAGAAATTATTCCTTGTCCAGCACTTGGAATGATTTCATTTGCTAAAAATGTTTGAGAAATTTCTTTCTCTAACTGCAAAGATTTTACACCCGCTAAGGATAGAATAATTGCATCGTATAGACCCTCCTTAAGCTTTTTCAAACGAGTTTCAACATTTCCTCTTATTAATTTACATGAAACATCATCTTTTAATCTTTTAATTTGAAATTCTCTTCTAAAAGATGAAGTGCCAATTATTGATTTTGATTTTAAATCTTTCAGTTCTACCATGTCTCTACTTATCAAAATTTCTCTGGGATCATTACGTTTAAGATAGAAATTTGATAAAAGACCTTTTGTTTCCTCTCCAGGCAAATCTTTAAGTGCATGAACGGCAATATCTATATTTCCTTCTAACAATTCTTTTTCGATATTTTTTGAAAATAAACCTTTTCCCCCTAACTCAGAAAGTCTTGTGTTTTGCACTTGATCTCCTTTTGTAACAATTCCTTTAATAAATATTTGATCGTCTTGTAAATCTGAATTTTCTAAGATAGTTTTTTTTACATTTTGAGCATAAATCAATGCTAATTTACTATTTCTTGAGCCGATTATAATTTTTTTTTTTTTCATACTTGTAAAGAGATTGTACTATTAATAAAACCTATTTGAATGAGCAAAAAGCCAATTATTCTTGGTATAGAGTCAAGCTGTGATGAAACGGCTGCATCAATAATTAGTGAAAATGAGCAAGGAAAACCGTTAATTTTATCAAATATTATATCTAGCCAAGTTGATGTACACAAAAAATTTGGTGGTGTAGTGCCAGAGCTGGCGGCTAGAGCGCATATAAACAAAATTGATTGGATTGTTCAAAAAGCTATTGATGAAAGTGGTATTAGGAAAGAAGCAATTGATGCAGTAGCCTCAACAGCGGGACCTGGCTTGATTGTGTGTTTATCAGTGGGCCTAAGTTTTGGTAAATCATTTGCTAACGCAATGAACATTCCCTTTATTTCAGTAAATCATTTAGAGGGTCATGCGTTGAGCCCTAAATTAAATTCAAAACTTAATTTTCCATATCTTTTATTGCTTATTTCAGGAGGACATTCTCAATATTTATCTGTAAAGAAAGTTGGAGTTTACAAAAGATTAGGAACCACAATTGATGATGCCTTGGGTGAAGCTTTTGATAAAACAGCTAAATTACTAGGAGTTGAATTTCCAGGAGGTCCACAGATTGAAATTCTTGCAAAAAATGGAGATCCAAATAAATACCAATTACCCAAACCTATATTTAATAAAGGTGGTTGTAACTTATCTTTTGCAGGATTAAAAACGGCAATTTTGAAATTAAGTAAAAATATTAAAAATGATCAGGACAAATTTGATGTAGCAGCATCATTTCAAAAAACTATTGAGGACATTCTTTATAAGAAAACTAAAATTGCTTTCAGTGAATACGAAAAAGATAACAAATTAAAAGATAAGATATTTGTTGTAGCAGGTGGTGTTGCTGCAAACAAAAAAATTCGATCTGTTCTTAAAAATGTTTGTGAAGAAAATAATTATAGGCATATATTTCCTCCAATTAATTTATGTGGTGATAATGCCGCTATGATTGGGATGGTAGGATTAGAAAAATTTAAAATGAAAAAATTTAATAAATTAGATTATCCTGCAAAACCCCGTTGGCCGTTAGATGTAACTGCTGCCTTTTTAAAAGGAGCTGGAGTAAAACTATAATGCAATATTGGCTTTTAAAGTCGGAACCAAATGTATGGTCAATTGAGCAACAAAAAAAAGCTGGATCAAAAGGTGCCCCGTGGGATGGAGTTCGAAATTATCAAGCTTCAAATAATTTAAAATCTATGAAAAAGGGAGACCAATGTTTTTTTTACCACTCAAATATCGGTAAAGAAATAGTTGGTGTTGTAGAAGTTATTAGAGAGGCATATTTAGACAAAACAGATAAAACTGGACGATTTGTTGCTGTAACAGTTAAGTTTTTGAAAAAAATTAATAAGCCAATAGGCCTTAATGATATAAAAAAAAACAAGGAATTAAGCCATTTATCCTTAATAAAACAAAGCAGACTATCTGTAATGCCAATAGACTCTAAAAGCTGGAAAATTTTAAATAAGATGGGTAAGATTTAAATATATAATTTATTTCGATGCCAAAAAAAAAGAAAAAAAGAAAAGTCTCTAAAAAAAAAAGTAAAAAGACTAAGAATAATAATAAATTCTTAATAGGAAAAACAAGAAAAATTAAAAAAAAAGTATCTAAATCTGAAGAACCATCGGAATTAGTGATTAAAACTAAACCTGAGTGGGTTAAGTCGAGTTTAGCAAATAAATCCACTTATCAAAAAAAATATAATGACTCAATTAAAAACAATAATGATTTTTGGAAAAAAGAAGGAAAAAGAATTACGTGGATTAAGCCCTATAAAAAAATTAAAGATGTAAAATATAGTTCAAAAGAAGTAAGAATAAAGTGGTTTCAAGATGGATCTTTAAATGCTTCAGCGAATTGTGTTGATAGACACCTTAAAGATAAAAAAGATAAGACTGCAATTATTTGGGTAGGGGATGATCCTAAAGATAGTCAAAAAATTTCATATAAACAATTACATCAAAAAATTTCAAAAACAGCAAATGGTTTAAAAAAAATAGGAATTCAAAAAGGAGACAGGGTAACAATTTATTTGACAATGATTCCAGAACTTGCAATTTTAATGTTAGCTTGTGCAAGAATTGGCGCTGTTCATTCAATAATTTTTGGTGGATTTTCCGCAGAATCTATTGCTGGAAGAGTAAATGATTGTGAATCAGAATATATCATCACTGCTGATGAGGGAGTAAGAGGTGGTAAAACTATACCACTAAAAGAGACAACTGATGAGGCACTTTTAAGCTGTCCAAATGTAAAAAAATGCATTGTTGTAAAAAGGACTGGAAACGAAATTAATTGGAACGATAGTAGAGATGTTTGGTATCACAATCTCATAAAAGATGTTTCTTCTCACTGCGAACCTGAAGAAATGAATGCGGAAGATCCATTATTTATTCTATATACGTCAGGTTCTACTGGAAAACCAAAAGGAGTTTTGCATACTACCGGTGGCTACATGGTTTATGCTTCAATGACTCATCAGTATATTTTTAATTATAAACCAAAGGATATATATTGGTGTACAGCGGACATTGGCTGGGTAACAGGTCATAGTTATATAATTTATGGTCCACTTGCAAACGGAGCCACGACTATAATGTTTGAAGGGATACCTAATTATCCAGATAGTTCTCGATGGTGGCAAATAGTAGATAAATACAAAGTAAATACATTTTATACTGCACCAACTGCTATAAGAGCTTTAATGAGAGAAGGTGATGGCCCAGTGAAAAAAACTTCCAGAAAATCATTAAAACTTTTAGGCACAGTTGGAGAGCCAATAAATCCAGAAGCTTGGATGTGGTATTACAAAACCGTGGGAAATTCGAAATGTCCAGTAGTTGATACATGGTGGCAAACCGAAACTGGGGGGATTATGATTGCTCCACAAACAGGAGCTATACCCTTAAAACCCGGCTCTGCTACAAAACCTTTTTATGGAATAAAACCTGTCCTTTTAGATAAAGATGGAAAAGAAATAAAAGGATCTGGAGAAGGTAGACTTTGCATAAGTCAATCTTGGCCAGGTCAAATGAGAACTGTTTTTGGTGATCATCAAAGATTTATAGATACTTATTTTTCTCAATTTGATGGAAAATATTTTACAGGAGATGGGTGTAGAAGAGATAAAGACGGATACTACTGGATTACAGGAAGAGTAGATGATGTGATTATTGTATCTGGACACAATTTAGGTACAGCAGAGATTGAAAGTGCTTTTGTTGCGCACCCAAAAGTTGCTGAGGCAGCGGTGGTTGGATACCCTCATGATATCAAAGGAAATGGATTGTATTGCTATGTCACTTTAAATGCTGGTGAGGTTGAGACTGGAGAACTTGAGAGAGATTTAAAACTTTGGGTTAGAAAACAAATTGGTCCTCTTGCTACACCAGACTTAATTCACTTTACTCCAGGCTTGCCAAAAACAAGATCTGGAAAAATAATGAGAAGAATATTGAGAAAAATTGCAGCTAATGAACATGGTCAATTAGGTGATACAACAACTCTAGCTGATCCCAGTGTTGTTCAAAGTTTAGTCGATAATAGAAAAAATCTTTAAAATTGAATTCTTTCAGTAAATTCTTTTTTTATTATATCCCACTTTAAAATCATCGAATTTAAAACAATCTTTCTATCAAGAGTTTTTAATTCTTCAGCTATGGGTGCCCACTTATACAGTGATAAAGCACTGGGGTTAAAAGGAAGATCATTGTAATATTTATCCCAATTGATTGAGGACATTCTTTCATTAAAATTTTTTTTTGCATCTTCGATAACATCCATTGGCATACTATTAGTGATTTCATCATCTAAAATTTTAAAAAATATTTCTTTTGATTTATCTGTTTGATCTAAATCAAAATGAACTTTCATATATGAAAAAGTAAAGCAAGTTAAATCCTGAAGAGAAACAGCGTAGATATTCCATTTGGCTTTGTTCACAGATTCCATAAATTCGTCATTTTCAAAATGAAGAACGTATCTTGTTCCCATTCTAGTCTTCAAATAATTATAAAGTGTAACCTGTGAAACCCAGGCTGATTTTGTTTGAATAAATTTTTCTAACTCATCAAAATCTTTTATTTTTGTTTTAGGGATAAAAGCTTTAAATAGAGAAAAGAAATAAATCTTAAAATCATTTAAAGACAAATCTCGCCAAGTAAATTTTTTTTTAATCATAAATTCTATTTTAAGTAGAAATTACCTCAAAAAGAACCTTTTTTAGTCATTTTTAACACTTTTAATATCTTTCAGAATGGGTATGGTTTTACCCAGTTATAACTAAAGAGAGAGGTATAAATGTCGAAAAATGAACAACACTGGGAAAAAACCAGAGGTTTGCTATTTGTTA
>MDTG01243319.1_pt1 | contig 10640 bp, 8 predicted proteins | sample 811421 | NCBI WGS metagenome assembly MDTG01 (sample SAMN05326645, study PRJNA326480) | marine metagenome | isolation source: seawater | place: Pacific Ocean: South East | collected 2011
CTACTCTCCTATCCATTAAAAATTGATTTAGATATTTTTTAACATCTTTTTTTGTTGGCGCATCAGGTGTACCTAGATTAGTCAATAAAATTCCAATTTTATTTCGATATTTTTCTTTAAAACCGTCCATATTATTTACTAAAGGTAGATCGAATATTATTAATGAAATATTTTACGTTAGCTTCTGGTGTCTTCGGCAACACTCCATGATCTAAGCTACATATCCAACCCGCTCTTTCTTCCACGGTTAAATTTATCAACTGGCTTTTATAATGTTCAAAATCTTCGAGAAAATCATTAAATGGTTTCCTCAAACTTTCAGATGAAAAGCAACCCTGAATAAATCCCTTATTATTATTTTTAATTCCAGTTATAAAAGTTGAAGGTGAAGCATGAACGTAACCAGCTAATGATAAATTTTCATTAATATTAGTTAAATTATTTAAACTTAGATTTTTTGAAAAATAACCAATTTTATTTCCAAAAGATTTAAATAATTCGTTCTGAAGTTTATTTACATAAGTATTTAAAAAGTAGGTTTCATCAAGTTGTTTAGCATTTGTATCAAACATGTAGACTATTTCAGCCCCACTATCAAATTGCATTTTTATATTAGCATTTAAAACAGGAATAAGTACTTCATATAATAATTCTTCATAAAATTTATTATGATGTATATCTTTTACTTCAATTTCTTGTTTTATACCCGTTCCAAAAGATAATAATGTCCAAGGTCCCCCCACAAACCCAACAAGGCTTTTTTCATCGGGTAATAATTTTCTGGTCTCCTTCAAAGCTTCTGATTGAAACTTTAGCGTATCGACTATTGAATCAATATCAATTTTTTTATTCAAGTGCTTTGGTTGTAAATATTCTTTAAAAATGGGACCTGGATTATATTCCAAATCAAGCCCTAATGACTGAAGAGGAAAAAGAATGTCACTAAAAAGAATAGCTACATCAAAATCAAAATCACGTATAGGTCCAAGTGCAGTTTCAGCTGCTAAAGTAGGCGTTTTGCAAAGTTCTTCAAATGTATGCTCTTTTTTTAAATTTTGGTAATGAGAATGGTATCTTCCAGCTTGTCGCATTAACCAAATTGGTGGCGTCTCTTGAGGAATACAATTTAATGCATTCTCAAACTTTTTATTATTTATCAAACCCAAGCTCCTTTGCATTTCTTGCTGCATATGTTATTATAAATTGAGCACCGGCTCTTTTCAATGTAAACCATGTTTCGAGTAAAGCTTTTTCGTAATTAATTAAATTATCTTTTGCTAATTGAATTAGACTTGCATATTCACCACTTACTTGATAGGCACCAACTTGTTTTTTGGTCTTTTCAATTATTGGTTTGATTAAATCTAGTGAAAGTAAACCTGGTTTAACCATTAAAAGATCTGCTCCTTCATTAGCATATCTAATACTTGAATCAATTGCTTCACTTCTAGATTTAAAATCTAATTGATAATCTGAACGGTCTCCAAATTGTGGAGTCGAATCCGCAGCTTCTCTAAATGGGCCATAAAAGTTACTAGCAAATTTTGTACTATAAGACATTATAGGAACTTGATTAAAGTTATTAAGGTCTAGTGTTGATCGAATTTTTGAAACAACACCTTTAAGCATTGAACTAGGAGCTATTCCATCAGCTCCAGATTCAATATAAGATAATGCTAGCTCTGACATAACTTTCAATGATGATTCAAAATCAATTTTCTTATCTTTATATAGACAACAATGTCCAGATCTAGTTCTTGAACAAATACATAGATCAACCCACAATTGAATTTCATCTTTAAATTCATTTTTAATTAATAATAAAATCTCATTAGAAAAACTTTTATCAAAGATCTCATCACTCTTCTTTTCTGGAATAATAAATAAGATAAAATTTCTACAACCTTTAATAATATCATTTTCAAATTGTTTTAAGATATCATCTTTACACAAACTTTTATTTTCGCCAAGTCCTAAAATTTTACTTGATGGGGTTTCTACTTCTTTAATAAAAACTGGCTGAATAAATTGATCCCTCAAAAATAATTTTGTAGAAACCATATTCTTAACTATTTGATTTGAGCTCAATCTCATATTTTTATTGATTAATATTTTTTTTCCAGTCATCATAAGATAGATAACCTTGGATCTTGTTTTTATCTTTTATTTTTTTCTTTAAAAAATCATAGGTTTGACCTAAGCCACTACTATGATAAGCATTTATAATTTCCGGTGAACTTTTAATTGCTTCTTCAAAAATCAAAGAGCTCATCCAGAAAAAATGTGTCTTATCTTTTATATGTTTTTTAAAATTTTTAGGTAAAAGTCGATAAACAGGAATTATCTCCATATTAGAAGATTTTGATTGATCATGGGTCAGTTTATAATACTTAAAGTTTTGGTTTATAAAACTATCAATTCTCATAGATTCATTCTCACCTAAGCTTTCAGATGATCCATTAATCCAGTATCCTTTTTTAGCAGCATATTCCCAACATTTAATTCCACTAGTCCAAATGATATTAGATCTGTGAATCTTTGGATTATTGGAAACAACATTTTTTCTACTTAAATAAATTACGCTAGACCTGATTTTCTTGATTAATGATAATTGGTCTATTTGCTCTCGAATAAAAACTTTACTTTTTGATGCAGCTGATGGGAAAGCTTTTGATTTTGAAATATTAACAAAGTTGTTATTCAAAAGTTTATTCGCAATTTTAAAAGAAAGTAAATCTTTACCTTCAGTAGTAATTCCTCTTAATGCTTCAAATTCAAAATCATTTTTTCTCCATACAGAAACACCAATTTTTTGGTGACATCCCCCTCCATATTTAAAAAGAGTATTTTTTTCTTTTCCCACAGCATTAAAAACTTCTTTTTTATTAATTTTCTTAATTATCTCTTTAATAAAATTATTATTTTTATTTGCTTCAATTCCTATTGCACCTTGTCCAGGAGCAGTTGGGAAAATAGATAACGGAAGTATCATCCATTTAGAATCACTAATATAATTTTTTATTTTATCTGCTATGATTTTATCACTCTTAAGATTCGAGTTTATTATTCGATCAAATGCAGTTTTAGCGATGATTATACCATCTATATTTGATTCATTATATTTACGAAGTCTAGTTTCAATATTTCCTCTAATTGCTTTAGCTTTTACAACAAAATTTTTAAAGGGTAATAATTTAGGAAATACTTCATTTGAATTATATTTTCTTCTTGGTGAAGAAGTAAAAATAGATAATTCTTTTTTATTAAGATTCTTTAATGATTTATTTTTTATAAAAAGTAAATCTCTAATATCTCCACGTTCTATAGTTCCATAAACTTCAGTTTCTTTAGTTGGCTCAAGAGGAACATCTTTCCATGAATGAATCGCAATATCATTTTCACCTTTTTTAATCGAATTACTGATATTGTTTGTAAATAAACCAGGAGTTTCTCCACTTGAAATATCTATATTTTTATCAATATCACCTGTTGATTTAATCGTATTTAACTCTAATGATATATCTGGATACGCTTTTTTAATTTTATTTGCTACTAAACGTGCTTGTATCTGAGCAAGACAACTCGATCGAGAAACAATTTTTATTGTTTTATTCTTCAAATGAAAAAAATATTTAAAAGTTTTTGACTAACTATACTAAAGATTCATAATTTCGACCGGTGAGTCTAAGAAATAAGACTATAATTAATAAAGAGTTTTAATAAAAAAAATGAATTACATAGATTTCTTTAAAAATGAATTATTAAAATTTAAAAACGATGGCTTTTATCGAAAGTTTTTACCGATTAAAAGATCTAGAGATATTTTCCCATTAACTAAAATTAATTTCGATTCTTTTAATAACGATAAAAATATTTCTGATAATGATATAAAAATTTGGTGTACAAATGATTATTTGAATATGAGTCATAATGAGCAAGTAATTGATCGAATGGTTGAAGTTATACGCGAAGTTGGAACAGGTTCTGGTGGAACAAGAAATATTTCAGGAACAACTCAATACCATATAGAACTTGAGTCAAAATTAGCAAAATTTCATAATCGTGAATCTGCTTTAATATTTAATTCAGCTTATTTAGCTAATCAATCTACTTTATGGACATTATGTAAAAAGTTAAAAGATATTCAAGTCTTCTCAGATGAATTGAATCACGCCTCATTAATTCAAGGTATTAAAAACTCAGGTGCTGAGTGTGAAGTGTTTAAACATAATGATTTATCGCATCTTGAGAGCCTATTAAAAAAATATGATCATGATAAGCCAAAATTAATTGTATTTGAATCGCTATATTCAATGGATGGAACACTAACCAATGTATCTGAGTACGTTGATCTTGCTAAAAAATATAATGCTTTAACTTATTTGGATGAAGTTCATGCTGTAGGTCTTTATGGTGATAAAGGAAGTGGCATTGCAAACAAGTATGGAGTTTCTAATGAAATAGATATCATTAATGGAACCCTTGCTAAAGCATTTGGTCAAATAGGTGGTTACATAGCTGGTAATAAGGAACTCATAGATTTTATTCGAAGTTTTACACCAGGTTTTATTTTTACAACATCTATCATGCCTTCTGTTGCAGCTGCATCCAAAAAAAGTATTGAGATTGCTGAACAATCTGATTTTTTAAGAAAAGATATTCATAAAAAAGCAAACTATATGAGGAAAGCTTTAACTGAAGTAGGGATTCCTTTTATAAATGGGCAAAGTCATATTATTCCATTAATTACAAATTCAGCAGATAAAACTCGACTTTATTCAGAAGAACTTTTAAAAAAATACAAAATATATGTCCAACCTATCTTTTATCCAACAGTGCCTAAAGACACTGCTCGCTTGAGGATTACAATCACACCTAAACATACTTACCAAGATATAGATCACCTTATTAGATCTTTATGTAGTGTGTATAATATAAAAAGAAATATTTCTCATAACTCATTTATAGAAAAAACTGAAAATCTAACATCAGTTAATGTAATATAGAATAAAGCCACTCTAAAAAGAGTGGCTTTATCATTTTGGACTGTACCATTTTTGTAGAGAGAGGTATGAGGTAGTCTGATACAATCCTTATAGGGTAGTCAAAATTTATTTAGTTAGTTATTCAATACTATTTTACGCTTAAAGGTTTTAGATATAACAGTCTGAACACCATGATTTAACTGTAAAAAATCATTCAAAGAAATTTTAACTGTTAAATCATCTAAAACTAATCTTAGGGTTACAAAATTAGTATTTGTTTGAATTTTTTTTTCAAGTACATCAAGATAATTATTAAATCTTATAAACTGACATGGTTTCATTTTCATAGTGATGTTACAAAACTCCAAAGTAATTCTACTACTTTCATCACTCATAAAAATTGATATGGGCGTTTGTTCATATAGTTGTATCATTGTAAACCTAAAATTATTTTTATATTTATGATATTGAGACTTATTCTCATTATTAAATGTAACAAATACAACTAATATTTAAAAAGGGTTATTTTAAATATTTTTAATTATTTGATTAGCACGAATAAACAAATTATGTGTATGCAAGTATTTAAACTCAGCGCTACGTCCTAAAAGATTAAGATTTTTAAAATCGCTTAGATAATTAAATATTTTATTTAGCTTATCTTCTATTTCATAATCTAAAATAGGGTATGCAAATGGAACTTTTTGTGAAGTCGAATTAATAATGTCAGATTCAACAATATGAGTATATTTTAAAAGATTATATTTTATTTTATCTAAAAACTCAACCTCAGAACTATTATATATTAAATCTTCTGGTTGGCAAGGTATTTCTACCACAATACAAGTTTTATCATTAGGAGCCATTTTTATACTTCTATTTTTTGGTTCATAAATACGAGTGAACGGTATATTAGTTTGGGGATAATAAATAGATGCATTATTACTAAAACTTTTCAAATCTAAAGATATAATAGCTAAGCGTAGGCCTCTGTATTTTAGGTTATTTGAAACATTAAGTATATCTTTTGGAGCGGCTGGCCTCAAATATTTAATTAATAAATTTACAGGCAGTGTGCTAATTAGATTTTTTATTTGAGAGTCTTCATTATTGTCTAGAATAAGATTTTTTATCAGATTATTCTTATGATGAATTTCAACTACATTAGAATTTAAACTTATACTTTCTTTACCAACATAATCACCTAAAGAGTTAAAAATTGAGCCAAATCCATTTTTAGGATAATAAAACGAACCATCTAAATGCTTTTGATCAATATTATTTTTTATAAATAGGGTTTTTAGTATTGAAAATAAATCCAAACCTTTTAATCTATCTCCTGCTATTTTATTATTAAGATTTTCAGCATCTAATCCCCATAATTTTTCTGTGTAATTAATTAAAAAGAGTTCGGCAAGAGTTTTACCATATTTTTTATATGATAATTCTTTAAAGTTCTTATTGTTTTTATTGAATGAAAAAATATTTATAATATTTTCTAACACAATATTTATAATAGTAGTTTTATCTAACGTCTTAAGTATATTTGAAAATTCAAGTGGAAAATTAACTAGTCTTTTTTCCCAGAAGATTTTACTTGGGCTATTAACTTTTAATAATTCATCCCCCATCAAAGTTTTTATAATAGCTGTTACATCTTTATTTTTATCATGAAATCTATGTGCACCCGTGTCATACATAAATTCACCAAAAGATATAGTTTTGCAATTACCACCCAATTCACTTGAGCCTTCAAGTATTTGAAAAGTTAAATTTTTCTGTTTTGCAAAATAACCAGCGGCTAAACCAGCAGGACCACCACCAATGATATGAAGATCCATAATTTTAATTTTCTCCTCTATATTCATTTATAATCTTATAAGTTTCTATTTGTGACCACATCCTATTTACATAAGGATTATGGTAAAAAATATTATCTTCAATAATTGTATAATTATCTTTAAACATTGGTTTAAAGTTTCCAATTAAAAGTATCTCTTCATTATTATTTTGATATTTAAATAATTCTAATTCATCTGATTTGTCTATATTTATGAATTTTTTCTTAATTCCATTTGATTTTAAATAATAATTAATAAGAGGAGTGCTAATCACTGTTTTTATTGATTCTTGTTGTTCTAAATCATTCTTTAATTGGGCAATAGCTGAAGGATTTTTATGTTGGCCTATAAGTGTTATTGAAATATTAAATAAGAATAAACAAAAAAGTAGTATTACAGTTTGTACATAAGGATACAGTTTTCTTGATAATGGCTTAAGAGCTAACGGGAATATTATAAAAAATGGAATTAGTATTGGAAGAATATGTCTACTCTTATAAATGATGTTTTGTGAGAAAAATATCCATATTGAATAGATTAATACACAACCAATTATTATTTTAAAATTTTTATCAATTAATTTATTTATTAATAAAACTCGCAAACTTTGAAAAAATATTAAAATTATAAAAATTGAGAGTATAAATGTTTGCCATGAACGTTCTAACCAAAAACCTCCGAGGCCATCAGCCCAAACGGACTGAATAAAGCGCGTAATTCTAAATGACCAATCATTATTTGTAAATACTGTTCCTCCATAGTCCATAAAATGACCAACAGTATGATTATAGCCTACTGTCCATATATCTTCCAAACCAGTAATTAATATCAAGGGAATTAACCAAATTAAACAACCTGTTAAAAATGAGAATATTGGATATTTTATATTTTTATGGCTTTTTAGTCCCATTAAAAAAGGAATGGCTAATAATGGAAGGTATGAAAGACGTACACCAGCAAGCAGACCTGTTAGAAAATAACCTATATATAAGAATCTGCGATCTTTTATATCAGATATAAATAAATATAAAGCTGAAATAAATATTGATAGACCAAATAAGTCTGGCATATAACGATTACTCATTAACCATACCAATGGATTGAAAAAAATTATAAAGATTAAAAATAAACCTAATTTACTAAGAGGAATTAGGTTACTTATCCTCAATAAAAAGTAAATAATACTAAAAACAGATATCCCTCCAATTATAGAAAATGAGACACCCATATTTCCCGTAATAAGATATAAGCATTTAACAATAAATGAGAAGACTGGATATCCAGGAAAATGAGGTTGGAGCTTAATTAAATCATATTCATATATACTTAACGCAAACCTAAGACTATCAATATCTTCAATATAATAAATGCTTGTTAAAATGCGTGAGCCTATACAGCTTAACAATATTATTATTAAAAATATTTGATTCTTATTTAACAAATTATATCCGTCTTATTTTGCTCACACTTCTTAAAAACAAAAAGAGGAGCCCTTTAAAATAAAGAGCTCCTCTTATGATTAACTATATTTTAATATAATTTACCAGTTGGCCATATTCCCATCTGAAAAACCATAAGTTTGTTTAAAAATAGCTCTTACTTCACCAGTTAGTGCGGCATGGTAAGCTTGCATGGCTGTGAAATCACCATCTGTAGCATATACAGGGGCAGTTCCCATTACTGCAAGAATTCGATTTAAGTTTGGATCTTCAATCACTTTAAAATCATTATAGAGTAAACCATTGGCATAGCCTCTCATTTCACCCCAATGATTTTCATAATCAGCGGCAGCTGCATCTGTAGGGCTTACTGCACTTCCTGCAGCAATTAAAGCTTCGATATCAGCAGCAACATCATTCACATAGTGAATTGAAACAGCAGCTACAACTTTTTCCCATGTATTCATAATAAGATCTCTCTGAACAAGAATCTCAGATAAATCAGCTTGATTAACAATCAATGTTCTACCTTCTAAATATGCATCAAAGATTGTTTTTGTAAAATCATAGTTGGTATCGCAGCCAGAACATACATCTCTTTTAGCAGCTGTAATTGCCCATCCTACATTAAACTCTGATTTGAAATCAATTTTACCATCATTATTAGAATCAAAATATGGGTCAGACTTTCTGTCGCTATCATCAGTGTAGGCTGTATTATAATCAAGAGCTGCACCAAAATAACCAAATGACTCATCCCAATGATGCTCCATTTCTGTATAAGTTTTTCCATCTACAGCTACTGTATTATCATCAGTTGGGATTTTAGACATATACTTTGATGTTGCTTGCCAATAAGAAACTGCGCCCCAAAGTGTCTTCTGAGTAATTTGATCTAATCGAATACCAGATGCTCTTGTTTTTCCAGCTTGCGCAAGTTCATTTACCCAGCCATTTATTAAGGCAGTAGCATTTGCATCATAACCGGGTATAATATATGAATCAACAGCAGTTAAACGGTCATTTAATTGACTAGAAGAAATATCTTGATACTTTGTCTGAACAGTAGTCAATCCACTTGCAGCTAAAATAGCACGATCAGCATTATCATTTGCCATCATACTAAGTAGTGTTGCGGGATTTCCTGAACCAGCATCAGTACCCATTTGTGTTTTAATATCATTAATTAACAGGTTTCTAACAACTTGCCCAGAGTATGAAACAGAGCTTTCACCTTCAACAAATCGACTATTAAAAGTATAAGTAGTTGGAGTAGCTATCTTCACTTCTTCTTCATGAGCGTGATCATCGTGATCATCATCTTCACAACCACTGCTTAAAAAAAGCATCGAAAAGCTTAGTAAAGATAGTAGTTTTCTTTTAAGATTCATTATGTATCCTTTATTTTATTAAACAATGATCTTGCGACGCATTATCATTATTATTGGTTATTTTTATATATCTGTGAAATTTCATTTTTTATTTATTTAAAATAAGTATTCTAAACCGAGATTGATTTGTCTTCTAGGCCCAGGTAAAATTCCTGAACTGAGACTGGCCTGTTTTTGGCCAGGATTAGAGTGTAAACGTGACCCTATGTATATCTCATCTGTAATATTTTTTCCAGATAGAAAAATTCTAATTTTTTCATTGATGCTATAGTTCGCACTTAAATTTATATGTGAATAAGATGGAACAGTCCCTGTTATTCCTAGATTATCAGTTTTTTCAATATTTTCAAAATCTGTGTACACTTCACTTACATACCTATAATCAACTCTTAGAGCTAAACTATTAAAATAATTGCCTTCAAGACCAATGGTCAGTGTATTATTTGGAGAATATGGTAGTTCTTTACCAGCAATTGAAACTTCCGAACCAACAGAACCCGAAACATTGGATTTGATTTTTCCATCCTTCACTTCAGTTTTAAGAAATGTATATGAAATATTTATTTGAGGCAAAAAACGCATCAATTTAGAAGTGTGAATTTTAGTTCTTAATTCCAATCCTGAGCTAACTACTTTACCTAAATTATTGAAAGCTGTTCCTCTGCCAGCAGCGACAAGATTCTCTATATCTACATGAAATCCTGAAACTTCAAAATCTATTAAAGATATATTTCCTCGTATGCCAATTTCTTTGTTCCAGCTTTTTTCAGAATCAAGATCTAAACCTGTTTCTGATGCATTTTTACCAAAATTAAGAATTTTAAGGGCGCCACTTGATGGAGGTGTAAAACCACGGTGAACACCACCAAATATGTTTATTCCAAATATATCTTTTATAAAACCAACGCCAGGAAGAACAACAACAAGATTCTTATCTTGATATAATGAACCAGCTAATCGATCAACTCTTTCTTGCTCAAAAAC
>MDTG01316964.1_pt1 | contig 10640 bp, 11 predicted proteins | sample 811421 | NCBI WGS metagenome assembly MDTG01 (sample SAMN05326645, study PRJNA326480) | marine metagenome | isolation source: seawater | place: Pacific Ocean: South East | collected 2011
CTTTCCTGCCCTGGTGTGCCTGACGAGCATCAAGGCGACCAAGGATCCGCTCGGGAGCAAGATGATTGCGGCAGCAGCGCCGGCGGTACTCTTTAACGTGTACACCCGGGTCCTCGATCCGAGTGACGTCTACGGAGTACCGATTCAGCCTGCCGTTGCTGCGGGAATTGGGACGGCGTATGGCGTCTTGGCCGCGCTTGCCGTGTGGTACACCGAGAGGGGAAGCCGCATATAGCCCTTTGGTATAAAGCCGACGTTTGAACACAGTAGAAAGCACCGAGTCAAAGAAGTCGGGCGAGGTGGTTGGCCAGTAAACCATGGCGCTCCACACTACCGCCATCACTCCGGCTACCAGTGTCCTGAAAATTCGGATTTTTGGTGACAGCGGGTCGGGAAGGGTGTCAACTCTTCCCAGGGGGACTATTATCGGAACGCAGCCCGGCTTTCCCCAAAATTACGATGACAGATACCACGAGCCCATGCTTATTGGTGTCCCTGATGGATGGGTTCTTTCGGAATCGGTTTTTGAGATGGTTGTCGATCTGACTACCAACCCCGGTGGAGGCTTAACTACTTTGGTCCCCGTCGTACTTGCTGAAGAGGTTACAGTTCGGAAACAAAATGGTCACGTCTGGGCCGACACGTTTGTGAGCGTGGTCATCAGAGGCGTTAGCGAGCTGATTGCAAAGTTTGACAAGCGTGATCTCATGTTCAACAAGCCCGCCAACAATAACTACTGGGCGGGGTCGCAAATTTTCTGTACTCCCCGTTTTGATCCAGCGACCAATAAGATTGAATATCCATTGGTTCACGATCGATATTCCTCAAGGGCGTTGTCGGCGTTTATCGGGCAGAGAACGGAATTTGATGCACTCGCTCCAGTCAACAGAGTTGCAAAACCGCTTGGCCAGCTAGTTTTCCCCCCCAACTTTTTGGCAACTGCCGAAAAGTCGCTTTACTCGAGTGTTTTTATCGACACTCTAACAAGCAAGGCGCTCAGACAGCAGCCCAGGGGAAGAGATAACGATGAAACATACGACCATGGACCAAAATTTGACAACACGTACTAATTCCCCAATACGGTTTGGTATAGTACATTTAAACGTAATATACCATTCCGTACATCCTAATGTCTCTCATCTTCCAATTTTTACTCTTGCGGCATCCAGGGAATCAAACCTAATGTGCAAAAGTGAATGAACGGAAAGCAAGAATAAAGAAAGTACAATCTTGTCCCTAAATGGAAAGTACAGGAAAACCTAGGGTGTAGGGTCAAAAGAAAACGTCAGTTTGGCTACGTTCTGAAAGGAGTGGAGAATTAAACCGATAAATAACACACCTGGCCATCTCCAATCACGATTGATGCATCCTTTGGTTTACACCTGGTGCTCACGAGCCCAATGCTCGAAGCAAACTCCCCAATAGCGGCCGCCGTAGGCGTAGAAAGATGCCAGGTAGAGGTGGCCAGAGACTCGAGGGCCCGAGTGGCAAAGAGTGGCGACGACGCCTTTTGAAGTATGTGCTGCCAGGCCTGGAGAACGCTCCAGTGAACGTCGAGCCGGCCGACCCGGAGCGCAATTGATACGAGCGCCGGTGGCTGTTCCTCGGTGGTGATTCGGGAATACAGGTGCTTGAAAAAGGGCCGGTGCCGGTTGACGTACAGGTAGTCGAGCATGGCCATGGTTCCGACCAGTCTACAAATGTGGTGCCCGAGACTAATGGCGTCGTCGAGGCCGAGCGGCGGTGTTGGAAAGGGTCCGGGGGCCTCGACGAGCTGCTGGGGAATGTCAAGACTCTGATCCTTTGAGATTTGTAGCCTGGCAGTTCCCCGCGAAACATTCAGGTTCTCGATCCATAGGCCGCTATAAATTCGCTCCATCCACGGAACACAATTGGGATCAAAGCCGAGAAGACACTCGGCAGCCCGGTGGACGTTCCGAAATGACCACGCCAGAGCAGGTGGTGGCATCCCTGAACGTCTTTCAGGAAAAGTTTGAAAGGCTACAGACCAAGGTAGACGACCTGGAACGGGAAAAGGCGGCCCGTGCCAAAAAGACGCGGGAAGAGGAAGAGAGGGCAGCCAGACAGCAGCCACCGCCAATAAGCCTCGAGGAACGCGAACGGAGGGTCGAGATTAACCAGATTGTGTCCGAACTCTCTCAGAGAATCACCTCGCCGTTCATTTTTACCGTGGCGCTTGATAGCGTCCAAAAGGCGGCCTCGCAACAACCTCAGTCGCCTATTGTCGTTCTTGGTTTTGCCGGAATCTTGGTCGCAGTCACCGTCCTCAACGCCCGGCTCGGGCTCTACGTGGATGTCCACTTTAAAGATCTCGGGGCCTGGAAGACGACAATGGAGCTGGCAGTCTACCTCGCAGACTTGGCGGCCAAGATCATGGCCATCATCTTTTCCACGCTATCGGGAGCAGTGATTAGCGACCTCTTCAAGAGTCTGCCGACGGCGGAAGTGGCTTCAATCCTCTTACTCGTGATTCTGTTCCTCTGTATCTTCAAATTGGCCCAGAACGCCGTGCTGAAAAAGGCCAAGCTACGATAGTACTGGGCTCTGGATCCTACGCCCTCCCTCCTCCATCAGGGGTGTCCCCCGCCATCAGGGATGACCACCCAGAATCTGGTCGATGAAGCCAGGAAGGGAAGAGGGGACACCGAGGGGGAGGAAAAGGAGGCACCAATAAAGGTGGTAGTATTAGTTGCCACAAGAGGATTGACATAACCCAAAATGGCAAGGGCCATCAATCCTTCGGTAAACCCCGTTTCTCCGGAGAATGCCATTGTCGTCTCGGCCGACATTCGTCCCAAATCCTTTGCCGAACCAACGGAAGATCTCGAGAAATCAGAGTACGTTTCCTTTTCTGGTGCAGCCATCATTCCTGGTTGACTACCATTGTGGGATTTGGAAGCTTGCCACCCACGCTTGCTTTTCAATCACTCCATCATTTACTCCCTCGCTTCTTCATTCACTCTTGGAAACCCGGGGCGTTTTCAGATGGTACGTACCGCCAGGAGCGCTCGTGTTTCAACCCAATCAGCCCAGTGGAATGGGCACCAAGCTCGAAGTGATGGCGCACCGCGACGTCCTTGTTCGCACCAACGCTGAGGGTGGGGTCAAGGGACCCGTAAGGTTTGCCGGAATTGCACCCGATGGCACTCAGGAGATGGGAGAGATTGTGGAACGACACCAACATTCGTTTTCCAGGATTGCCCTTCAGGTCATGGGAACGTGCACGATTTTCACGGCAAGGGCCGAAGAATTTCTGCCGTTTGACCTGGTGGCCCCCGACTTTGGTGCCGACAGCACGGGAATCAAGGTCGCCAACGCAGATGCCAAGTTTGTGGGTGTACGTCTACGGGTGTTTTACCCCAACCCATTCCACAGACTTTTTGGAATTGACCCCCCTTTACTTTCCACAATCCAGGTTGACGTGAAACGATGGGATCCAATGGCCGAACCGGATGTACCGGTTGTCAGAGTCGCAACCCAGATGACTTCAGACTACATCCGGTACATCCTATGCCGCGGGCTTCAGAAAATGAAAGAAATTTACCCCATACGAAATCCAGATGGGGGTGTGAGGGGATATCAGAATGATTTTGCCATGTACTCGGCGTTTCCATTCAGAGATGCATCTTGGATGAATCTTTACGACAGGACTATTGATCCAGCAGCAGTAGCAGGGGGGCCGTTTCAGTACCTAAGTTTGTTCAAGGCAATTGCGCTCACATTTCCACAGGACATTTCACCCGGATACAGCATGCCCGGTGTTGCTGGACCCGGAGCTGGGTTTAATTTGATAGTCTGTGATCCCGCTCCGGCAGTGGCAATTGGGGTTTTTGACATTCCTGTTGCAGACAAATATGGCCAATTGGTCGATATTAATACCGAGGTAGAACGTGCAAGAACTCAAATGATCAATGGGGTCAGAATTGGCGAAAAGCCCGAAAGAATTGACATTGAAAACCACGGAAGAAGGGTCATCTGGGATGGACTGCAAAGACGTGATGCTCTTGCAATGCAATTTCCATTACCAGCACCAGCACCAGCACCTGCCGCTCGTCAGCCTGGGGCAAACAGCTCGGATGAAGCACTTGATTTCTTGTTGTTTGTCGAAGCAGGATTTATGATGAACGTCGATTTCCGAGTGGACAATTGGTTTGAGGTTGCTCCGCCTGCTGGTGGACCATTGGGTGGCGAAACTACCGATGGACAAAACTTGAGTGACTTGTTGCAGGCTGCCAAAGCAGAGGTTGCCCGGGGGGCCCTTTCACCCGAATTCGGGCGTCAGGTTGCACGAGGAAAGTACATTTCCAACCGACTTTCACAGAGGAATGAACTTCCATTTGGGCGCGTACTTCAGGTTGGAGTCGACGAACTTCGGATTCAGTTGATGCCGGAATTGGGGGCCGACCTCCCGGCCACAGATGCGGCGGCGTAGGTGTGTGCCTCACCATCAAATTGTATAAAGATGACAGTTTCCTAGAGGTCAACAACAGCCGTTGCACCGAGAAAAAGGGGCGAACAATGTCGGCAAACCCGACGTCTACCAAGGCCCCGTCCCGGAAAAAGGCCCGCACCAAAGAGTCGGAATCGTCAGGCAAGTCGGCCAGCATGACCGACTTTAAGAGCAAATCGGATTTCCCCGCCCCAACACGCACCGAATCGGCCGCAGCAGTGGAACCCGAGCCCGAGATGGAGACCGACGAGCCGGCCGTCCCGGGTGGTACTGGTGCCGCCACAGTCAGGGTCGCCCCAGCCGGAGCGCTTGTTTCAGATGTGGCAAGGGTTGGAAACGTTCCCGTCCCCGAGGTTGTCGGCCCCCCGATTTCCCAACAAGTTGCAGTTTTGACGGTCCAGGTTCAGCCCCAAAAGTTTGCACGGGATACGTATTACCCAGGAAAAGACCCAATGAAGTCGCCAGAGCTTTGGCGATGCCCACCACACACGCCAGTCTTCACTTCGAGAGCCTTGATGGCAAACAAGGTCACGGATGGCGTTCCGAGGGTGATGTCGTACGTCACCGAAAATCTTCGACCTGCAAGACTTGACGACTTTATCTTTGTTGGCGTCAGTCTTGAAGACGGAGTCATGGATACGGCCGATCAAATCCGGCACCACAAGAACAATGGAAAGGGCAGATTCACAGTGGCAAGCTCTTGATGCAGCAAGTATTTTGGTACCGATAGGTGTTTCCCAGTACTAACGCCTCTTCTCCCCTCGTTTGGTGTGTTCCACAGGCCACCAATGGTGTTGTGACGGTCAACGTTTCGGGAAAGAACCTCAAGGCCGAACGATTCACCTACGGGGATCCCTTTTGTATTGCCGAAAGTGGCAGAACAATTTATTCCGCAAATTTCGAGGGCCGCCTTGCAGATCAGCGTACCTTTACCTACTCACGCAGAGGCATTCGGATTGGCACCTTTATCAAGGCCCTCTCTGGTCCTACCGGCGGGGTCGGTTGTCCCTCCCCTCCTTTTCCCCAGCTCTCTTTTCCCCTGAATTACGTCTTGTCATCAACCCTTGTTCCCGCCATCCTATTTGCTGATGGCCGCCATTCTGTTTCCCTTTTTCGATCTCCACGACAATTTGGTGGATATAGGCACAGATTGCCCTCTTGTAGAGGGAGACTCGACAATTTGGAGCGTGTCGGGATCGACAAGAAAGATTTGTGGCTGGGGCGGCTCGAGTTTGGGGCTTTCGGGCGCCAGTCCACACTTGAGTTGGTGTCGTGCAAGAGACCCGGGCGTCTTGAGTTGTCTTCCACACGTGACGCAGACATACATTGGCATCCCCGATTCCAGTCGTATAGTATTAGTAAACCAAATACCCGGAAACCGAGGAAACGCCTTGATAGAAAGAAAGAGTGGGGGGACGAGTGGTGCAGAACGGTGTGGGGAGGGGCTGATACCCCGAGGCCACAATCAATACCAAAAAGAGTAGAGGGAAGAGTAACCCCAGAACGGATACTGGTGGGTAGGTATTGAAAGTGTAGGGGAAAGGAATTGGTGTCTGTGGAAATGGTACCGACCCCACTCATTGATACCATCTGTCTCGGTGTGACTATTTTACTGGTGGTTTTCCTGAGACAAAAGTGAGACAGACAACCTTTGAGACTACGGGATATACCAGAGACAGTACTAGCAACAGTAAAAAAGAGTGACACAACCCAATATGAAACGGGTGATTCTCAAGGGTCCATCGGCCGATAGGGCACGAAAAATCCTAAAGGGTGCCAAAGGGGCCATGAAATCGACGGGCACCAAAAGGGTCGGAATAACAACCTGGTTGTCGACAACAGTCCGAGACAACGTCCCCTTTTCGGCCCCTCGAGTCGGCATGGAACGCGGCCACACCAGACACACGGCCAAAAAGGCCCTCACGCTCGGCAGGAAAACCCACAGGATGGTAGAAGCGTTTGCGACCACGGGAAAAGTCCCGCCAGCAAATGAAAAGAGTGTCGCCAACAAGTGGGCCAGGAACATTATTCGCGTACTCGCAGAGGTTGGTAACTTGTTTCTAGGGATTGAGGCAGTAGGGACAAAAGATACGCACTCCTTCCTCTTGTTTCCCATCAACGGCCCTGGTTTCCTTTCCCTCCTTCCCCTTTCTTACTACAATGAGGTCTTCAGGCAAAGATTGAGTGTGTTCAAGCCGAAATGGGTGCCTGTCTTGGAAACATTCGAACCCAGGTCGACCTAGTTGGCATTCGAAAGGGGATTGGCGGCAAGATTGAAGTGTGTGCCATCGAGCTCAAGACGACCAGTCACACCCACAAGAGTCACGAGGCATCGTACGATCTGGCCTGTAGGCGGCTATCCCACGTGACGGTGGGCGGCAAGTGTCATCTAAACACTGAACGACTGGGCCACAGCCTTCAGGCGTCGTTTGGGTGTCATGGTCTGGTCAACCAGTGGCCAGAAATTCGCGAGCTGGGGACGCCAGTGCCGTACGTGCTGGTGGCCACGACGACCAAGGGGCTGCTCTACAAGAGTCCTCTCCATCCCGCGGCGTGGTACGGGGGAACGGTCCGCGCGCCGGCACCGAGGTCAAAGAGGGGCGGCCAATTCGACAGGCTTCCATCCGGAAAGGCGGGTGCAGATTTGCGGCTCTGTCTCGGGCGACACGGCCACAAGACGATCCGGCCAAATTCAAACGTGTCGTGCACCACAATGATATCGGGCCGCAAGTGTGCAGTTGCCATCGTCGGCGATTCGTTCCCGAGTCAGGCCGTCGTCTCCAGGCTACGCCAGGCGGCCAAGGGCATGAGGGGAATCAAAGCCCACTGTGTGGTTCACAGGGGCGCGGGCGGAGTGGGCTGGAAGGCAACGCTACTTGTCTGAGTCTATTCACATCCGGTAGACGCTACCAGAAACCACAGAGACCCCAAGGCCTACACACCCATGAGATCTTCGACAACCCGATGTTCCTTGAGAAAGACGCCCTGCATCTTTTTAGTAAACCCATTGACGGTTTGTAGTATCTTGATGGTCTCTTCGCACTTGTGCCGAAGCTTCCTCTTCTCCTCGTCTCTGGACCGGATCCCGGACTCGATTTCGTTGGCCGCTTCAATAATGTCGTCCATGGCCCGGCGAAGAGTTTTGGCGTTTTTCAGGGTTGGTGTGGTGTCGATCCGCCGCCTCTGGTCTTTTGCGTATACCATAAAGTCTTCAAACTCGGCTGCCACGTCGGGAGAAAACAGGTACTCGCCGGGAAGCACGTTTGCCACTCCAATCCGGCCGAGGTTGTTTGGATCACTAAAGTCGGTCGACGCCCGAACGTTGACGCTCCCAGGACTTGGGAATTGTAGCAGTGCCTGCCGGCCTTCATTCGGCCACCCCACACGACCCAGCCATTCGATAATAATAAACCATATCTCGGTCGGAATCACTCTTATCCAATCTCGGCCAAGTCCAAGACGGTTGGGTGCACGCCAGGCGACTAGCAGTATGCAATAGACTGTCGATCTGTGAGCCGGGTGAAAGAGTCCGTGTCTTACGGGCGACCACTTAAGTTTTGCTTCTGTGACAAGGCGTTTCATTGAATCCCCTTTCACCGCAGCCAACTCGGTTATTGACGATGTGCCTTGAGCCCGGGGAGAAAACAAATCAATTTCGCCCCGCCCCAAGATTTTTCTCAGGACATCTTCACGGCCAAGGGCCACGATTATTTGTACTTGATTGAGATTGGCCACAGAGTTGAGCCATGCCACTGTTTTGGGCAAGTTTCGGTCTTGTGCTCTCATGGCGGCGGTTTTGTTGCCAACATCGACATGCAAGATGTCGGCACCAGCCATTGCGAGTAGCTGGACTACGTCAAGTGCCTGGTCGTCCGAGGCTTGTGAAACCGACTGTATCAGTGGAGTCGTGCCATTGTCTGTCGTAGCAATATTGGGGTCGGCATTAGCGTCCAGAAGCATCTCGACCATGTTGGCGTCTGCCCTTTGACACGCCCAACCCAACGGGGTCATGTTATCGATTGCTCTTGCTTTGTTGGGGTTGGCCCCGGCACCGAGTAGCATCTTGACCACCTCGGGGTGGCCATCCTGAGAAGCCAAAAAGAGCGGGGTCACGTTCTGGCCTTCTGGGAGGTCTGTCCTCGCCTTGTCGGGGTCGGCCCCAGCGTCAAGTAGTATTTTGACTACCTCGGCATGGCCGCGAAAAGAAGCAGCACTCAGTGGAGTCGCGTTAGTCTCTGTCGCCTTGTCGGGGTCGGCCCCGGCGCCGAGCAGCACCTTGACCACCTCGGTGTGGCTTTGCTGAGAAGTTATGAACAGCGGAGTCGCGCCAATGTCCGTCGTTGCCTTGTCGGGGTCGGCCCCAGCGTCGAGCAGTATCTTGGCCACCTCGGCGCGGCCACTCCGGGAAGCAGCGTACACCGGGGTCTGCCCGTCATCTGTTGTCGCCTTGTCCTTGTCGGCCCCGGCACCGAGCAGTATCTTGACCACCTCGGCGTGGCCTTCCTGAGAAGCTATGAACAGCGAGGTCATGTCAATGTCCGTCGTCGCCTTGTCGGGGTTGGCCCCGGAACCGAGCAGTATCTTGACCACCTCGGCGTGGCCGTAACAAGAAGCACCAAACAGTGGGGTATCGCCAGTGTCTGTCGTTGCCTTGTTGGGGTCGGCCCCAGCGCCGAGTAGCATTTTGACCACCTCGGCGCGGCCGTTGGTAGAAGCAGTAATAAGCGGGGTCGTGCCATCGCTCCTGTTCGCCTTGTCGGGGTCGGCCCTGGCTTCGAGCAGCATTTTGACCACCTCGACGACTTTTGGGGTTTCCTTTGAAACCCCCTCGAGTGGGCTTCTGGTTCCCACGTTTACATTAAATCCGGCTCTTATCAGCATCTCAAGCGCCTTGAGGTTTCCAATCTTTGCAGCAAGATAAATTGGAGACGTTCCATCCTCAGAATCAAAGGTTGAGTTGACAAAAGCAGAGAGCGAACCCAAATTATCGCTAAGATATTTAATGTCATTGGAGTCGATTGCGTAATGTAACGTGGTCATTTGCTCCCTTTTTGCATTCCTCTCCTCTGCCGTCATTGTTCCAACAACTTCTATCTCGGAATCGGAATCCGAAGAAGAGCCCGCCATGTCTCACTCTAACGTTCTTTGTGTTTGTCGGCCTTCTTTATACACATTAACATACCAGAAACCTTGGTGTAGCTGGAAGATTTGAAAGCGGCCAACAAGGAAACAAATGCCGCCACGGGACAGCAGGACTTTTTTTTCACTTTGCCAAGTTCACGCCAGGCATGTGTGAATGGATTGGTGGATAATATCAAGAGAAGAAAAGTTGGAAAGAAGGACTGCTCAAAAATTGGGTTGACTCTTATGGTCGTATAAGGGATCAGAGCCCAACAGAAACAACTACGGGAAACCATGGCTGCCAATGCAAACATTTTCCTCACGGCTGCCGGCAACGGCTCGCAAGTCCCCGTCTCGGCCACCAACAGGACTGGCGGTGCCGGTGACGCCGAGGGTGTCGCCCGTCTTCGGACCACCCTCAACGCCCTCCTCGGCGGTGATCGCGATCTCCAGCTCACCACAAGCCAGGCTATCGATCTGGATGCGTTTCAAGGCCCTCCGAGAGCTGCCATGGGCCTCCAGGCAAGTAGTAGGAAATAGGAAGAGTCCACGTCTATTTTGTCTCGCCTACCTCGCCTTTAACCCCAAATCGTGACCACCCGACACTCAGGTTGCGGTTGCAGGCAGAGCTACGGTAGTCAATGCCGACGTCGCGCAACATCTTTCGGAATACCAGGTAAAAATGGGACTTGAGAAAGGGTGCTCTGGAATCAACGTCTCCCAACTCTTACACGGTATACTCCCACCTTTTTTTAAAGGATCCCATCAAGGCAATCATGAACGTGGCCATCCACAGGGATACCAGAGTGATCATCAAGAGAAAGTGCGTGCCCTACTGATAACAGCGGGGAAATATTCGGGTGTTTGGCACGTTTTCTGACCACTCTGGTAAACCACCAATTCCCTTTTCAGGTTTGTCCGTGGTGGACCCGCTGAGGTGGTACCAGAACGGTCACAGGCCCGAACCGTGCGTGCCCTACTGATAACAGCGGGGAAATATTCGGGTGTTTGGCACGTTTTCTGACCACTCTGGTAAACCACCAATTCC
>MDTG01403983.1_pt1 | contig 10640 bp, 10 predicted proteins | sample 811421 | NCBI WGS metagenome assembly MDTG01 (sample SAMN05326645, study PRJNA326480) | marine metagenome | isolation source: seawater | place: Pacific Ocean: South East | collected 2011
TATGCTGTGCGTAAATAAAGCTGTTCTAACTCCAAGTCTAGCAGAAGCTGATGCTGCTTCACATCCTGCATGTCCTCCACCAATAACTACTACATCATATGTTTCATCATTCTGCATGCTTCAAATTTATATTTCATTTAAATATTTACAAGTCTTCTATGAAATGCTGAAATAAGCTAGATATACCAACAAAAATTACTTTAAATTGCCTAAAAATCAAGCAAAATGACTGTTTATTTACCTATACAAAAATCGTTGAAAATACTACCTAATATCTCTTCTACATCTACTTTACCTACTATCATGCCTAAATGTCTAGTAGCTAACCTAAGATCTTCAGCGGCTTTATCAAAATCTTCTGCATCTTTTTTTTTTTCAAAATTTACTAAATGAGAAAAGCACTGTTCTAAATGTTGCCTGTGCCTTTCTCTAGTTATCAAAATTTCTTCAGAATTTATAAATTGATTTTTTAATTTTTTTTTTATTTGTATTATTAATTTATCAATATTTAATTCATCTTTGATTGATATAAAAATAGGTTTATATTTTTTAAATTCTTTTTTAATATCATTTACTCCTAAGTCAGATTTGTTTACTACAATTATTGATTTTTTTGATATTATATCCTTCAAAAACCCTTTAAAATCAATACTTTTAGGGTCTACCACTACTATATTTAAATCTGCATCTTCGGCTTTTTTTAAAGCTAATTTGATACCTTTTTTTTCTATTTCATCTTTTGAATTTCTAATACCTGCAGTGTCAGAAATAACCACCGGGAAACCATCTATATTTAAATGAGTCTCAATAACATCTCTGGTTGTTCCTGCAATTTCTGAAACTATTGCAACTTCTCTCCTTGATAAATAATTTAACAAACTAGATTTACCTGCATTGGTTGGTCCAACTATTGCAATTTTAAATCCTTGTCTTATTAGTTCACCTACTTTTTGATCTTCTAATGTCTTTTTTATTTCTAATCTAATTTTCATAGAAACATTTTTAATATTTTTTAAAATATCTTTTGGTAAATTATCTTCTGGGAAATCAATTTTTGCTTCTAGATTAGATAAAATTTTTAATAATCCATTACGCCATTCATTAAATTTCTTATTACTCTCACCTGTCATTATCTTTACTGCTTGTTTTCTTTGTATTTCTGTTTCAGAAGCAATTAAATCTCCAATACTTTCTGCTTTCAGTAAATTTATTTTATTATTTTGAAATGCAAGCTTAGTAAACTCACCTGGTTCTGCTAATCTACAATCTGCTATGTTTGAAATAGAATTTTGAATTGATTCTATAACAGCTCTGCTACCATGGACATGAAATTCGGCCAGATCTTCGCCTGTGTAGCTCTTTGGCCCAGGAAACCATATAACTATTCCTTCATCGATAAGCTCATTAGTGTTGATATTGTTGATTTTTTTAAGCGTTGCTATTCTTGGCTTAGGAAAATGCCCTGAAGTGAGTTTTTTTATTACATTTTTAGCTTCTGGCCCTGAAACCCTAACTACTGCAACTCCAGATAATCCGGGCCCTGATGAAAGAGCATATATTGTCATTGTTTTATTTTTTTTTATTAATTTTTAAAATTAGATTTTCAAATTCTTTATTAAAAATCTGATAATCAAAAAGCCTTGAATTTTTTGCTTCATAATAAATTTTTTTTCTAATTAAATTTAAATCATTTATATTATTACTTAATTCAATAGCTTTTGAAACATAATCTTCGTCATTTTCACAAATTAACTCTTCCATATTCAAATTTTTCATAATGCTTTCGCCTGGTCTAGAACAAAGATTAAATCCCTTCATTATTATTACTGGTACTCCCATCCATAATGCTTCAAATGTTGTGGTTATTCCTGGAGTTGGAAAAGTATCTAAAGCTATATCAATTTTATTATAACTTATTAAATGAACCAGTTGATCTTCTATATGATCTTGAATCTCAATTTTTTCATGTATATTAAATTCTTTAAATCTTGAATATGTATATTCTTTTTTAATATTATTAGATGATCTTAAAATAAGTTTTGAATTTTTTATATTTTTTAAAATTTTAGACCACACTAAAATTACTTTATCTGATAACTTATCAAAATTATTAAATGATCCAAATGTAATTTCTTTATCTAATTTAATTTCTTTGTAACTATCATTTAATTTATTTTCTCTAAAGCCACTATGTATGTTCCATATGTTAGGCATGTAAATAATTTTTTCTGAATAATATCTTTCTTCCTCTTTCTTTATCAAATTTTTATCGGCAATTAAGTAATCCATATTTTTAACTCCTGTTGTATTCATATTCATCCAAGATATTTGCACTGGTGCTGCTCTATTTTTAATTACCGCAATTCTACTTCTATCAAATAATCCTCCTAAATGAATTAGGACTTCTATGTCGTGAGACCTAATTGTATTTAAAGTTTCTAAATCAGTTAATTCAGATATATCTGTCCAATTATTAAATATTTTTTTATATTTTTCTGTTTCGCCATCAAATTTTGTTCTTTCTGTGTTTGAGAATCCAAAGGTTTGAAATTTATTATTATCTAGTGATTTAATTAATTCTAATAATAGTGAAGATATAGGATGTCTTCTAAAATCTGCTGATATAAAACCTAAATTTATTTTTTTATTTTTTTCTTTACTAATAGGAATTAAATATCTTTCATCAATAATTTCTAAACTGTTTGAAAATTTTATACATTTATTTAAGTATTCTTTTTGATTAATAAAATAGTCGTAATTAAGTCTTATTAAATATTGAGTCCAATTCTTACTAGTTCCTTCATTTTTATTTAAAACTTTACCTAAATATTTAACGGATTCTCTTACATTTCCAGTTTTAAAATTAATTCTTGCTATTCCTCTAAATACATCTTTTTGATAACCAAATTTATTTTCATATTGCTTGGCTAAAGTTAATGCTTCTTTAGAATCTTCTAACTCTATACTTATTCTAATAAAGTTAATTAAAGAATTTACAAATGAATTATCTTTTATAAATGCTTCTTTGAAGTCTTTTGCACCTGAAATTTTGTCTTCTTTTGTAGCATTTGGCTGAAATATTTTTGCAGCACCTAGTATGTTTAGTATTGCTGGTGGTTTTTCTTTACCAAAATTATAATTAATTTCATTTATTAATTCTTTGAATTTTTTTTCTTTTAATAAAGAATTAACCTTAGAAATTATCGTATTTAAATCTTTTTTCACAATAAATTTTTTTAATTTAAATATAATTTTTTTTTTATTTAAATTAAATAATTTTATTAGATATTTTTAATAATTATGATGGTTTATTCATTGAATTAAAGAATTCTGAATTATTTTTTGTGTTCTTTAATTTTGAATTTATAAACTCTATTGCTTCCATTGTTCCCATGGGGGCAATAATTCTTCTTAAAACGTTCATTTTTTGAAGATCATTTTTATCAAAAAGCAATTCTTCTCTTCTAGTACCAGATTTTGTAATATCAATTGCTGGGAAAATTCTTTTATCTGAAATTTTTCTATCTAAAATTAATTCACTATTTCCTGTTCCTTTAAATTCCTCAAAAATAACTTCGTCCATTCTGCTTCCAGTATCAATTAATGCTGTTGAGATAATAGTCAGTGAGCCACCTTCTTCAATATTTCTGGCCGCTCCAAAAAATCTTTTTGGTCTTTGAAGGGCATTTGCATCTACACCACCAGTTAATACTTTACCTGAGCTGGGTACAACTGCGTTATAAGCTCTTCCAAGTCGAGTTATTGAGTCTAATAAAATAACCACGTCTTTTTTATGCTCTGTCAATCTTTTAGCTTTTTCTATTACCATTTCAGCTACAGCTACGTGACGTTGAGCAGGCTCATCAAAGGTTGAACTTATAACTTCACCTTTAACTGTTCTTTGCATATCAGTTACTTCTTCAGGTCTTTCATCAATCAATAATACCATTAAATAACACTCCGGATGGTTTGCTGATATTGAATTTGCAATGCTTTGTAATATCATTGTTTTACCTGCTTTAGGAGGTGAAATTATTAATGATCTTTGACCTTTTCCTATCGGGCTAACTAGATCAATTAACCTTGGAGTTAAATCAGGTTTTTTTTCAATTTTAACACTCTCAACTTCCATACCTAACTGTTTGTTTGGATAAAGAGGAGTTAAATTATCAAATGCTATTTTATGTTTAAATTTTTCTGGGTTTTCAAAATTAATTTTACTTACTTGAAGTAATGCAAAATATCTTTCTCCATCTTTTGGAGCTCTGACAGGACCTTCTACTGTATCTCCTGTTCTTAGACCAAATCGTCTAATTTGGCTTGGGCTAATATAAATGTCATCTGCACCAGGCAAATAATTCGATTCTATGGCTCTTAAAAATCCAAAACCATCTTGTAGCAATTGGAGTACTCCTCCTCCAGTAATCTCTTCTCCTTTTTCAGCTAATTTTTTTAAGATAGCAAAATAAATTTCCTGTCTTCGTAAAGTACTAGCATTTTCTATGCCTAATTTTTCTGCCTCAGTTATTAAATGCTCTGAAGATTTTTCTTTTAATTCTTGTATATTCATGTTTGGGATTTAAATTTAGATATACTTAATATATATATTAATTGATATTTTTCAACCCTAGATCGGCTTAAAAATTACTATAAAGACAATTAAAATAAGCAAAATAGTAGGAACCTCATTAAAAACTCTATAAAATTTAGAAGAATAAGTATTATTATCAAGTTTGAAATTATCAAGACAGTTTCCTAGAAAAAAATGATAAATTGTTAAAATTACAACTAAAACCAGTTTAGCTTGTAACCATTTAGACGAAAGTTGATTAAAGCCAATTGAGTGTATAAGCAAAAAACCGAGAAGCCAGGATAAAATCATCGCTGGCATCATTATGAAATAATAAAGTTTTTTTTCCATTACTTTAAAAACATTAGAAACATCTTTGTTTTTATCATTCTCAACATGATAAACAAAAATTCTTGGCAAATAAAGCAAGCCAGCCAGCCATGAAATAACTGCTATTAGATGTAATGATTTAAGCAATAAATATAAATTCATGGATTAATAATATTTTTTAACTAAGTGTTTAAGTAAAGCAATATGATCTTGATTATCGTTAAGACAAGGGACTAAATCAAAATTATTTCCTCCAGCACTTAAAAAAATTTCTTTTCCTTGGATAAGAATTTCTTCTAAAGTTTCTACACAGTCTGATGAGAAGCCTGGACATATTACTAAAATATTTTTTTTTCCTTCTGTTGGCAGTATTTCAAAAGTTTTATCAGTATAAGGTTTTAACCATTCCTGTGGGCCAAACCTTGATTGAAATGTTGTTTTAATTGGAATATTTTTAAACTTTTCAGAAATTAGTCTTGAAGTTTTTTGACAATAACAATGGTAGGGATCACCTTTTTCAAAATATTTTTTAGGTATTCCATGATAAGAAGCTATTATAATATCTGGTTTCCAATCTATCTGATCAATTTTTTTATTTAAACTATTAACCAATGCATCAATATACATAGGTTCGGACTCATAGTGTGGTATAATATGTAAGTTTGGCTGCCATCTCATTTTCATTAAAGTCCTATATACTTCATCACATACTGTGGCTGTTGTTGCTGCTGCATATTGTGGATACAAAGGAAGTATAATAATATTCTCACATCCCATACTTTGCAATTCTTTGATTTTTTTTTTTATACTTGGGTCTCCATATCTCATTGCATAATCTATAATTAAATTTTCAGATCTTAGTTCGTTGGAAAGTTTTTCTGTTTGTTTCAAAGTATAATATCTAAGTGGGGACATGTTTTTATCTTTCATCCATATTTTTTTATAAGCTTTGGATGTTTTTGAAGGTCTAAAATTTAGTATAAAAAAATTTAATATAATTTTCCATAAAATGGGATTTAATTCGATGACTCTTCTGTCCGATAAAAATTCACTTAAGTATTTTCTTATATCCCACCAATTTGTAGAATTTGGTGTTCCTAGATTAATTAGTAACAAACCTGTTTTTCCAAATTTAATCTTTGGGTGATTTGTTAACATTTAAAATCCTTAACTAATTTTACTAAATAATCTACGTTATTAGGATCTGTTTCTGGTAGTACACCATGACCTAAATTAAAAATATATGGTCTATCCTTAAATAGATTAAGATATCTTAAAGATTCATTCTTAACGTTTTCTAAATCAGATAATAAAATTTTGGGGTCAAGTCCACCTTGTATAACTATATCTATATTCTCTTTTATTAATTTAGGATCAACATTATAGTCTATATTAATTACATCTGGTTTTACCTCTTCAACATATTTTTTATAATTTTTAATGTTTCTAGGAAAACATATAACCGGAACTCCTAAGGATTTTGTATATTTAACTAAACTTGAAGTAGGATTATATATAAATTTTTCTAAATTTTTGTCTTCCACAAGCTCTGCCCAACTATCAAAAATTTGAATTATATTGGCACCACTTTTGACCTGATTTTCAATATGAAGTTTAATATATTTATCTAAAATTCCTAAAATTTCATTAATTAATTTTTCATTATTAAATAATTTTGAATCTAAATTTTTTTTTGGAGACTGTTTATTAATCATATAGACTAATAATGTCCAAGGGGCTCCTACGAATCCGATTAGGTCTTTATTTTTTTGATTAGTATATTTTGATACTTTTTGTATAGAATTATATATTGGTTGAAGACTTTCTGTAAAATTTTTTTTATTTATTTTAGAAATTAAATTTATATTTAAATCTCCCAAAATAGGACCAAAATCTTTTTTAAATTCAACTTTCTGACCTAGTCCGTAAGGAACCATTAGTATATCAGAGAAAATTATTGCTGCATCAAAATCAAATTTTTCTATAGGTTGTAAAGTAATTTCATATGATAATTTTTCATTCAAACAAAGATGAATAAAATTTGTATTTTTTTTTCTTATTTCTCTAAATTCAGGCATATATCTTCCCGCCTGTCTCATTAACCAAATCGGTTTTGCTTTAGTATTTTTATTTAAAATACAATTTCTTAAAGGACTCATAATTAAATAATAAATATATACTTATTTAGTTGTTTATTGTTCTGTGAATTATGTATATTGATTTATTGTCACAATTTATTAACTTTTTATCAACAATATTAAACTATGATTTTGCTTGTAAATTAATAGTTTTTTAACCATTTTATATATATATTAAAAAAAATGTATAATTTTTTTAACATGTTTATTTTTGTTAATTAAATTAAGCTTATTAGACAATCGGCTGTATTTAATAGTTCTTAATTATATTTAGTTAATTTATTAATAAGTTATAAACAACATATACATGACCACTAAACACCAAATATACCTAATTTCAGACTCTACCGGAGAAACCATTGATAGAATTTTTATGGCTTTGAAAGCTCAATTTAATAACTTCAAATACGAAGTACATCAGTTTTCTTTTACTAGAACAGAAAATCAAATGTCTCAAATACTTGATGAAATTAAAAAAAATAAAAACTCAATAATTTTATATACTATTGTTGATGATAAATTAGCAAAATATTTAACAGAAGAATCGTCAAAAAATCAAATACCATGTTTTGGTGTTTTAGGAGATCTTATTCTTAAATTTTCAAAATTATTAAAACAAGAAGCTTCCCATTTACCAAGTGGACAGCATGCTTTAAATCAAGAATATTATGAAAGAGTAGAAGCAATTCAATTTACAATGAATCATGATGATGGAAACATGATAGATGATATAAATGAGTCTGATATTATATTATTAGGAGTAAGTAGAACAAGTAAAACTCCTACATCTATATATTTAGCTAATAGAGGATATAAAATATCAAACATACCTTTGGTAAATGAAAACTCAATACCAGATTACTTAAAAAATAATTCTTCATCAAATTGCGTTGTGGGCCTAACTACAGAGCCACAAAGATTAATTGATTTGAGGAAAAATAGAATGAACTCACTAAAAGAACAAGAAAGTACTGAATATACAAATATAGAAAAAATAACTGAGGAAATAGAAAATGCTAAAAAAACTTTTAGAAAATACAAGTGGCCCATAATAGATGTAACAAGAAAGTCAGTTGAAGAAACTGCAGCATCTATAATTAAAATACACGAGATAACAAAAAAAAATGGTTAATATTATCCTTGCATCTAAAAGTAAAGTCAGAAAAGAAATATTATTAAAAGAGGGAATTAATTGTGAAGTTGTACCATCAAATGTTAATGAACAACCAGTAAAAGAAAGTTTAGAGTCGATAGGAAGTACACCTGAGATAATTTCAAAAAATCTAGCTGAATTAAAAGCCAATAAAATTAGTCAAAAGAGACAGGGTGAGTTAGTTTTGGGAGCAGATAGTGTAATAGATCTAAACAATAAAATAATATCTAAACCAAATAATAGAGAAGAAGCATTAAAAATCTTAGAAGAATTAAACGGTAAAAAACATTTTTTAATTAGCTCAGTATGTATTTGTAAAAATGGTATTATGATATGGAATCACACTGATAAAGCATCTTTAACAATGAAACAAATGTCACATGAAGATCTAAATAATTATTTAAAAAAAATTAAAGATGAAGATTTATATGCTTACAATGTTTATCAAATAGAAGGAGAAGGAAAAAATTTATTTTCTAAAATAGAAGGTAGTGAAGATACAATTATGGGCCTACCAATCAAAGAATTAAAAAAATATTTAGGTAATTTAAAATGAAAAAATATTTGGTAATAGGCAATCCCATATCTCATTCTTTATCTCCCAAATTACATAACCATTGGTTTAAGATAAATAAAATTGATGCAATTTATGAAAAAAAACAAATTAAAGAATCAGATATTAAAGAAATTATTTCTAATTTAAGAAACGAAAAAATCCATGGGGTAAACGTTACTGTTCCTTTCAAACAGTCAGTAATACCATTTATGGATGAGTTAAGTTTGGAAGCAAAAGAAGTTAATTCAGTTAATACGATCTATAAAGAAAAAAACAAGATAATAGGGCATAATACCGATATAGTTGGATTTGAACTTGCTATAAGAGCTAAAGGATATGATATAAAAAATAAAAATATATTTATTTTAGGGGCTGGAGGAGTTGTTCCGTCTATTATTTCATCTTTAAAAAAATTGAAAGTTAATAAGATAATTTTAAGTAATAGGACAAGAAAAAGGGCTGAAAACCTAAAAAAAATTTTTACAACTCTAGAAGTTGTTGATTGGGGAACTACTCCAGATTTTGATATGATAATAAATGCTACAAGCTTAGGGCTCAATAATAGTGATATAATAGATTTGGATTATATTAAAATAGGATCTAATAAAATATTTTATGATGTTATTTATAATCCTAAACAAACAAATTTTTTAGAAAGAGCAAAACAAACTGGTAACAAATTTGAAAATGGTAAAATGATGTTTATTTATCAAGCTCATCAGTCCTTTACAATCTGGAATAAAGTAATGCCCAAAATAGATGATGAAACAATTAAAATGTTAGATAATGATTAGAATAGGAGTTATTGGGGACATAGGCTCAGGAAAAAGCTATATAAGTAAAAATTTAGGTTTTCCAATTTTTAATGCAGATAAAGAGGTAAATAAAATTTACAAAAATAATCGAAATGTTTTTAAAAAATTAAAAAAAAAATTTCCAAAATATATAAATTCTTTTCCATTAGATAAAAAAGAAATTTCAAAAGTAATTTTAAAACGTAGAAAAAATATCAAAATTATAAATAAAATTGTTCATCCAGAAGTAAGTTTAAGAATGAAAAAATTCATAAATAAAAATAAAAAAAAAAGAGCAGTAATATTAGATATACCACTATTATTAGAAGGTAAAATTAATAAAAAAAGTGACATTTTAATATTTGTCGAAGCAAAAAAGATAGACATAAATAAAAGAATTTCAAAGAGACCTGGATTCAATAAAAAAATTTTTAATAAACTAAAGAAATTTCAACTTCCTTTAGAATTTAAGAAAAATAAAGCAAATTTTATAATTAAAAATAATTTTAAAAGTTTAAGTATAAAAAAAAAATGTAAAATGATAAAAAAAGAAATTCTAAATTATGAAAGAAATAGTTCTTGATACAGAAACTACCGGGCTTTCAGTTAAAGATGGTCATAGAATTGTAGAAATAGGCTGTATAGAGATTGATAATTTTTCACCTACGTCTAAAAAATTTCACTGCTATATAAACCCTGAAAGAAAAGTTTCAAAAGAGGCATTAGAAGTACATGGTTATTCAGATGAATTTTTATCAAATAAAAAAAAATTTAAAGAAATTGCTAGTGTTTTTTTAGAGTTTATAAAAAATAAAAAATTAATTATTCATAATGCAGATTTTGATCTTTCACATTTAAATAATGAATTAACCTTAATAGGTGAAAATAATATAAAAAAAGAGGACGTAATTGATACTCTTGATATTGCAAGAGATAAATTTCCAGGTTCAAGTATTAGCCTAGATGCTTTGTGTAAAAGGTATAGAATTGATAATTCTAAGAGAATCAAACATACAGCTTTAGTTGACTGTGATCTTCTCTATAAAGTTTATATAAATTTAATAGATCAAAAAGAACCTACTCTAAATTTTAATATAAA